>Ga0209619_10003229_pt1 | contig 11734 bp, 12 predicted proteins | sample Rifsed16ft3_FD_184011 | JGI IMG/M metagenome (GOLD analysis project Ga0209619, IMG submission 184011) | Soil microbial communities from Rifle, Colorado, USA - sediment 16ft 3 (version 2) | ecosystem: Environmental > Terrestrial > Deep subsurface > Rock core/Sediment | place: Rifle, Colorado... | reverse complement strand
AACCGAAGAACTGGCGACTATTTTCAGATTCCCAAGCGCCATCGCCGAAACCCCGACGCTTAAGCGCATTGAATCGAAGAAATCAGAACCGCCAGCCAATCTGCCCATATAAAATGATTTTTTTTGGTGAACACAAACAGGCGTCTTTTTCGTTAGCGCCGGGGAAAACATTTACCGCAAAACGCGCCGCTTTAACCGCTGCGCTGATTGTTTTCATGCTTCTTTATTATTTTTTTGCTAGCGCGCCGCGTAATTTTCCGACAGGGGAGACAATATCGATAAGCGAGGGAATTTCTGCGGGAGAAGTGATAAAAATTTTAGCCGAAAAAAAGGTCATACGTTCAACGCTGGTTTTGAGGTTAATACTTACGCTTTCGGGCCAATCGGACGATATTCTAGCCGGGGACTACCTTATGGCCAAACCGATAAGTATTTTTCAGGTAGCCAAACGGCTCGCTCTTGGCGAATTTGACCTTACTCCGATAAGGATAACCGTGCCGGAGGGCAATACTTCATTTGAAATGGCGGATTTATTCGGAAATGATTTTTATAATTTTGACAAAGATAAATTTTCTCTGCTCGCGGAAATGAAAGAGGGATATCTTTTCCCGGATACTTATTTTTTCTTACCGAATGCGACAGCGGAGACGGTCATAAGGTCAATGACCAACAATTTCAACAGGAGAATAGCCGCTTACGAAAACGACATAAAAAAAAGCGGCAGGACTTTGGAAGAAATAATCATCATGGCCTCGATAATTGAAAAGGAAGCCAAAAAACCGGAGGACAAAAAACTCATTTCAGGCATTCTCTGGAGAAGGCTACAGATAAAAATGCCGCTTCAAGTGGATGCGCCGTTTGCCTACATAAGCGACAAAAGCACCTATGAACTGACGCAAGATGACCTAAAACAAAGTTCTCCTTATAACACCTACAACCGTCTCGGCTTAACACCCTCTCCCATAGCTAACCCAGGCGCGGAGTCCATTCTTGCCGCGATTTATCCAAAACCTTCTTCCTACCTTTATTATTTGTCCGACAAAATAGGTAACATATATTACGCCGTTACTTTTGAAGAACATAAGAAGAATAAAGTAAAGTATCTTAAATAGTTTGTGGTTGATAGTTTTTAGTTTATAGTTAAAAAACAATTATATTAAACAAATTTTCAATTATCAATTTCCAATTATCAATAAATTTTCAAGCACCAATGTACCAAACGAATTCAACGAATTAAATTGAAAATTGATTCATTGGAAATTCAATGAAAATTGAGATTTGAAAATTGGAAATTTACCAAAAATGCGTACTCAACAACTTGCTTTCATAGACCTGGAAACTACCGGACTTGAGCCGGACAAGCACGAGATAATAGAGATAGGAATTGTTTTGGTTGAACAATCAATTTCCGATGAAAAGAAAATGAAGATGGAAGTTTTGGAAGAATTTGAGGTTAAGGTTAAACCCGAGCATATTGAAAACGCGGACCCGGTGGGGTTGCGGATCAATCACTACAACGAAAAGGACTGGCTCTTTGCGGCTGATTTACAAAATGCGCTTAGAACAGTTTCGGAAAAAACCAAAGGCGCAATAATGGTCGGGCACAACGTGGCTTTTGATTTCGCCTTTTTAGAGAATGCTTTCGAGCGCCTTGGGATAGAAAATAAAATGCATTACCACAAACTCGACACTATCTCCATCGCTTTCGCCAAGCTTTACGGACATGAAAACATAGACAAACTTTCACTCCGGGTGTTATGCGAATACCTGGGCATTAAAAACGCACGCGCCCACTCGGCTTTATCCGATGCCCGCGCCACCCTCGAGGTTTTCCAGAAGCTGATGGAATTGTAGCCGTGAATCGTGTATCGTAGAACGTGAGTCGTTTAGATACATGATAAAAAATGGGCAAAAATCAAAAAAGGTTGGTTACTTTGAGCATGGTCGAAAGGTATTCGTCGGCCTCTCCCCGGTAGGAAAGCGGGAGCTTCCTACGGGGCAGGCCGGCGGCTCACATAAAAAAGTATTTGTAGGGTTATCTGGAGGAGTTGACTCCTCTGTCTCCGCGGCGCTGCTAAAGAGGGCGGGCTACGATGTAACCGGCGTATTTATAAAGGTCTGGCAGCCGGATTTTTTGCCGTGCACGTGGCGGGATGACCGGCGGGACGCGATGAGGGTTGCGGCGAAACTTGAGATTCCATTCCTGACCTTTGATTTTGAAAAAGAATACAAACAAGACGTCGTGGATTACATTATCCGTGAATACAAGGCCGGACGGACGCCGAACCCCGATGTTATGTGCAACAAATACGTTAAATTTGGAGCGTTTTTTAACCTGGCGCGTGAGATGGGCGCCGACTTTGTGGCGACGGGGCATTACGCCAGGGTTCGTAGAACGCAAAACGTAGAACGTAAAACGTCAGAAATTAAAGAAGTTCTACGGTCTACGCTCCACGTTCCAAAATATGAATTACTTGCGGGTGTTGACGAAAATAAGGACCAGTCGTATTTTCTGTGGACGCTTAATCAGAAAATTTTGTCGCACACGTTTTTCCCCGTTGGCGGATACAAAAAAGGAAAAGTGCGGGAATTGGCCAAAAAATTCGGTTTGCCGACCTTTGACAAAAAAGACAGCCAGGGGCTGTGTTTTATCGGGAAACTCGACATGAAGGAGTTTCTTTCTCACTACATAAAACCCAAATCCGGGCATGTTTTAAACGAGAAGAATGAAGTAATAGGGCATCACGACGGAGCATGGTTTCTTACTCCCGGGGAAAGGCACGGATTTACCGTGACAAAAAAAAGTCCGGATGACGCCCCATTTTACGTCTTTAAAAAAGACGTTTCAAAAAATACAATAACAGTCGGGCCAAAAGCGGAAAAGCGCGCCGGTTTGGGAGAAAGGACCTCTCTTTCGGGGGTGAACTGGATTGGGGAAACACCCAAAACGGGACGGGAATACGGCTGCCGCCAAAGGTATCATGCTCCGCTTTCTTTATGCAAAATAGAAAATGTTTCGGAAAGAGAAGCCGGCCTGTCGGTGAAAAAAAACAGTGATGTTTTCGCTCCCGGGCAATCATGCGTTCTTTACGACGGAGACGTTTGTTTAGGCGGCGGAATCATAGGCAGTAGACGGTAAGCTTGCCCGCTTAAATTTTCGCCTTTGCCATCCTAAATTTCAAAGAAATTTTGGCGGGTTGTCCACTTCTGATTTTTGGACCATTATTGCTATACTGAATGCATGCTTGATTTATTTGCCGCTCTTTCTTCCGACGAGAATCTTGAAGTTTTCTGGAAACTTTCCTTGGCGCTTTTACTGGGCGCTCTTTTGGGCCTGGAAAGGATTTTTGCCCATAAACCGGCCGGGGTACGTACCTACTCCCTGGTATCAATGGGCTCGGCGCTTTTTGTCGTGACATCAAGTATCATTTCCGACCGATATCTTGCTTCCGGCGTATTTTCCGACCCGTTGCGCGTCGCCTCCAATATTCTTTTGGGAATAGGTTTTTTGGGCGCCGGCGTAATTATTTTTAAGGACTCAACATTAATCGGCCTTACAACCGCCGCCGGGCTCTGGCTTTCCGCTGGAATCGGAATGGCTACTGGTTTCGGTTTGTACGGAGCCGCGTTTCTGGCGACCATTCTAACCCTGTTTATTTTCACCGTTCTTTATTACGTTGAAAAAGGACTGCTTAAGCTTTACGAAAAGGAAGACACGCCGGTTGACAGGTGATACGGCTATTCATGTCAGAGTTACCGCCGAACGGCCGCCGTTTTAATCGGGCGTTTTTATGGTATAAATTAGCGTATGCAGTCAGACGAAATCCGGAGCAGATTCCTGCGGTTTTTTGAAAAGCGCGGGCATACCGTAATACCGTCCGCCTCTTTGGTTCCCGAGCACGACCCTTCGGTCCTTTTCACTACGGCCGGAATGCACCCGCTTGTGCCGTATCTTTTGGGTGAGCCGCACCCCGGCGGGAAGCGCTTAGTTAACGTCCAGAAATGCGTGCGTACGCAAGATATTGATGAAGTGGGCGATAACACCCACGATACTTTTTTTGAAATGTTGGGGAATTGGTCTTTGGGCAACTATTTTAAAGAAGACGCCATAAAGTGGAGCTATGAATTTTTGACCGATAAAGAAGAAGGACTGGGACTTGACCCGGGGCGGCTTTACGTAACCTGTTTTGAGGGAGATGAAAACGCGCCACGTGACGAAGAATCGCCCAAAATTTGGAAGTCACTCGGCATTCCAGAAAACCGCATTTATTTTCTCGGCGCCAAAGACAACTGGTGGAGTCCGGGTGACAACGGTCCGTGCGGGCCGGATACGGAAATGTTTTACGATCTTTCGGGAGAAATGGGGGATTTGCCAAAGGAAGAATTCATAAAAGCTACCGACGAACAAAAAATTGTGGAGGTTTGGAACGACGTTTTTATGGAGTATCAGAAAAAAAACGGCAAAGTTGTCGGCAAACTGTCGCAGAAAAACGTTGACACTGGCGCGGGGCTTGAACGCTTGGCTATGGTGATGCAAAAGAAAGACAATATCTTTGACACGGACCTCTTCAGTTCGATGGTGGGGTTAATCAAACATCAGTCAAGAAAAGATGACTTACGTGCACAAAGAATAGTTGCTGACCACATACGAACTGCCGTGTTTATGGTCAGCGATGGTGTGTTACCTTCAAATACTGATAGGGGATATATTTTGAGACGTCTTATAAGACGAGCGGTTCGTTATGCATATATTTTAGGAATAGAAACGAATGCAGGGTTGCCCATTTTATTTGAGGGTGTAATACAGAAATATGAAGATGTTTATCCGAACCTAAGAAATAAAAAAAATGTAATAAGAAACGTTATTTCGGAAGAAATCTTAAAATTTAAAAGGACTCTTGAGAAGGGATTGAAAGAAATAGAAAAATTAATATCAATGGGCAAAATCGAATATATACCTCCCGGGAGAAAGTTACCCATTTTAAATAGAGTTGATGCAAAAAAAGCTTTCTATATATTCCAAACATACGGATTTCCTTTAGAGATGATTCAGGAAGAGCTAGCTTCTCGTTGGCTATTAGTTGACGAAGAAGAGTTTAAAAAAGAATTTGAAGAGGAGTTTAAGAAACACCAGGAGCTTTCCCGCGCCGGAGCGGAGCAGAAATTCAAGGGAGGATTGGCGGACCATTCCGAAATGTCGGTTAAGTACCACACAGCCACGCATTTGCTACACAAAGCGCTCCGGGAAGTGTTGGGCGGACACGTGTTTCAAAAGGGCTCAAACATAACCCCCGAGCGCCTGCGTTTTGATTTCTCGTTTGAGCGTAAAATGACAGATGAGGAAAAGAAAAAAGTTGAAGATTTGGTCAATCAAAAAATAAAAGAAGCGCTTCCGGTATCGTACGAGGATTTACCGCTTAAAGAGGCGGAAAAGCGTGGCGCCATCGGCCTTTTTGAAGAAAAATACGGAGACAAGGTTCGCGTTTACAAGATAGGCCCTTCGACAAGCTCAAGGCAAGCGTTTTCTTTGGAATTTTGCGGCGGTCCGCACGTAAAAAACACAAGCGAATTGGGGTCTTTTAAAATCGCAAAAGAAGAGGCCGTTTCGGCGGGGGTGAGGAGAATCAAAGCGATTTTAGAGTAAACAATCGTTCTTAATACTTTGGGTTTTGGTTTCGGCGGTGGTGATGACAATTTTGCCTATAGGCAAAATTGTCATCACCAGAGAAATGCGGGAGTACAAATGAATTGGAAGTGAAATGGGATAGGGAATAGCCAATAAGCGGTATGTTATAGTGAACAGAAAGCAGAAAGATTCAAGATTAACGATTTATGATTCAAGAAAAAGAAAAAGTGAAAATTGTAGTTTTTGTCCCCGAGACACACGCCGATGTCGTGCGTCAAGCAGTTGGTGATGCCGGGGCGGGTAAAATAGGAAACTACACCCACTGCTCTTTTTCCTCAAAAGGAAAAGGAAGGTTCATCCCTACAAACGGCGCCAAGCCGACTATCGGCAGAGTAGGCGCACTGGAAACAGTTGACGAGGAAAGAATAGAATTTGTGTGTGAAAAATCAAACTTAGAAAAAGTAATTTCCGCCATGAAAAAAGCGCACCCGTACGAAGAAATTGCTTTTGACGTGTATCCGCTTCTTAATTAATTTTCGCTACCAACTACCCACTACCAACTACTCACTGGTTCAAGGTATAATTATCCCATGGCATTACCTTTTTTCGGCAACGCAGCAAAAGATTATTTTTTGGTTTTTGACATTGGCAACGGAAGCGTCGGGGGCGCGCTGGTAAAAAGATCTGTTAAAAACGACGATTTTTCTCTTGAAATAGTAAAAAGCAAAAGGTTTGAAATAACCCTGACCGAACACGTGGGTTTTGAAGTTTTGCTCAAGAATATGTCGCAGGCACTTGAGTCGGTCATACGAGCTTTACTGAGGGATATGCCGTCGAAAAGAATTCCCGCGTACGTCGTCTTAGCTTCGCCCTGGTACGTTTCCCAGACCACCATAGTAACGGTCAAAAAGGATAGGCCCTTTGTCCTGAGCGGAGAAATGGAGGAAGAGATTCTAAAAAAAGAACTCGACTCGTTTAAAGAAAAAATTTCAAGTAAAAATAAATTTCCCGGCGGAGAACTTCAGGTGATGGAGAGGAACGTAATTCACGCGCGGCTAAACGGCTACGATACCATCCGCTACCTTAACAAAAAAACACTTGAGGCCAAGCTGGCCGTATATTTCAGTGTTGTTCAAAAAAAGGTCGCGGAAAAAATAATCGAGAAACTGAATTATTTTTTGCCGAGAACGGAAATAGCTTTCCACTCCTTTCCGCTTGCTTACTACAGCGCCCTTCGGGACATGTTCCCGGAGAAAAAAGATTTTTTGATGATGGACGTAAGCGGAGAAATAACGGATGTTTCTCTGGTAAGAAAAGGAATTCTTCTTGAAACATTTTCTTTCCCCCTTGGGCGTAATTTTCTTCTGCGCCGCATATCAGCAAAAACAAAAAGTACCTTAAGCGAGGCCGAGTCGCTCAACTCTCTCCTTTCTGAAAACGCCGCCTCGCCTGAGGAAAAAAAGAAACTTGGCGAGGTGCTCCGTTCGGCCAAAACGGAGTGGTTGAGAGAATTCCGCAAGGCCTTAAACGACCTTTCCGGAGAGCTTTATGTTCCCGGGGAAGTATTTCTGGCCATTGATAACGACGTGGCCAAGCTTTTCGCTTCTTGGATTTCCGAAGACGAATTTGGGCAATATTCTCTTTCCCACAAGAAATTCCGCGTTATTCCTTTATCGTACGCGCGCTCGATGTTTTTCGAAAAATCCATGCTTACCGACCACGACCAATTCATAGACATAGAAGCGCTTTTTGCAGAAAAGTTGATTGAAGTGGCTTCTTGATGTAGTAGAATATACCTATGGCAAGAAAAATACTCCAAGACCTTATTTTGGATAAAAAGAAAAGGGAGGCCGCAAACCAAGCTCCTCGCAAAAAAGACGTTTCCGGAATAACGGAACATAAATCAAAAGAAACGATGAAGAAAGAGGAGAAAAAAACTCACAAAGCGGTTGAAAAACCACACATTGACTCCGGAGAAAAAAACGAAAAGTTCGAAAGGCCGTCTTTCCGTTCCGTTGCCGGTGCGGAAGAGAGACGTAACAAAAAAGTCATTTGGCTGAGTGCCGGCGGCACAATCTCGGCAATAGCGGTTATTTTTGTCTTGGGCACCGTCTTTGCCGGGGCCTCAATTCAGGTAACGCCCAAAAAATCGACTGTTCCGCTAAATGCCCAATTTACCGCGAATAAGAACGGAAGCAGGATTCCTTTTGAAATAATGATGGTAAAAGGTTCGGAAACGAGGTCGGTCAAAGCCACCGGAACAGAATACGTGGAAAGGAAGGCCTCCGGGAAAATAGTGGTTTACAATACTTACAACCAAACTCCGCAAAAACTAATAAAAAACACGCGTTTTGAAGCGACCAACGGCAAGGTTTACAGAATACAAAACAACATAACGGTTCCCGGCATGCGGCAGGTTGACGGGGAATTGATTCCGGGTTCGGTCGAAACGACTGTATACGCTTCTGAGCCGGGGGCGGCGTACAACATCGGACTTACCGATTTCACCATACCGGGATTTAAGGGTGACCCTCGCTACGATAAATTCTACGCCCGCTCCAAAACGGAAATGACCGGCGGTTTTTCCGGGGTTGCCCCGATTGCTTCGGAAAAAGATTTGGAAGAAACCAAAAAATCAATTGAAACGTCCCTTAAAGAAGATTTGCTCCACGAAGCCGGGTCTCAAGTTCCGGAAGGATATGTTTTTTACGCGGACTCGGCAAAAATAGATTTTGAGGAGATTAAGGATATTTCAGATGACCCAAAATCAGTCGTACTTTCGGAAACCGGTAACCTGGTCGGGGTGCTTTTGAAAAAAGATTCTCTTGTTTCGGAAATAACAAAACAAATAACTTTGTCCAGCAAAGAAACATTGCCGTTTACGGCAAATTCTCCCGAATCACTCAAATTTTCTTTTCAGGGCGGTACTCCCAACCTCGGAACGGAAACCAAGGAAATTAATTTTTCTTTGAGCGGAAATACCGATATCGTTTATTCCGTAGACGAAAACGCTCTTGCCAAAGACCTAAAAGGTAAGCCCAAAAGCGACTTCCAGAAAATACTGTCTTCCTACCAGACCGTTTATAAAGCGAAAATAGTTTCGTTCCGGCCGTTTTGGGCGCGAAGTTTCCCGGGAAAAGACGGGAAAATATCCATTTCCGTGACTGAAAACTAAGCCGAATACGACCACGCGGTAAAAGTTGTTCTCAACTCTTTGCCCTGGGGTTGACACGGAGCCAATCGTTTGTTAATGTTTAAAACTATTGATAATGAATAAAGAGGGAACCCCCAAAGAACTGTTTGCGGAAGGCATGGTTACCGAGGCATTACCCAGCACTTTGTTTAGGGTAAAGCTTGATAGCGGAGAGGAAATACTCGCGTACCTTTCCGGTAAAATGCGTTTGCACAGAATCAGGGTTTTGGTGGGTGATAAAGTGACTATTAAGCTTGACCCTTACGGCGGCAAAGGAAGGGTTGTAAAAAGATCATAGATAGGTTAGTATGTTACCGACCTCCCGAAAAGAAGGGTTTTTTCTTTCTTTTTTAATTTTGAGCGTCAATAAATGAAGGTCAAATCGTCTGTTGGAAAAATCTGCGCTAAGTGCAAAATGGTAAGGCGGAAAGGCCGGGTTTATGTGATTTGCGTAAATCCGCGCCACAAACAGAAGCAGGGGTAGGTTAATGATTTAAATATTTAAAAACTTAAAGAAAAATGCGTTTATTGGGCATAACAATTCCGGAAGAAAAGCGAGTTGACGTTGGACTGACAATCCTCTACGGCATTGGTCGTTCGCGTGCCCGGCAAATTCTTGACAGAGCCAAGGTTGATTATGGCAAACGCGCCAAGGACGTTACGGCGGAAGAAGAAAACAAAATCCGCAAAGAAATAGAAGAAACCAAGCTTGAGGGAGATTTGAGGAGAGAAGTTTCTCAGAACATAAAGCGCCTTAAGGACATCAAGTGTTACCGAGGATTGAGGCACGCAAAGAAACTTCCGGTTCGCGGGCAACGCACAAAAACAAATTCACGAACCATAAGAGGAAATGTCAGGAAGACAATGGGTAGCGGCAGAAGGAAGGTTGAGAAAACCTAATGGCTCCGCTCGCGGATTGAGTATTTGCAAAGCGAATATTCAATCCGCGATTTGCGGAACATTATCCGCCAAAGTTTTTGCAGGGTATGCGATAAATTGGGGCGGTAGCGATAATTATTTTTATTAATAAAAATTACAAGGAGGGAGACGGAAGCAAAAATTTAGGCGGGTGGCGATTTTTATAGTCGTTCCACTCCTTAAAAATCGGCCATGGGTAAGAAAAAAATAGTAACAAAAAGCGAAGAAGGCGGAGCGGAGGGCGCGCCGAAGGTCGGTGCCTCACCGCGCCAATCCAAAAAGCGGGTTTCAGCCGGCACCCTTTACGTGCAGTCCACTTACAACAACACCAAGCTCCTTCTTACGGATAAGGAAGGCAATGCCTTGATTTGGTCTTCTTCCGGGGCGATAGGGTTTAAGGGCGCAAAGAAAGGCACTCCTTTCGCCGCAGCCAAGGTGGGGGAAATGGTGGGGGACAAAGCCGTTCAGGCGGGAATCAAGGAGGTGGACGTGGTGGTGCGCGGAGTCGGTTCCGGGCGCGAATCATCAATAAGAGCTTTCATATCAAGAGGTATAGATTTGACTTCAATTAAGGATAAAACTCCGGTGCCGCACAACGGTCCGAAACCGAAAAAGCCCAGAACCGTTTAAAGACAAAAAATCCATGATACTAGACAAAAAATGCAGCACTTGCCGGAGAGCCGGAGAAAAACTCTTTCTTAAAGGAGAGAAATGTTTTTCCCCTAAGTGCATATTCGTAAAGAAACCGTATCCGCCGGGGAAAATTGACACCGAACGCAAGCATCGTTCCGTGGTTACCGAATACGGATTGCAGCTTAAAGAAAAACAGAAAGTGAGGAATGTTTACGGCGTGTCCGAGAAACAATTTGGGAATTACGTCAGGGAGATTTCTTCAAAACGTGTTTTAAATCCTACCGAAAAACTTTATGAAGCTCTCGAAAGCCGCCTCGATAACGTGGTTTTCAGAATAGGACTCGCCAAATCACGCACCCATGCAAGACAGTTGGTTTCCCACGGACACATTTTGGTAAACGGCATCCGCTCAAACGTTCCGTCAAGACAAGTACGCGTAGGCGATGTTATTTCCGTGCGTGAAGGAAGCAAGCCGAGAACGGTATTCACTGAAGCATTCAAGAAACTCCCGGAGCGCGAATCACCCGCTTGGATTACGGTAAATCCGGAAAAGGCAGAAGCCGAGATAAAAAGCGCCCCTAAAGAAAAAAATCCGCCGTTTAATTTGGCGTCGGTCATGGAGTTCTACAGCCGTTAAAATTCTTAAAAGTTTTTAATTATTAAGTTTTTAAAATATCATGCCAGACTACACAATAATTTTGCCATCCAAACCGAAAGTTGTTTCCGAAGACGGAGCGAGCGGTGTTTACGAAATAGACGGTCTTTATCCGGGTTACGGGCACACTTTAGGCAATTCGCTACGCCGCATAATTCTTTCCTCCCTTCCCGGGGCGGCCATAACTCTGGTTAAAATAAACGGCGTTAACCACGAATTTTCCACATTGGAGGGGATAAAGGAAGACATGATTACCATTATAATAAACCTGAAAAAGGTTCGTTTTAAAATGCTTTCCGACGAACCCCAGACGGTTACGCTCTCAATCAAAGGGCCGCGTGTTGTTACGGCCAAGGATATAAAAGTTCCCGGGCAGGTTGAAATTCTCACCGAAGACCAGTATATTGCCGAGGTTGTGGGAAAAAATTCATTTGAAGTCGAAATGCGCGTGGAGAAGGGGTTGGGGTACGTGCCCAAAGAAACTATCCACAAGGACAAAGTGGACATAGGCACGATAACCGTTGACGCTATTTTTACGCCTATCCGTCGGGTGAGTTACGAAGTGGAAAATATGCGCGTAGGAGACAGAACCGATTACAACCGCCTTCGTATAAACGTGGAAACAGACGGCACACTCTCCGCCAGAGAAGCTCTTGAACGCTCCATTGAAATAATGATAGAACAACTGCGGGCCATCGTCGGGTTTAAA
>Ga0209619_10003223_pt1 | contig 11743 bp, 13 predicted proteins | sample Rifsed16ft3_FD_184011 | JGI IMG/M metagenome (GOLD analysis project Ga0209619, IMG submission 184011) | Soil microbial communities from Rifle, Colorado, USA - sediment 16ft 3 (version 2) | ecosystem: Environmental > Terrestrial > Deep subsurface > Rock core/Sediment | place: Rifle, Colorado... | reverse complement strand
CCGCCTGCGCCGTGGCGGCCGCCGCCGGCTTGGCGGGAGTCCGGTTCTGTGAGGACGCCTCGTGCGTCGACGTCAGCAGCAACCCAAAGCCTGTGACAACTGCCACCATGCCCAGGAGACTTGGAACGATGGACCGACGCGCCATACTCTCCCCCTCTCTCGTTGTCTCGCAAGAACAGCCGAACGCCACCCGCCGGACTCGGGAGGTCCGTGCCGGCGCCGAATCAGCGCCGGAGCCCCCTTGTGCAGATTAGTACAAGCAATGCAAGTGGGTCACTATGATCGGCATCATACGGAGACGAGTAACCGATTCCGCGGGCACGAGCCCCAGCCAGGCACCCCCACCCTTTCCCCCGAAGCGGGGGCTCTTGCTTTCTATGACGTAGGTCATACACCCGATGCGCGCCCGCGTCCTACCCTCGGCCCAGGTTCGAACTGGCCTCAAACGATTCCGCATGGGAGGGCAGGCCATGGCCGACAAGGAGCAGCGCCCGGGTGAGAAGATTCCGCTGGCGCAGGCGTTCTTCGACAACATCTTTCTCCTGATGGTGCTCGGTATCGCGGTCCCCGTGATCTTCTACACGATCTGGGGGCTGTTCGAGATCGCGAGCATCCCCGTCGGAAAGTAGGGGGGCGCCATGAGCCTCCAGCCGCTCACCGGAATCTGGTGGAAGAAGGTCGACAGCAGCGAGAAGGTCTGGCTCGGCATCGCGCTCGTCTGGTGCCTGATCCTGTTCGCCATGATGCCGCTCTGGCATCTCAAGGGCGGGCAGAACCCGTCGTTCAACACGTTCCGCACGACCCCCGCCGACTTCATGAAGAAGGTCGAGGCCTTCGTCGAGGCCGGGCCCAAGGTCGCCGAGGACAAGGGCCTGCCCGTGATCGCCCCCGACCCGCAGAAGGAGGTCTACATGCTGGGGCGCCTGTGGCAGTGGTACCCGGCGCTCAAGCTCAAGAAGGGCCAGACCTACCGCCTGCACCTGTCCTCGATGGACCTAGTCCATGGCTTCTCGCTCTTTCCCCTCAATCTCAACTTCATGGTCCTGCCCGGCTACGAGTACGTGCTGACCATCACGCCGACCACCACGGGCGAGGTCTTCGTCGTCTGCAACGAATTCTGCGGGATCGGCCACCATCAGATGGTCGGCAAGATCACCGTCGAGTAGGGGGAGGACATTATGGAAGCCGTCTTCAGAACCTGCGCGCAGACGGGCCTCAAGGTCGACAGGCAGGCCGAGCGCCTCATCAAGGTCCACGCCGTGGCCGGCGTCTTCGCGATCCTGTTCGGCGGGATCGCGGCCGTCCTCGTGCTGCTGACGCGATGGCCGGCCGTGCACCTGCTCGACCCGACGAGCTTCTACCGGGCGCTGACCTTCCACGGCATCAACATGCTGATCTTCTGGATCATCTTCTTCGAGATCGCCGTCCTCTACTTCGCGGGCCCCATCGTGCTCAGCTGCCGCCTCGCCTGGCCCCGCCTCGGCTGGGCGGGCTTCGGCCTCATGGTGGCGGGCGCGCTCCTGATCAACATCGCGATCCTCGCCGGCCGGGCGGACGTGATGATGACCTCCTACGCCCCGCTCCAGGCCGTGTCGTACTTCTACCTCGGGTGGATCCTCTTCGCGGTGGGCGCGCTGATCGGCGTGTGCAACTTCTTCGCGAGCCTCGTGGTCGCGCGCTCCGAGCGGACGTACGAGGGCTCGATCCCGCTCGTCACCTTCGGCGCGGCCACGGCCGGCATCATCGCCGTCTTCACGCTGGCCCACGGCGCCATCATCTACATCCCGACCTGGCTCTGGTCGCTCGGCATCATCGCGAACATCGACCCGGGCATCTACCGCCTCGTATGGTGGGGGCTGGGGCACGCCTCCCAGCAGATCAACGTCGCCGCCATGGTCAGCATCTGGTATCTCCTCGCCACGCTCACGGTGGGAGCCACGCCGATCAACGAGAAGGTCTGCCGCTCGGCCTTCCTGCTCTACATCCTCTTCATCAACCTCGCCTCGGCCCACCACCTGCTGGTGGATCCGCAGCTGTCCCCGGCGTGGAAGATCTGGAACACGAGCTACGGCATGTACCTGGCCGTGCTCGCCAGCATGATCCACGGCATGACGGTGCCCGCGTCGATCGAGGTGGCGCAGCGGCGCAAGGGGCTGACCAAGGGCCTCTTCGAGTGGCTCGCGAAGGCGCCCTGGGGCAACCCGGGCTTCGCCGGGATGGCGCTGTCGCTCGTTCTCTTCGGCTTCATCGGCGGGATCACCGGCGTCACCTTCGGGGCGGAGCAGATCAACATCATCTCCCACAACACGCTCAGGATCACGGGCCACTTCCACGCGACCGTGGTCGCCGGCACGACGATCGCCTTCATGGCGCTGACGTACTACGTCCTGCCGCTGATCTTCCGCCGCTACGTCATCTCGCAGAAGCTCGCGACGCTGCAGATCTATCTCTTCGCCACCGGCATGATCATCTTCATCGGCGGCATGACCACGGCGGGCTCCTACGCGATCCCGCGCCGCTACTGGGACGTGCAGTTCGCGACATCGCAGTTCCAGCCGCCGGTCGAGGCCGCGGCGTTCCTCTTCCTCGGCATCATGGGCGTGGGCGGGCTCTTCGCCCTGGCGGGCGGCGCGCTCTACGTCCTGCTCACCGTCGGCACGGTGCTCTTCGGCCGCCGCGTGCCCGACACGCCGGGCGCGGTGCCGCTGGCGGCCCTGCCCCAGGACAAGGGGCAGCACGTGCCGATCTCCGGCACGCTCGTGCTGGTCTTCGTCTTCCTGGCGTCCTTCATCATCTACTACTTCCTGAACTGGAAGTGGCTGGCGGACATCTGGCTGGTGAAGTGAGGCGCGCCGTGACTCCCGAGGCGATCATGCCCCCCGCGGTCATGCCCGTGGAAGGTCGTCCGGCAATCCTCTACCGTGGGTCGGAGGCCGCGCCGGCCTTACCCGCCGTCGCGCGCCCCGCCCCGGCGGCCCTCGTTCCCGCCGACACGCGGCGCCTGCTCATCGGCTGGCTGAGCCTCGCGCTGGCTTCGCTGGTCGTCGCGGGCTTCTTCGCGATGCTGGCCGCCTTCGCGCGGACACCGGCCGTCCAGATCCTGCCGACGGCGGAGCTCTTTCATCTCTCGCTGACCTCGCACGTGACCTTCGCCTTCACGGTCTGGTTCGTCACCTTCGCCGGCGCGCTGTGGATCTACGCGGCGTGGCGCGCCAACTACCACCTCTCCTGGTGGGCCTCGTGGACCGCGCTGTGGTTGGCCGTCGCCGGATCGGCGGGGCTCGCCGTGCCGGCCCTGTCGGCCTCGGGCAAACCCTACCTCAACGACTACCTGCCGATCATCGACCACCCCTTCTTCTGGGCGGGGCTGGTGCTCCTGGGCGCCGGGATGAGCCTCCAGGCAGGCGCCTATCTCGCCGCGTCACTGCCGGTGCTCTTGAGAAGGGGCGGCGCCCGCTCCGCCGACGACTCGCCCGAGGCGCTGGCCATGGCCGTGGGCGCGGCGGCGACCATCATCGCCACGGCCGCCTTCGGGCTGGCGCTCCTGCGACTCGATCCCTCGGTTCCCTTCGGCTATCGGCTCCGCGCCTTCGCCTGGGGCGGCGGGCACATCCTCCAGTTCCTGCACGTGGCGGGCATGGCCGCGGCGTGGTTCGTGTCCATCGCGCTCTCCGTCGCCGTCGTGCTGCCGGCGCGGCGCGTCCTGCGCGCCCTGCTCTGGGCGCTCCTGCCCTTCATGGCCGCCGCGGGGGCCGCCTACGTCGTGGAGCGGCCGGAGACGCTCCTGATCAACCGGTGGATCACGCTGCTCACATTCGGCGGCCTCGGCGCGGCGGCGGTGCCGGTGCTGCTGATGGCGGCCTTCGCCGCGTTTACCACAAAACGCCCGCTGCCCTGGTCGAGCCCGCTCTTCTCTGCCATGACCGTGTCCTTCGCGCTCTTCGCGATCGGCGGGATCATGGGGCTGATCGGCTTCACCCAGGACACCCGCGTGCCGGCGCACTACCACGGCATGGTCGGCGCCGTCACGCTCGCCTACATGGGGCTGACGCCGCTCCTCCTCGAGATCTGCGGCCGCCAGCCCTGGCGGCAGCGCTGGACGCGCTGGCAGCCGTGGCTGTACGGCGTGGGCCTCCTCGGCATCATGGCCGGCATGCACTGGGCCGGCGGCCACGGGGCGCCGCGCAAGACCTTCGGCTTCACCTGGGCCAACGCCCAGGCGCTGATCGGGCTGAACCTCATGGGGCTGGGATCGGTGCTGGCCATCGCGGGCGGGCTCGCCTTCGTGATCAACATGGGCTTGCCTCTCCTGCAGCGAAGGGAGACCGCGCCATGATCGCCGCCTACGTCGAATCGCTCAAGCTCCGCGTCGGGACCTTCATCGGGATGGCGGCTGTGCTCGGCTACGTCGGCACGGCGCCCAGCGGGGCGTCGCCTTCGGGGCTGGGTCTCCTCTTCGTCGTCACCGTGATGGCCGCGGGCGGCGCGGGCGCGCTCAACCACTTCCTCGACCGCGACCTCGACGCGCTCATGCCGCGCACCGCCAAGCGCCCCCTGCCCTCCGGCCGCATCGGTGGATGGAACGTGGTCGCGTTCGGCCTCGGCATGGTCGCCCTCGCGCTGAGCGTCGCCCTCTGGCGGCTCAACCGGCTGGTGGCGCTGCACGTCTTCCTGGGCGCCTTCACCTACGTCGTCGTGTACACGATCTGGCTCAAGCGGCGCTCGTGGCTCAACGTGGTCATCGGCGGCCTCGCGGGCTCCTTCGCGGTCATGGCCGGCGGCGCCCTGGCGCGGCCGGAGCTGTGCCTGCCGCCCGTGCTCTTCGCCACGGTGCTCTTCTTCTGGAGCCCGTCGCACTTCTGGTCGCTCGCGATCGCCTACAAGTCGGAGTACGCCGGGGCGCGCATCCCGATGCTGCCCGCCGTCAAGGGCGAGGCGCACGCGGCGTGCAGCATCCTCTTCAACACCGTCGGTCTCCTCGTGGCGAGCGTGCTCCCCTTCATGCTCGGGCTCGCGGGCTGGACCTATGTCCTCGTCGGCGTCGTGCCCGGCGGGACCAACCTGCTGCGCCGCAACTTCCTGTTGGTAGACGCGCCGCAGGATCGAAAGCTCGCCATGGCCAACTTCCACGCCTCGAACCTCTTCCTCCTGCTGCTCTTCGTGGGCGTGGTCGCCGACGCCTGGGTGCGCGCGTGGTGAAGCGCCTTCTCACGGGCCCGCTCTTTGCCCCGACGCTGATGGTGGCCATCTTCGGCCTCGGGGCGACGACGGTCGCCTTCCTGCTGTTCGGACCCGGCATGGCGCCGTGGGCCGACACGCTGCTCAGCGCCTGCTTCGGCTGGAACGCCGACACGCGGCGCTACCGGCTCTCGCGCTCATCCTGACGCTGCTGCAGCCGCCGCTCTTCGCCGCCGTGGTCTGGGCCTTCTACGCGGACGAGCTGCGGGCCTTCCTGGCCCGGCGCGGCGGCAGGGTCGTGGCCGTGACGGCTCCGGCGGTCTTCGTGGCGCTGGCGGCATCCTTGCTGGTCACGAGCGAGATCTCGGCGTCCGGCGCCGCGCCGACACCGGCCGATCTCATGAGCCCGCTCCGCCAGGGGCGTCCCGCGCCCGAGTTCGCGCTCACGGACCATCGCGGCCGGCCCGTCTCTCTCGCCGCGCTCCGCGGGCGTCCCGTGGTGGTAACCTTCGTGTATGCGGACTGCCACGCCTCCTGCCCACTCCTCATCGCCCGGCTCAAGGCCCTCGAGGCGCGGGGCGCCCCTGACGTCGCCTTCATCGCGATCAGCCTCGATCCCCAGCGCGACACGCCGGCGTCGCTGGCGGGCGCGGCGGTCAGATGGGAGCTCGGCTCCCGCTGGCACCTCTTGAGCGGGGCGCCGGCATCGGTGAAGGACACGCTCAGCGCCTACGGTGTCCAGTACGCGCCGCTGCCCGACGGCGAGATCGCCCACGAGAACCTCGTGCTGATCATCGACCGCCGAGGCCGCCTCGCCTTCACGTACCGGGGGCTCGCGCATCCGGAGGACCGGCAGGCCGCCGACCTCGCGCGCCTCTCGGCTGAACGCGGGTAGGGCCGTGTACGATCCCGACGCCCACGAGGCCGGCGGCGCGCCGGCCAAGCTTGAGTCGCGCCCGACGCCGCTCGGGCTCGCCCCCGTGCCGCCGGCGGCGCTGCCGTTCGCCATCTTCCCGACTCCGGCGCGCCCGAAGGAGCCCTGGCGCCGCCGATGGCTTCTCCACGCGGGCTCGGCCTGGCAGTGGGCCGAGGTGGCACTCGACCGGCTGGTCTCCCCCCCGCTCAACCCGCTCTACCACACGGGCACGATCGCGATGTTCTCGCTGGCCGTCGCCCTCGTGACCGGGATCTACCTCTTCCTCTTCTACCGGGTGGGCGTGGACGCCGCGCACCGCTCGATCGAAGAGATCATGGCCCAGCCGTGGGGGATCGGCTCGCTCACGCGCTCGCTCCATCGCTACTCCTCGGACGCGGCGATCCTCGCGGCCGTCCTCCACGCGTGCAAGATGTTCCTCAACGACCGGTTCTGGGGGGCGCGCTGGATCGGCTGGGTCTCCGGGCTCGGGCTCCTGGCGCTCGTCTGGATCACGAGCGCGACGGGCTACTGGCTCGTCTGGGACGTGCAGGCGCAGGTCCTCTCGCTGACCGGGGCGAAGCTCCTCGACGTGCTGCCGGTCTTCGGCGAGCCGCTGGTGCGCACCTTCCTCGACAGCTCGCGCATCCAGAACTTCCTCTTCTTCCTGATCCTGTTCATCCACATCACGATCCCGCTGCTGCTCGGCGCGATGTACTGGCTGCACATCATGCGGCTCAGCCGCGCGCGCTTCATGCCGCCCCGGGTCGTCCTCTGGGTCACCGGCGCGGCCCTCCTCATCGCGAGCATCGTGCGCCCCGCGCTCTCGGGCCCGCCCGCCGATCTCAGCCGCCTGCCGGGCGTCGTCCCCATCGACTGGTTCTACTTCTTCTACTTCCCGCTGACCGACCTCGACCCGCGCTGGGGCTGGGCGCTGACGCTGGGCGCGGGCGCCGTGCTCTTGGTGCTCCCGTGGGTGCTCAGGGGCGCGCCGCCGGCGCGCGCGCGGGTCGAGAACATCGCCTGCACCGGCTGCACGCGCTGCTGGAAGGACTGCCCCTACGAGGCCATCGTCATGGTGCCGCGTCACGACGGCACCCGTTACAAGCAGACGGCCGTCGTCAACCCGGCCAAGTGCGTCGGCTGCGGCATCTGTGTCGGCGCGTGCGACTCGGCCGGGATCCTGCTCGGCGACCAGCCGGTGAGCCTGCTCGGCACCGCCGTCACGGCGCGGCTCAAGGCCGTCGCCGCGCCGGGCGCGGCGGCGCCCGTGCTGGTCTACGCGTGCAGGATGATGCGTCAGTTCGCTGACCGTCTCGGCCCCGACGGCTCCCTGCCGGAATTGCCGGGCGTGGCACTCATGGGACTGCCCTGCGTGGGCACGCTCCACCCGGACATGATCGCGAAGTCGCTCGAGGCCGGCGCAGGCGGCGTCTTCGTGGCGGGCTGCGTCCCCGAAGACTGTCCGTACCGGGAGGGCAGCCTCTGGCTGGCCGAGCGGCTCAGCGGCGCGCGACTGCCTGCGGCCAAGGACCTGCCCGCGGATCGCCTGCGCGTGCGCTGGTACTCGCCGGTGGAGACGGCGCGCTTCGTCAACGACGTGCGCGCCTTCCAGCAGGAGCTGCCGCGATGAGCGCGCCCGTTCTCGAGAGCCGCCGTCCGTCCGTCGTCAGGCTCGCAGGCTTCGCGTTGCTGCTCACGGCGGTCTCGCTGGGGCTCTGCGTCTTCTCGGCTTTTCCCTGGGTGGGCTCGGACCCCGGCGCGGCCGTGGTGCGCATCGCCTTCAAGCACGTGGCGGCATTCGAGCACGCCGGTCCCTCGCGCTCGCAGGAGGAGATCGACAAGCTTCCGCGGCACATGCGCCCGACCAGCCCGGAGCTCGCGCAGACGGGCCGCCGCGTGGACACCCAGCTCACGGTGGCCGTCAATGGGCGGGTGCGCCTCGAGCGCCGCTATCGCCCCGGGGGACTCCGCCACGACGGCCCGACCTTCGGCTACGAGGAGCTGGCGGTGCCGCCGGGTCGCCGGCTCGTCGAGGTGACGCTGGCCGACCGGCAGCCTGAAGGCGCGCCGGAAGGCTCGGGCCGGCGGTGGCAGCTCAAGGAAGAGGTGGACATCGCGCCCGGCCGGGCGCTCCTCGTCGAGTTCTCGGAAGAAAGCGGGCTCAGCGTTCGCTAACCGCCCGCGCGTTTGACTTGGCGCGCTTCCCGGTTTAGGGTGCCGCGTGGGAGGCGCCTCCATGCGATTTTCGACCCAGAACCTTCTGTCCCTGCGCGAAGGCCAGAGCCACGCCGACGTCTACGCCAACACGCTCGACGAGTGCCGCCTGGACGAGGAGCTGGGCTTCCACACGGTCTGGCTCGCCGAGCACCACTTCTCCGCCTACGGCATCGCGCCGTCGCTGGGCGTGCTGGCCGCGGCGCTGGCGCGCGAGACCCGCCGAGTGCGGATCGGCACGGCCGTGGTCGTCGCGCCCTTCGTCCACCCCGTGCGCATCGCTGAAGAGTGGGCCATGGTGGACATTCTCTCCGGAGGCCGGCTCGACTTCGGCCTCGGCCGCGGCTACCAGCCCGCCGAGTTCCGGGGCTTGGGGATCTCCATGGAGAAGACGCGCGAGCGCTTCGACGAGAGCCTGGAAGTGATCCGCCGCGCGTGGACCCAGGAGCGCTGCACCTTCGAGGGCGAGTTCTTCCAGCTGCGCGATCTCTGCGTGCTCCCCAAGCCCGTCCAGAAGCCCCACCCGCCGCTCTGGACCGCCGCCGTCTCCCCCGACACCTACACGCTGGCCGCCAGGCGCGGGCTCAAGATCCTGACCTCGCCCGCCTTCACGCCCTTCGACATCCTGCGCAAGAACTACGACGCCTACCGCCAGGCCTGGCGGGAGTCCCAGGGCACTGATGCGGGCGCGGACATCTGCCTCAACAAGATCATCCACGTGGCGGAGTCGTCGAAGCAGGCGCGCGACGACCTGCGCGAGCCGATCCGCTGGTTCTTCCAGACCCAGGCGGGGCTCATCGCCGACGAGACGGGAATGCCGCCCGAGCAGTACAAGTTCTACCGGCGCGTGAGGGAGAACCTGCTCTCGCTGAGCGAGGAGAAAGCTCTCGAGCAGGCCGCCATCGCCGGCGACCCGGAAGAGGTCGCCGACAAGATCCGCCAGCACCAGGAGGCGCTCGGCATCGACTTCATGATGGGAGCCTTCTCGCGCGGCGGCCTCGCCCATGAGAAGGTCCGGCGCTCGCTCAAGCTCTTCGCCGAGAAGGTGATGCCCCGCTTCGCCTAGATCCCCTCCAACTAATCCCCTCGCCCCCAAAGGGGGAGAGGGTCAGGGTGAGGGGGGCGGGGCCGCCGCCCAGTGCCGCTCAAGCTCAGCCGCCACCTCAGCAGGCCGCTCGAGCTGCCACCAGTGGGAGCATCCGGCGAAGGAGACAAACCGCGAGCGCGTCTTCTGAGCAAGCCGCGCACCGAACTCCACCGCCGCGAAGGGGTCCTTCTCTCCCCACAGCACGAGCCCAGGCGCCGAGACACGCCCCAGATCGTCCTCCCACTCCGCCCCGGCGTTCACGGCGGAGCGATACAGGCTGAGGATGCACCGCTTCATAGTGGGGTCGACGAGCGCGGCTGTCTCGGCCGCATCCGCACCCGGAACACCCGCGGCGACGAGCGTCGCCCCCAGAGCTTCCGGGGTCAATCCCGCCATCACCTTCTCCCCCAGCCCCGGCGTCTGCCACGCCTTTGCGGCCTCGTGCCACACGTACTCCCGGTCCAGCGGCGCGCCTCCCGCGGCCCAGCTCCGCACGGCATCCGGCCGAAGCGAGACCACTCGCACCACCAGCAACCCGCCCCAGTCATGGCCGACCAGATCGATCGGCCCCTGGAGCGCCGCGAGCTGACCGAGGAGCCAGTCCACGAACGCTTCCTTGGTCGCGGCGAACCCGTCACGCACCGGGCAGCCGAACCCCGGCAGCGACGGCGTCACCACGTCCTTGCGGTCGAGACGGGAGGAAACCGAGTCCCACACGCGCTGCGTATCAGGTACACCGTGGACGAAGACTGCGGGCATGTCTCAGACCTCCGAAGAAGCCCGCGAATTCATGCGGCGCGAAGAGGAGCCAGATCGGCGCGCGTCACGGGCGAAAGGCCAAAGCGGCGCAAGACCCGGTTGAGCGCAGCAGCAGACACCTTGCCCGGTGCCGTGATCTCGATGCCGATGGGCTTGCCACTCCGGGTGAGATCGATCACCAACCCGGGCTTGGCCTTCGCCGTCCGGCAACTTTTCTCACCCGGCTGCCGCGGCAGGTAGAAATAGGCTGCCAGGGGACGACCGCGCCGGAACGTCACCTCCAAGTATGGGCTTTCCATCTCCTCACTCCCAGACCGCGTACGCGGTCACTACGACCAGGACCCGACGTTCCCAATCCGGTTCCATGATAACCTCCCAACACCTTCCGCGATGCTTCGTCTCGATCACCCAGCGATCCTCGACAACATCCCCTCGATAGCCCGTCGCTCGTTCTAACATCCGCCTGAGGTCGATCTCAGTGAAGCGGCGGTCGTCCATCCTCTTGAGCAGGTGTGGGCTGAGTTCCAGCTCCCACTCCCACCACTCCGGCCAGTCGCTCCGCCTCAGATGGGATCTCCTGATAGAACGTGAGGCGCCCCTCTCGAGCGTAAGGACGAGCAGGGCGAGGATTCGTCCGCCTCTGGCTCATCAACATAACTGATCGTGTGTCGGCCGGCAACCCGATCCTGGCTTCCCCGTTGGGTGTAGTTTGGTGTATCCAAAGGTGGACATTGACGCTACCGGGCAGCCGTCGCAAATTTCTGCAGTGTGACACACGGAGCATGGAGCACTGAGCGATGCCGAAGCGAGCCCTGCTGACCTACAGCGACTACGCGGCCCTACCGGACGACGGGCGCCGCTACGAACTCCATCGCGGCGAGCTGTGGGCCATACCGACGCCGGGCACCCGGCATCAGCGAGCCATCATCGCCCTGGGATCGAGACTATACGACCACGTGAGGGCACGAGGCCTCGGCGAGGTTCTTGTGGCGCCGACGGACTGCATCCTAAGCAACGTGACGGTGGTCCAGCCGGACATCCTCTACGTCGCCACCGACCGGCAGACGATCACCAGCGAGCGCGGCATCGAAGGGGCGCCCACGCTGGTGGTCGAAGTGCTCTCCCCGTCCACCGCCCATCTCGATCGCGATCGGAAGATGAAACTGTACGCGGAGCACGGTGTGCCCTACTACTGGATTGTCGATCCGGAAAGCCACTCGGTGGAGGCCTACACGCTCACCGGGGCGGCATACGCGCTCGCGGGTCGCGTGGCAGGCGAGCCGGCACCGCTGCCGCCGTTCAGCGACCTGACGATCGATCCCGCGGCGCTTTGGTCCTGACGTTGCCCAACGCTCATTGGATGATCTGATCCGCCCGCGATAGTAGCGCCGGCGGGATCACCAGGCCGAGCGCCTTGGCGGTCTTCACGTTGACGCTGAACTCGAACTTGGTCGGCTGCTCTACGGGCAGGTCCGCCGGCTTGGCGCCCCTGAGGATCTTGTCCACGTAGAGTGCGGTCCGCCGATAATGGTCAACTCTGTCGGGCCCGAAGGACATCAGCCCTCCATCGTCCACGAATTCACGGTAGC
>Ga0209619_10003219_pt1 | contig 11747 bp, 7 predicted proteins | sample Rifsed16ft3_FD_184011 | JGI IMG/M metagenome (GOLD analysis project Ga0209619, IMG submission 184011) | Soil microbial communities from Rifle, Colorado, USA - sediment 16ft 3 (version 2) | ecosystem: Environmental > Terrestrial > Deep subsurface > Rock core/Sediment | place: Rifle, Colorado... | reverse complement strand
TCATTAGACGGTGGATGAATTAATGTCAAGATCACCTGATATAATTGTGAGGTATTTTTATGAAAAGTATTTATCTTGATAACGCAGCCACGACTCCTTTAGATGTGCAGGTTTTTAGCACAATGAAACCTTATTTCCAGAAAGAGTATGGTAATGCCTCCGAATTTCACATTTTAGGCCGCGATGCCCGTTTGGCAATTGAACAAGCTCGGGAAAAAATCTGTCACTTTTTAGGAGGAAAATCACAAGAAATATTTTTTACGAGTTGTGCCACAGAAGCGATCAATTTAGCACACAAAGGTCTAATTGAGGCTTTGAGGAGGAACTTCAAAGAAAAACCTCACGTGATTACAACAGCCATCGAACATAAAGCTGTTCTTGAGTCTCTTGATCACTTAGAGAGAGAAGGAGCTGTAGAAATAACGGTTCTTCCGGTCGACAAGTGGGGTAGAATTACCTTGAAGTCACTGAAAGATAGTATCCTTCCGAACACAGTGTTGGTTTCTGTGATGTATGTCAACAATGAAGTCGGGACCATTGAACCAATCGCTTCTATAGGTAGGTTCATTAGGATGACCAATAAAGGCAGGAAGAGGCGAATATATTTTCATACTGATGCGACTCAGGCAATTCAGTATCTAAATACGAAAGTTAATTATCTCGGGGTTGATCTTTTGTCGCTAACTGGTCATAAAATATATGCCCCCAAAGGAATTGGGGTTCTTTATGTTAGGGAAGGTACCCCTCTGGTTAGACAGATGGATGGGGGAAGTCAGGAATCAGGAATGAGGTCGGGTACCGAAAACACACCTTCAATAGTCGCTTTAGGAAAAGCGGTAGATTTGGTTTCCATATGTCGTGTGTCAGAGTCGTCGAGGGTTAAGCAACTGCGCGATAAACTAATTAGTGAATTGCTAAAAATACCAGAAGTTTCGTTAACTGGTCATCCCAAAGTGCGAGCTCCCCATATTGCATCATTCGTGGTGAAGAACGTGGAAGGAGAGGCTGTAGTTTTGTTACTTTCAGCCTCAAGAATATTTATCTCCTCAGGATCCGCGTGTACATCGAGTAGTCTGACAGCTTCTCACGTCCTGACGGCAATGGGTTTTCCGGAGGAGCTTAGTCACGGCTCAGTCAGATTTTCCCTTGGGAGGTATACGAAAGAAAAGGATATAAATTTTGTTGTCGCGAAATTTACAAAAGTGGTCCAGCGTCTAAGAAAAATGTCACCGGAATAATGACTGATTTTTTTGATAAATTATATTCACCAATAGTTCTAGAGCATTTTGCAAATCCTAAGAATATGGGAGCAATGAGAAATCCTAGTGGTGTGGCTACTGTTGGTAATCCAGTTTGTGGAGATATTATGAAATTTTACATCAAAGTGGAGACGAAAGAGGATGGCGAATACCTAAAGGATGTCAAATTTCAAACTCTAGGATGTGGCGCTGCCATTGCCAGTTCTAGCATGATGACACAGCTAGTTAAGGGCAAATCCTTAAAGGAAGCAAAGAAAATTACAAGAAAGGCAATTGTAGATGCTTTAGGAGGATTGCCACCTGCAAAGATTCATTGCTCGGTCTTAGCGGATCAAGGTCTGAAGAAGGCGATTAAAAATTATAAATCAAGAAATCACTGAAAGAGCAACCTTTGATTTTTTGATAATTCCCACTTTCCACAAAATATATCCCCAGGGCCCGACGATGGTTGAAAAATCCAACCGCATTAGGTGGTCCTTAGCTCGGGATATTAAATAGAGTGTTTTGGCGATCCAATATAGGCGTGGATAATAACGGGTATTGTTTTTATACCCTTCAACTTTTGTCAATAAATAATCGTGTATAAATCTAGGTAATTTAACAACCGGCAGCAAATATAAAAGAATACTTGCCATTGTTTTTCTAGTATCCAAATAAGAAGATGTTAGTTGACGAATATCGGCAACTGGGTGAGATTGAAAATAATCCCAGAGTTTTGTTTTAGGAAATACGCGTAGTGAGAAGACAGTCAAGGTATAAGGACGTTCCAAATCATATAGAAATCTTAGTGTTTCTACCAGATCTTCCTTTGTTTCAATAGGGTTATCAATGATAATGTCAAAGGCGGGTGGAATCATATTGTATTTTCTGGAAGTGTTAACCAAGGTGTTAGCTGATTTTTTAACGATGGGGAGGGGAGTAGGCCTACGATAAAACAAGAGCATTTTCTTACTGGCGCTTTGAATTCCCATCCTACTCCTATTCATACCTGCCTTACCAAGAATATCTATCTTTTCTTTGGTAATGAAGTTGGGATGGATTCCGGGAACTACGAAAGGTAGCCCGATTCTTTTTTTATACTCTTTGGCAAAATTCCTGATTACCGAGGTAGGAATAGTTATGAAGTTGTCGTCCTCAAAGATAATGGTAGAGATGAAGGGGTTAATTTTGATGGCAGATTCAATTTCGCTTAGAATATGATCAATAGAAGGGTATCTAACGATACGATATTTCTGATCATATTTTATGAAAGCGTCATTGGCACAGTAAATACAAGAAAAAGGACAACCGAGCGTCCAAATAGTCTTGTAGGAAAGGCCGTTAAAATTTAAACAATCGCTTTGCGTAAGAGGACGAAATCTCTTTAGTTTGAGATCATAGATGTTGCAGTCAAATCCATTGTAGAGGTAAGGGAAAGAATCTATCTGCTTTGGGGTATTTAGAGGGAGATTCAAATTTCTATATGTTCGTTTTCCCTTCTTAAACCACATGGTTGGTGTCTTGAGATAGTTACCTCCCTCACAAAACGCTTTGTAAAACTTTACGAAGGGGATTTCCCCTTCCCCTGTACAAATAGCGTCGGCGTGTTCTATTGCCTCATCTGGGTAAATAATTGAGTGAGCTCCCCCCCAGAGGACATAGATTTTCGGATTAATCTTGCGGACAAGCTTTATAAGTCTTTCGACATAGGGTGCTGACGGAGTCATCGCGGAAAAACAGAGCAGATCGGCATCGGCAATTTCTTTGGCAATGTTAGAGAAATCTTTAGCGTCAAAATGTTCGCTTGTGGTGGGGAAGATGTGCTTTCTTAAAGAATATAAATTACCTGTAGTTACAAAATATATTTCCAGATCTGGATTTAATTTTTTGGCAACAGAAATAATTTTTCGAAAACCGATGGCAGAGATCCCTTCTTCAACGGAAACGAATTTCAGCTTCATATTTTGTCTTATATGCACTTTTTCAAAAGGAAGTATAACAGATACACTTAGGATAATTAATAAGATGATTTTGTAGGGCTGACAAGAATTGAGTTTTGGTTTAAGATGTTTTATCTTGTTGAAAGTATAAATTTCTAATGAGGCGATTAATAATTGAGATCATGAATTTTGTAAGAAAACACTGGCTTCTTTTGCTGGTAGTCTTAATAGGTGCAATAGTTCGTTTGGTGGGTATTTATCCTGGTTTCAATGCCTATCATTCAGATGAACCCATATTTTATGGTTACACCGTGGATATGGTGGTTAACAAAACGCTTGATCCCATAGCCTATTGCTACGGATCTTTAGTGCAATTGATGCACTATATTTCATACCGCGTTTTCTTTATTCCAATTTCATGGTTGTCATATTACTTTAGGCATTATGATGATTTACTACTGGGACTGATTCATCTACCCATGACAGTGGTTGATAGTAAAAGAGTCTTTTGGGAGGAGATTGTTGGAATAAGAGGTGTTAATGCACTCTATTGGAGTAGATATATAACTGCCGTTTTTAGTTTAGGTACTATACCAGTTATCTATCTAGTTGGTAAATATTTGTTTAACAAAAAAGTTGGCTTGATTGCTGCCTTCTTTTTAGCAATTAATTACAAAAGTGTAGTTTATGCCCATTTAGGTTTACCCGATGCTTATTCTGCATTTTTCCTAGTGCTCGCCTTTCTTTCGGCCATCTTGGTTTACCAGAGACAGTCGTCAAAGTACTATGTCTTGGCTGGTATCGCCTCGGCATTATCTTTTTCAGTAAAATATCAGTTCTTTTCTTTCTTTCCCTTGTTTTTGGCTCATTTCTTGGGGTCTTTTGAAGGAAAACAACTGAGTTTGGTAAAATTTTTCAGAAAAGAAGCATTTATTTCTTTCTTTACGATTCCTTTTGTCTTCTTACTAATTAATCCATATGTCTTTGTTAATTTTGAAAAAGCCCTAGGAGAGATTCGGAGCGGAACTGGCAGATATGGTGTGGGGACCTTCAAACTAAATTTGTATCCCTTTAGCTACCTCTTTCACTATGATTATGGCTGGCCGTTATGTCTGGCCATCATTTTGGGTATTCTCATCTCATTTAAAAATTTTTTAAAACAAACGTTATTTTTGTTATCGGTGGTCCTGCCTTTTTATTACATGTATACATACTACTCACATGGAGCATTTTTTGTGAGGAATATGTTGGTAATGACGCCTTTTCTGATTATCTTTGGATCCGTGGCATTATGGACAATTTTTAAAAAATCAAATATCGTGTTGATATTATTTTGTCTTTTAGTGGCGATTATTCCTGCCAAAAACAGCATAATAACAACTTATTATCTTACAAAACCTTGGAATTATGTTCTTCTTTCAGACTGGATGAGGGATAATTACCCTAAAGGTGATGTGTTGGCGGCCCATCCTTTTGATCCACCAGGGAGAGAAGGTGATACGAAAACAGAATTCTACATAGGGAGGAATTACTCTCTGGCAGAGCATAAGGTAGCTGGTGCAAAATGGGCATTGATAAATTTTGGCTGGGCTTCAGATGATTTTTATCTCTGGCTAACTTGTGACCCTAGAAGCTTTAAGCAGTGCTGGAATAAACCACTTTTGCTAATGAGAAATACTTATAATGGCTTGGCTGCTGAAGAAATAGCTAGATATGGAGTCTATTATGCAGTCAAGCCTTGGCAAGTGCCGGACTCAGACCTGATTCTTTCCAAGATTCCCCAATGGCCAGATGTAAAAATGACAGATGTGAAAATTCTACCTTCATTACAATTGGGACCAGAGTGCAACAATGTTTTGAACAGAGAATGGTCTGAGCCAATAAAAGTTGATCCAGAACATTTATATTCAATCACAGCCAAGTTAAGGCGCGATGGAGACATTACCAATGCGCAAAAAGACGGTTTTCTGAGAATTGACTTTTACAAAGATCTTCCAAAAACGAAAGACAGCTTAGGAATGATTAGCTCCATATCTGAAAGGTTGAGCCAAAAGGGTACATGGTTAGAGGTGGAAATGTTGGAGAGAGCTCCCTTGGGGTCTCGCTACCTAGTTATTAGCTTGCAGTCAGATGCCTGTAAGGGAGAGACAGTGTATCAAGTAGAAAATATTATAGTTCAGAATTCTTTAGGTCCAGTTGAAGATGTTACCACAAAGCCACCATACACCAAAAGAGAGGTGGATTTAGATATTATTTATCCGAACTCTTATGGTGGTTTCTAATTTTTGAAACATAATAATTGTGCTTATCTCCTAGGACAAAACCAGAATAGAAAAGCTTGAAGTTTTTTTTGATATAAAAACGATTGGATGCCTTATTCTCAGATTTGGTACCGACACTAAAGGTATCGATATGGGATTTGGCATAGACTTTTTCTAAAAGTTTAAGCATTTTTGATCCTAACCCCAAACTTTGAAACTGATTGTCTATGGCGATAAACTGCAGCTCCGCCTTCGGAAGATTTATTTTCCGAGAGAAAAACCACCAAGAGATAAACTTGAAGGGGAGAAGTGGTTTTAAAATTAATGATTTTAGAGCGGTCAGGAATAATATTGGCGAAAAATTTCTGGCAATTCTAGAATAGAAAGAATATTTATTTTTGGTTGCGATGAGAAATCCCACGACATCATTGCCATTTTTTGCCAGGATAATGATACTTTCTCTGTCCCTTGAAATGGATAGATATAATTCTTTTAGAAAGAGTAAGCCAAACTCTCCCAAAATTGATTCCCAAAGGAGCTTCTTGTGTAATCCGGCTATTTTGTCGATATCCCTTGAAGATAACTTATTTGCGAGACTTATTCGAGGTATTTTTCTCATCCTCAATATTATCTTGCAAATGCTCTTTCTTTACAACCAGTTTATACCAAAGACCCAATAAACCAATGATGACTTTACCAACTCTTTTGAAGTTGAAAAACTGTGATTTACCGCTAGTTCTCCAATAATGTGTTACAGGGATTTCCTGAAAAGCAAAACCGAAATCAGAAATTTTCTTTATCATTTCTGCACAAATAAGGCCGGAGTTTGATTCTAATTTTACTTTATTAAAGATTGATCTTCGCATAAGCCGGAAATCGCAATCAGTGTCTCTGATAGGGACACTGAAAAGTGTCTTTACGAAATAATGATAGGTTTTACCTGTGAGAATCCGATACCAGGCGTCGGCCCTTTTGATTTTATAGCCATTAATAATATCAGTTCCTGGCTTTTTATTTTTAATCAGCCTCTCCAAGTCTCGTGGGTCATATTGAGCATCACCATCTGTATAAAAAATCCAATCCATTTTGGAGTTTTCTATTCCACTTTTTAGAGCCCCTCCATAACCTCGATTCCTCTTGTGAGTGATCACCCTAACTTTGGGAAAGTTCTTAGCGATGATTCTTAAGATTTCTTTGGCTTTACTGTCACTCCCGTCATCAATAATTAGTATTTCGTATTTTGAAGCCTTTCTTCGCAAAACATCATCAAGTGTGGCCACTAAACTACCTATGGTTCCCCAATCATTCAGAAATGGAAAAAAACCCGAAATGGTTGGTTTGATATTATTTTTCGTTGTTTTCACTTTGAAAAAGTCTAACACAGAGTCTATACTTTCGGAAACAGATGTCAATACCAAGGATTGTAAAATTTTTTGATAAACACTTTTGGTTTTTTCTACTGATCATAGTAATCATTTCCTATGGCGGTCTTCTCTATATGATGCCCTGGCAAGACGATAACGCATTAATGTTTAAGCTTGCAAATCTTAAAGGAGCAGCAGGTTTCTTGGGACCAGGAGCTTTAGGGGATGGACCCTATAAATATGCTGCTACTTTTTATTTACCAGTTTACTGGTTTTTTGGATATCGCTATCTTTCTATGTATTTTCTGCTCTGTCTAGTTTTATATTACCTTGCAACGATTACTATTTGTAAAACCTTTTCCTATCTGCTGGGGAAAGTTGGTGGTAGATTTGCAGGACTATTTTTCGCTTGTGGCTATATCGCCTCAGATGGTTTCATTAGACTCTATAATTCTGCAGGTACGAGTATCAGTCTCATATTGTCGAGCCTCTTGTTGTATTCCTATTGGAAATTTTACAAGACGAATAAATATCTAAATTATTGGCTGGCAACGATCTTTTATTGGTTATCATCGGAGTTGGTGCGTTACAGAACACACTATCTAATACTGGTAATTGTTAGCTTCGAGATAATCTATTTTGTTTTGGCGAATAAGAAGACTATTAAAAACTTGTCGATATCCTTAGTTAGGCTTATCCTCCCCGGCGTAATTTTTTATCACTACTTCATTCTCAACTTAGATTCCAGAAGTGGTGGGGTAGTTTCACTTCTGCGAGATCTTCTAAAGGGTAGATTTTATACTACTTTCAGTTTAGTTGGTACCTTCGCGAACATAACCATTCCTGGTTGGATTAGTAATATTCTCTGGAACACACAATATTTTTTGGTAGAGAAATTGCATTTTGATTTACCATTTGCCGCAATTATAGCGACATTGCTACTCACTCTCGGGATTTTCAGACTGGTTCGAAGTTCAAAATGGAGAAAGTTGGCAATTGCACTTTGGCTGTTACTATCTATATTTTGGTATTTTGTCTCGAGGATGATTTACAGTACGAATCTACTCAGCATCAATGAGTACGATCTATTTATCACTTATATTGGTGGATTAATGTTCGTTCTAGTTGGAATATTCCTATTTAAGATTGAAAGTAAAGTAAGAGCACTTTATTTATTCTTACTAATTTGGCTGGTTGCGAACATTGGGGGTTATTCTGCCTACCTACCAAACTTTATCTGTTTGAGCGATCACCGGTATCTATCTCACTCTTTTATAGCTCTGTCCGGTATCTTCGGACTCTTTGCGATGATAGCCATTTCAAAAAAACGCCGAGACAGCACTATAATTTTGGGAATCATTGTTTTCCTTTCACTGGGTAACTTATTTAAGGGTGTTATCATACTTAGCAGAACCGCCATCGATCGGAGCGCACCTGTCCGAGCTTTTTATCAGCAGTTGAAAAAGTTCAAACCAACTGCGACAAAGGGTGATCTTTTTTACTTCGACGTCTCGAAGGGTGTAGAAATGCGTTTTGCTGACGCCTTTTCAGTTGCCCAAATGCCGGAGGAGACGGCCATCGCTTGGAGATATGGTTTGGATAGAGATGATATTGTTCGATTCGTAGAATTTAACGAGTTACTGCAATACATTAAGGATAACAAGGTTGACTTAGAGAAGATTAACACATATTTGTATAACAAGGATGGATTGAAAGATACCTCCACTCAAGTTAGAAATTTACTTCGAGGCGGTCTCCTTAAAAAAACACTAGCTGTATTAACTGAGACGGATGCCACTGGGAAAATAATTAATCTTTCAGATGGGGTGGTGAGCCTTACTCCACTTGAGATTAGCCTGGAAATTTCTTCTACCCCAATAGTCCCTGCTTTTGATAATTTCCCGTTGGTAAACAATGTTTATTACCTTGCAAATACGATCTACAACGACCCTTCTTTACGGACAAAAGCATTTGCCTACGTCAGGGCCAAGAAAGCTGTTTTATCGATGACGACAGTTAGTACAAGTTCAGCATGGGAAAAGAACGTCGGTGAATATCTTCTAGATCAAAATTTAGATACTTTTTGGAGGTCCGACAGAATCCTTTGGAGCAAAGAAAAGGAGGCAGCATTTACATTAGATCTTAAAAAGGTGACTCGCATGGACAGAGTTGTCTGGATAAATGCAGATGCAAATAACGCTCCAGTTGATTATGCGATAGATATTTCCTTGGATGGTAAACAATGGGAGAGAGTAACACACATAAAGGTCAATGAGAAAATTCAGAGAGGTTTAATCAAGGAAGTTGCTATAGGTGAACATCAAACACGGTATGTTAAGATGGTGATCTATAAGACTCTCCAGGGAGATTCTCCAGAGATATTGGAGGCGTGGGTTGTACCAAGTGAATTTTCTAAATTAGACATTCAAGAGACAGAGGAATTTTTGCAAAGACCGTTGATAATTGTTCCTAACCAAATGGAATATTTAAATACCTTGAGAAACATATCTTATACTGGTCAGGTAAAACTATATTGGATCAATGACAAAGAGAATGACTGGTCTGTAGAATTTAAGACACTATCTGTAAAATACGACGGGAAAAGATATATTTATAAAGTGCTATTACCGGCTGGGGGTACCAAGATTACTAAAATAAAATTGAATAGTTCTGAAATTCCGGGTGTGATTTCTGTGTATAATATTTGGGTTAGTAACCCTAAGATGGAGGAACTCGATTGAAGATTCTAGCTCGTAAAATTGTCAATTTCTTTTCCGAAAGATACTGGCTCTTTCTTCTTTTGGTAACGATTATCTCTTTTGGCCAAACTCTTTTGATGGGAGTGTGGATGGATGATCAGGGTATGTTTTTTAAGTTGGCACACATTCAAGAGGCGGCTGGCTTTATGGGTAAGGGTCCTTTGGGTGAAGGTCTGTATAAATATGTAGTCACTCCTTTTATTCCGATCCATCAGATATTTGGATATGATCCAAAATGGTACTTTCTTTTGGGTCTGTTAGTTTATTACCTGTCTGTTCTTGTTGTTTATCATACTTTCACTGAAGTTTTAGGCAAGAAAGGAGGGAGACTATCCGGATTTTTGTACTCATGTGGTTTTATTGCCTCGGATGCCATTATCAGGCTAATAACAAGTATTCTCACTAGTGTGAGTATAATCACCTCGAGTTTTCTTCTTCTCTTCTACTGGAAATTCTATAAACAAAGGAAGTTTATTTTTTATCTCCTGGCCTTGCTGTTCTATTTTTTATCAGTTGAATTTGCTCAGGTGAGAACTCATTACTTGATAATTGTAGTGATAGCAATAGAGGTTATCTTTTTCATGTTCAAAAAACCAATAGCAAGGTCCTTGTTTTCTTCATTGGTGCGCTTGCTCCCTTTCTATTGGGTGTTCAACCACTTTTTAGCTGGTAATATTGCTAAAACTGGAGGTATCGGTCCTTTTATTCACGAGCTTTTGCGCGGAAGAGCATATGAGTTTTATGGGTTCCTTTCCACTCTAGTCAACCTATTTCTGAACACACAATTTCTTGACTTTAGTTTAATAAAACCACCAACTTTTGTTTTTTACTTAACGATTTTAATTTTAGTATTGATCCTGTCTTGGGTAAGTTGGGGTAAACAGAGATTGAGAAAGCTATTTGTTGGAGGTATTCTTATTTTCTTAATTCTTTGGTTGTTTGTTTCTAGAGCAATTCTCAAAGCACCTGTTCTTAATTTAAATGAAGGGCAGCTTTTTGGTGCATTTTTGGCAGGAATATTACCTATTTTTGGTGTGATTGCCTTTAGATTTACGTCTAAAGAATACAGACAACTATATCTTTTGTTTGTCTTTTGGATCTGTGTAAATTTAGCAGCCTATGCGGTTGCCACCCCGCTAGTTACGTATAGTTCTGAAAGTAGATATCTTGCTCACTCATTTTTACCACTAGTGGGATTGTTGGGAATTATTTTTGTTGAGGTAAATAAAAGGAAATCACCGAAGCTAAAGTGGATAGGAACATTGATAATCTTGTGGGGACTAATAAATCTTGTTAGTGCCGTTGTCTTTCAAAGAAACATATTAGTGAAAAGAACCTGGCCAGCCATGAGTTTTTTTGAGGAATTTGAGGGTTTGGTACCTAGTTTGAGAAAAGGCGACGTGTTGTATTTTGATGTTTCCAAGAATGATTGGAATGTATATGTCGATGCTGTTGCAGTAGCATCAATGCCGGAAACAACTTCGTTTGCATGGCGGTATCAAATTGATAGGGACGATATTAATCTTTTTACTGATTTTCCTGACTTAGTGGATTATCTACGCGAAAATCCTAGTTCTTTAGGCCAGCTTCATACTTTTTATTATTCCGATGGGAAATTAACAGACACCACGAAAGATTTTCTAAACGCACTAGAATCTCCTCACCCCTTTGATAGTGTTTTCAAGGGACAAATATCGCTTTCAGTAGATGGCACGGATATTCTTCTAAAAAAACCAATATCCGCTTTGACTACATCCGAAGTTTTAGTTGGTTTGGTGGCCCGGCCGCTACCTCTTCAAGAGATAGTTTTCCCCTATGGTAATTCTCGGGAAACGAATCGGGTATTCTCAGACCTGGGTTTGAGAAACTTGGCCTTTAACTATCAAAGAATAAAATACTTGTTGAGATCCCGATCGGTTTTTAGAGCAACCAGTGCTTGGAGAGATGAGTTACCCAATAATTTAGGTGATGGAGATTTAAATACTGTTTGGAGGCCAGATCGTACAACTTGGTTGAGTGAAAACACAGATGTCGTTTTGGATATTGGTGAGCCGCACGCGATTAGTTGTTATGTTTGGGTGAATGCTTATCCAAATAGCACTCCTACCAAATATGCCATTTATGCATCCCAGGATTCTAAATCTTGGGTCAAAGTTTTGGAAAAAAACAAGACGGCTCGGATGGA
>Ga0209619_10003217_pt1 | contig 11753 bp, 9 predicted proteins | sample Rifsed16ft3_FD_184011 | JGI IMG/M metagenome (GOLD analysis project Ga0209619, IMG submission 184011) | Soil microbial communities from Rifle, Colorado, USA - sediment 16ft 3 (version 2) | ecosystem: Environmental > Terrestrial > Deep subsurface > Rock core/Sediment | place: Rifle, Colorado... | reverse complement strand
CGTGCCTTCAGCTCGCCGGAAAGCCTGGTGATTCCCTTGTCTTTCTCCACCAAATTTTCGTCTCGTGCCTTCAGCTCGCCGAAAAGCCTGACGATCTCTTTGTCTTTCTCCACCAAATTTTCGTCTCGTGTCTTCAGCTCGCCGGAAAGCCTGACGATCTCCTCGCTCTTCTCCACGAGCGCATGGTCACGTGCCTCCAGGTCACTCGACAGACTAGCAATTCGCGAGTGTTGCTCCTGCAAGATTTTGTCCTTCTGCCTCAGCGTGTTGGAAAGACCGGTGAGCTCGCGATCCTTCCCCGCCAGCTTTTCGTCGCGTGTCTCCAGCGCTCCGGAAAGCGCGACTATCTCCTCGTTCTTCTCGGCCTGTTCTTTCTCGCGTGCTCCCAGTTCACAACTCAAAATCTCGATCGTCTGATTCCGCGTGGTTAGGTCGAGACGGGCTTGCGCGATCAGCGGACCGAAAGCCGCATCGGCGACGTTGAGCTCACGGCGTATCTCGTCCAGAGTCTTTGCGAGTCGGCGTGGTGACTTCCAGCCGGTGAGCACGGCATGGTAGGCCTGTTTGGCCCAATCGGCGATATCTGCCCTGATGGCAAGGTCCTGGGGCCGGTACGAATGGTGGCGATGACTGGATGAAAGAAACTCTTCGATCCTTACCGACGTCTCGTGGGACAGCCGCGGCCATGGAATGTCAAGCTCCTTGGAGACACGGGCAGCGACATCGCTCCAGTCCTCTAGGAGATCCTCGTAGAATGTGAAGCTTCGCTTCCGCCCTCGGGTTTCCCGCTCGGCCTCGAGGAGATGTCGCAGCCATAGGAGAATGGATTTTGCAGGTAAAAAATGGTTCCTGGACTTGAGCGACGCCGCCACCTCGAGCGGATTCCGGATCACAATGATGAAGCGGGGGTCGGCGCCGAACTGCTCTAGAAGGGTGAGCCAAAACGGAAGGAGCCTGCAGATTCGTGGGTCCTTGAGCACGAAGATCGCGGACCGGGAGAAGTCTCGCTCCAGGATGTGGAGGATTCTCTCGCGGAACCCGTCGACCACGTTCGAGCCGTACCAGGATTCTGGAAACGGCGACACGTCGTCCCAAGATGACCCAGCACTAGAAAGTAGCTCGTCATGGATTCTGACGATGTCATCGGGTTCCCAGAAACCCAGTTCGTTGTCTCCGGGAGCTGGAGGCATGAGGTTGCTGGGGAGGTCACCGCCCAGAAGGTTCAGAACGCGGGTCATAGGTGACGTGCCGCTTCGATGCATACCCAGCACGATCAGTGCGGACTTACGGCTAGGGAAAGGAGTGACGACCGAACGGCGGTGCTGCCTTTCGCGCTTGCTAGAACCCTCGCGTAGGACCTTCAACTTGACAGTCGGTGGCGCCGCACCGGTCTTTTTTCCCGCACTCTTCCGTGCCATCCGCAGACCTTGATGGTGCCTATTCTAGCCCAAAACCAGCCCGATTCGACCATCGGATCGCTTGTCAGAATCGATCTTTGAGTGGTTTTGGGAGGGTCAGGAGGGTTCTGGCCATTCACGCACGCGCGCGCTGCCGGGCGAGCAGCATGCGCGCGGAAAGCTGTTATCATAGCTCCTCGGTGAGCACGAATAGCGTCTTGCTGATCACCAGCGATGTCGTTGGTGAGATGATGGCGGGGCCAGGCATCCGGAGCTGGGAGTTCGCTCGGGTTCTCAGCCGGCATTTTCGGGTCACGCTCGCCGTGCCGCCGCTTCTGCAGGGGCAACAATCGCCTCTGAATCCCGATTTTCCGGTCCACCTTCGTCTGTGTCGGCAGGAAAGAGACCTGCGTCAAGTCGTAGCCGAGGCCGACGTCATCGTCACCTTGGGTGCGGTCTTGAGCGTCTACCCATTCCTCTGCGAGTCTGGCAAGCCGCTGGTCGTCGACGCTTACGACCCATTCATGTTAGCTGGGCTCCAACGGGACCAGGGCGCCGCCTTCGATAAGCGTGTGTTCTCTCACCAGACCTATCGACATTCCCACCTCCTGGCCTTGCGCGCCGCCGATCTCGTCCTGTGTGCCAGCGAGAGGCAGAAAGACTATTGGCTGGGAATGTTGTCGGCCCTGGGACGGCTCAACCCCTACACCCACGACGACGATCCCACGCTGGCCCGGCTGATCAGCGTTGTGCCTTTTGGCGTGCCCGACGCAAAGCCTCGACATTCACGCAAAGTGCTGAAGGGGGTTCATCCGGGGGTTGGGTCCGACGATAAGGTCGTGCTCTGGGGTGGCGGCGTCTGGGAGTGGCTCGACGCGGAAACGGCTATTCGCGCCATGGCGCGCCTCGCCGAAGACCACCCAGATATCAAGTTGTTTTTCCTGGGCACCCAACGGCCCAATCCGCTGGTTGCTGCAGGAGCTGTGGATCAAGTGGTTGAGCTGAGCCGCCGTTTGGGGTTGCTCGACAGGAACGTCATTTTCAATGAGTGGGTGCCGTACGCGGATCGCGAGAACTACCTGCTGGAGGCAGATATCGGCATCAGCCTGCACCGAGACGGGTTGGAAGCTCGCTTTGCTTTTCGTACGCGTGTCATGGACTACCTATGGGCAGGGCTCCCCATTGTCACCACAGGCGGAGACGTGCTGAGTGAAGAGATACGCCGCCGGGGATTGGGCAGGCTGGTGGCGCCAGGAGATGAAGAGGCAACGGCAGCGGCTCTCCTGGAGCTGCTGGACACACCGAACTTGAAGGAAGAACACCAGCCTCGTTTCGCTGTCGCCGCCCCGGACTATCGCTGGGAGGTCGTGGCCGAGCCGTTGGTTGCGTTTTGCCGCAACCCTCGTCTCGCGCCTGACAGGGCTTATATGAGGAGACTCCCGATCACTCTTTCCCCCAAAGCGCCCTGGCGTCTCCTGCCTGGACGTGCCTGGGTGGCTATTCGGGGACGTCAGCGATAGAGGCATAGACGGTCGCGTAGACCGCGAGCAGATCCTCCTGGCGGAAGTCCCGCCTACCGACGCGAAGCGCGTTGGCTCGGCAGGTATCATAGTTCTCCCTCAGCCGTTCGATCGCCCGGCGTAGCTCCGACTCATCCAAGCTTTGTACTACCTCGCCACACCCGGTTTCCTGCACGTACTCCGCCATGGGGACTTGTCGGCTCACCACAACCGGTCTGCCGCAAGCGAGAGCCTCCAACAGGGAGTGAGGATAGGCCTTGATGAGCCTTGGCCAGTCGGCCAGGACGACGGCCGCGTGAGCCCGGGCCAGCACCTCGTTGACGTCTACCCACTCGCTCAGAATCTCCACCCGATCGGTCAGCTTCAGGGCATCGACCCTCTTCTCGAGCTCACGCTGCAACAGACCCCGCCACAAGAAGATGAGCCGGAGGCTCGGTTCTTGCTGAGCGACTTTCAGCAACGCATCCACACCCTTGGTGCGGAACTGCTCCCGCGTCCAGGGTGCGGAGCCCGCCATCAGCACAAAATCCGGGCCGGCGGCCAAGGGTGTGTGGCTGAAGCGAGGGACGTCTATGCCGGGGCGTATCATCATTACATTGGTTAGGCCCTGTTGCTTCAAAACCTCGAGATCGCGACGGCTCTGAACCACGATTCGGTGAATTCGCTGCAGCCGATCGATCGAGGCGATGCGATGGTTTCCGTCGAAGCCGGAGACCACCGTGTAAACGAGCGGCTTCAGAAGGAAACGCAGGACGGGGAAAAAGTAAAGCTCGGAGTTGTAGATATGATGAAGGTCCACCCGGCGTTCCAGCCGCTGGATGGCGCCCAGGCGGTGAAGTCCGTAAAAGGGTCGAGGAAAAAAGGGCCGAGGACGGGAAAAGGGAAGCAGAAAGATCGTTTCCCCGCCGAATCGGGAGCGTAGCAGCTCCACTTCCTGCAGCACCGCCTCCGTACCCGGGATCGGCGGCGGCGGTATGGTCAGATGGTAGAGAGCTCTCACGACCGCGACCGTCCCCATCGAGGAAGCCGCAAAGGGAGCAGCGGCGGCTCGCTCATCTCGCTGGTCAGCAGAGGGTCGAGCTCGGAGGCTGGAATTCGTCTCAGCCCTTTCATTCTTCTGCGCTCGCGCAAGATATGGGGTAAGCACGAGACGAGCGAGGTGTAACCGAGGAGGCTTTGCCAAGGCTTGCGGTAGGCGATGAAGAAGTAGAGCTGGCCGTATAGCAGGTGCGGGAGATGTTTGACCAAGAGCGCGAGAGGCACGCTCTTGAGAAAGAGCATCAACCGGTTTCGGGTGATCAGTCGAACGTAGTGACCACGGCTGAGCGCGCTCCCTTGTCCTTTGTGGAGCACCTGTGCGGTCGGATCGAAGAGATAACGGTAACCGAGCAGCCGCCCCCGCAATCCCAGATCCACATCCTCGAGGTAAGCAAAGAAGCGCTCGTCGAAACCGCCCAACGCCTTCAAGAAAGACTGGCGGTAAAGGGCGGCGCCGGCACAGACCGAGAAGACCTCGGTTCTTTCCACGAAGTTTTTGGCTGGTTGCTGGTGTCCCAGCTTTTGGGCTGCGCCGGTCCAGGAGAGGGCATCCCCGGCGTCATCGACTCGATCCGGATCGTCCATGCGCAACATCTTGGAAGCGATGGCACCCACCTCCGTCGGGCTGGCGTCCGCCAACTCGACCAGTGCCGCCAACCAGTCCGGCTTGGCGACCGCATCGTTGTTCAGTAGGGCCACGTATTGGCCGCGGGCGATCCCAATGCCCCTGTTCACCGCCGTCGCGAAGCCCGTGTTGTGCTCGAGGGCGATCACCTGCACGTCGGGATAGCGGTTTCGCACCAAGACCACCGAGTCATCCGTCGACCCGTTGTCGACCAGGATGACCTCGAAGTCTCGATACGTCTGGCTGGCCAAGCCTTCCAGGCAGCCCGGTAGCCAAACGGCGCCGTTGTGGTTTGGGATAACGACCAAGACATTCGGGGCGTGCACGCTAGCCGAGGATGCGCTCATTCTGTCCCCCGAAACGCCCGCTCAGGCCGTCGAGCACACCGAGGCTAATCGTGCGAGCTTGGCGTACATTGCCCCTGACGATGGCCGTCATAGCCGCTTGGGCGCCGCGCACCGTCCAAACCGTGTAATACCAAGCCTTGTGACGCGGGTGGTGCTTTCGTACATAGAGAAACCGATTGCGGAATACATAGTAGACATGGAGCTTGTCTCGGACCTCGGCGGATCGAGCGAGATCATGAGAGGCTCTGGCTCCCGGATCCGTCACGCATCGGAATCCATGTTGACGCGCTCGGCAGCACAGATCGGCCATCTCTCCGCCGAAAAAGTAGTCCTCGTCAAGAAGCCCCACCGCCTCGAAGACTTGCCTGGACACGAGAGCCACCGTGCCGGGGACGTAGTCCACGTCGAGCAGTCGAGTCGGCGGCTGCGACGGGCGCAAGTGGGTTATCTTGTGGCGGGCGATATCCCTTCCACCCGAGGTGAGCAGTTCTTCCCCATTCCAGATAGTCGGGCCGACCACGCCGATGCGGCGCTCCGAAGCAAGGGTCGCCACCATGGAGGCAACGCTCGACGCGTCTAGACGCGCGTCGTTGTTCAGCAACAACAAGGCGTCGTTTCCGCTATCGAGCGCAGCGGTGATGGCCCGGTTGTTTGCCGCCGCATAGCCTTCGTTGACGGGGTTGCGCAGAAAATGGATGTCCGGGTATTGCTGGATCAATCTTTCGATACCCGGCTGCTCAGAGGCGTTATCGACAACCCATAGGGTGGGCAGCTCGGCGAGCTGGTTCGAGCTCCACGCCCGCACGGAAAGAATACAGCTCTCCGTGTCCTCCGTCGCGTTCCAATTGACGATCACAACGGCTAGCTTCATCGCCGTTCCTCGGGAAGACTCGCGGTCGGCACCAACAAGACGATGTCTTGATAGGAAAGGCCATCCCCTCGACCACTCCAGCTACCAAACTTGATGGGACCTTGGATTCGGAGGCCCGCTTCGACGAACATGGCACCGAGCGCCTTTTCCTCCAAGGCGACCGCGCTTTCCGGCGTCTCGTCATTGCGGATCCGATAAATGCCCCGGTCGAATCGAAAATCGATATCGTTGCGGCCCATTTCGGCGAGGGCACGTTGCTCCGGATTCAACATGAAGAATGTGCAGAACACACGGCCGGTGGGACGCAACATCCGGGCGATTTCGTATAGATAACGTTTAATGCCCTCGGGATACATGTGGGTAAACACGGAGGTCAGAAAGACGAAATCGAACGAGTGATCCTTAAAAGGAAAAGTGTAGTCGTGAGCTTGTATCCTGCCACTGGGGTTGTAGCGCTGGTTGAAGACGTCCCCGTGGTGGAAGGTAAAGTTGGGATGTCGGCGGGAGATATTGCGGCGACACCAGGCGACGGCCTTGGCAACGACATCAACGCCGACGTAGCGTCCCTCCGTACGCAGGTAGCTGGTCAGCGGTAGCGCCATGCGCCCCGGACCGCAGCCGATCTCCAGAACTGCCTCTGATGGCTGGAGTGAGCCCAGTGAGACCATGTGCCCGAGAAATTCCCGTCCGGTCTCCTGGAAGTCGCTCGGTCCCACATCTCGCAATGCGAGAGGCGGCAAGAGCGGGGAGCTCCCCTGCCAGCCGAGCGCGTCTCTTAGCCTCTCCGCCGCTCTTCTTGCCGCACGAAACCCGTGAAGGACGATGGCGGTCATCTAACGGACGCTCCGGTTCAATATATACTTCACCCCAGCCTCGGTTTCTCGCGTCGGCTAGAGTATGTTGTAGCATGAACGTTACTTCCCCGGGTGGCAATCCGGAGGCAGCTCGAGCGCCGCAGTTCGTTCGAGACCTCTACCAGCTACGTCCCTGGTATCACGACTTCAGCGCGCTAGGCTTGGATACGACCTTTCTTCAAGTACCGCTTACCCTGGGGGAGCGTTACCGTCGGTCGTTTGAGGTCGCGAAGTCGACGCTGTCGCGCATCGTTCTCCTTGCTCGCACGAGTCCTTCTTCCAAAGAAACAACGCGTTCGGTACGAGACATTTTTCGGCGCGTTCCCTCGCCGCATTTGCTTAATCAGCCGGTCAAGGAGAAACATATCGTGGAATTCATCGGTCGCGCGCTCTCCGAGCTCTCGCCACAACCCGCGTGCCTGGAGCTTTTTTGCGCCGACGGATACTACAGCTGCCGCCTCGCCACTCTTTCACCCCAGGCTCGGGTTACCGGCGTCGACCTCGATCCGGATCACATTCAGCGTGCCGAGACCATCGCGCGGTATCTCCGGCTCCAAAACCTGAGGTTTCAGCGAAGTGATGTTGGGGAGTTTCTGGCACAAGCGTCTGAATCTTACGATCTGGTTCTCTGTGCCGGTGGTCTCTATCACTCGAGCGATCCGAGAGGACTCCTGGAGCAGATTGGAAGGAAGGCCGCCGGGTACGTCGTTCTGCAGAGCGTCGTCACGCTGGAGACCGAGGACCCGGACTACTTCGTGCAGCCCGCCCCGGGTTGGCAGCACGGAAGTCGCTTCACGCACGCATGGTTGGTCCGGCGGATGGAGGAAAGGGGCTGGCGTGTGCTGGATCAGGCGCGGGACGAATTGCCGGGGAATCGGCGTTCGCACGATCGAGGAGCGAGTTTCTTTCTCTGCCGCGTTGGCTAAGAATCGGGTCCGGGGTCGGCCGCACGAGCCGATCCAGGGAAAAGGCTTTTACCACCGCCTCGTGTACGCGACTGTAGAGCCATGGAGGCTCGGCGCCTACCGGGGCCGTCCAGCGTGAGGCGAAGGCCGACAAGACCTGGGCATCGCTCCGCTTGCGGTGTCGTTGGAGCTCTTGGCGGCGTTTTCGCTGCCGCGGCAAGGAGGTCAACCACTCGTCCAAAGCCGCCAAGCGTGCACCGGTGCTGGCCGTCACCGTCACCGGCTGTCCGTCAAAGGATGGATCCTGCAGGCCGTCCTCCATGCGAAAAGCCGAAAGAGGTCGAGAACGTCGGCCGCCCCCCGCCGCGAACCTTGCCGTCGACCAGAGGGCAGCGAGTAGATCCTTCACCTTCAGATGGGTTGGATTCTCCCGGATGCCGTGACGCCGTTCGGCCCCACGCAGTGCGAAGATGGCGCGCACGTTGCGCCACAGATTTCGTGGCCTGAGGCGCTGGTGAAAAGGCGGAATCGATTGTGTCCAATCTACGAATGGCGTGGTCGACAAGATGCGTTGAGTGAGGAGGAGAAGGGACGCCGATAGGGCGCGCCCCAGGTTTTGCTGTTCGAGATGAGTCATTACGATCCGCAGCGAGTTGCGCTCGTAAAGGCGAGTTCGCCACGCACTCGACCATCGTCCCGCGGTTCCGTGGTGTCTGTGATAGACGACCGCCCGCGGGCTGATCCAGACGTCATGCCCCCGGATCCAAAGCTCCCAACCGAAGGCGAGGTCCTCGTAGTAGGCGAACAGGGCCTCGTCGAAACCGCCCGCTTCCAGGAAAAGGTCACGCCGCACCAGCATGGCGGCGCCACAGGGGAAGAGAGCCGGCCGCTCCTCGTCCCAGGCGTTCAGCTCTGTTGAGCCATGACCGAGTTGAAAACCTTTGGCCTCGAAGTTGACCGCGCCGCCAGCGAAATCGATACGCTCGCCACTCCAGTCAAGGATTCTGGCGGCCACGCATCGCGTACGCCGTCGGTCGGCGGTGGCCAACATCTCTTCCATCCATGCCGGATCGACGCGCGCGTCGTCGTTCAGAAACGCCAGCCATTCCCCCCGCGCCTCTCGAACACCGGCTGCGATTCCACCGCAGAACCCTCGATTCTCTGGCAGTCGAACGACTCTGGCCTCTGGGTAATGCTTTCGGACACTGGGTGTCGGATCCTCGGGCGAGGCGTTGTCGACGAGAATTAATTCCACTCTTTCCTGCGGGTACCGCAGATCTCGGAGCGAGGCAAGGCACTCGGGCAGGTAGGTGGGTCCCAGAGCGGTAAGAACGACGATGGATACGGAAGGATGAGCATCGCCCGATTGCGCCCACGACCCGGCGCCGAGATTCGGCGTGGGCTCGGGACGGCTCGGTGAGTCGGATGGCTCCTTGGCTCGGCGCGGCGTGGGCGACGAAACAAGTTGTGACAAACCGAACTCCTGATAGAGCTCCCACGCTATGCTTTCGTATTCTGGTCCCAGGGGATGGGTTCTAAGTGGCTCGACGAAGAGCGGTAGCAGGGTCTCATCGGCTACCGTCCGCCGGGATTGGACCGTCTCCCGCTTTTCGCTCAGACGTTCTAGCTGCAGTGTGAAGTCTTGTAGTGCGATTAGCGTAGCCACCGCTTGGCGAGACACCGTCGTCTTTGACGGAGCCAAGGCGTCGGGGCCGAAGTCCATCGGGCTCAGGTGGCTGCGATGTGTCGCTCGTGCCAGCGTCAGAGCAATGGCTACCGGAAGGACGCGGTGAAGCAAGTCATCGCCCAAGCACTTGTAGATAGTGAAGAGCGCGTTCCTTTCCTCGAGCCGGATGCGCGGCGCGCCGGCAGGCCGGTCACTCGGCTCTTCTCGACGGTAAGCGACCGCGGCGGGTGCGAAGACAGTCTTCAGGCCCATGAGTGACATGCGCCAGCCGAGGTCGACCTCCTCGCCATAAGCGAAGTAGTCGGGGTCGAATCCTCCCGCGGCATGGTAGGCACCGCGCTCGACCAGCAGGGCATGCGCGGAGCCGAATGGCAAGCGGTCCGAATCCGTCCCGCGGCTCTCCGCAGGTGCGCCTTGGCCGAGCGACCAGCTGTGCCCAAAGAGCGATAGGATCCCGCCGGCGAAATCGATCCCCGTTCCTTCCCAATTAAGGATCTTGGAGGAGGCGGCTGCAGCGCTCTTCCGCACCGTCGCCGTGACCAACTCTCGCAACCATGTCGTCTCGACGCGCGCCTGCTTATCCAAGACTGCCAGGTAGTCGCCACGCGTGTGCGCCACAGCTGCATGCAAGGCCCCGCCGAAACCGCGATTCCGGCCGTTCCGGATGATCCGTACCGACGGAAATTGTTCGTGGGTGAACCGGGTCGAGTCGTCTGTGGATCCATTGTCCACCAGGACAGCCTCGAATCGATCCCGAGGATAGTCTTGCTCTTGAAGAGAAGCGAGGCAGGTCTGCAGGGCGTCCCGTGCGTTTCGATTAACGATGAGAACCGATATGAATGGATCGCTCACGATCGCCTATATGCCGCACCGACCGCCGACAGAGTTAGAGCACATCTGCAAAGCCGCGCCTGGTACGCTGGAACCAGGCATACCCTGACAGAGCGAATAGGATGGTAGCGGCGCCTCCAGTGACAATGTGGTGCCAGTTAGGAAGCTGCCCCCAGATGAGAACGGCCCGGATGTTCTCGATGATGGAGGTGAGCGGGTTGAGCCGGTAAAACGGCCGCAACCAACCGGGAATGGCTGAGACCGGATAGAAGATCGGACTGAGAAAGAGGAAGGCGGTGGTGAGGATGCCGATCAGATGGCCAATGTCACGAAAGTACACTCCAATCGACGCCAGCCACCAGCCGAGGCCGAGACAGAGCATTACCAATGGGGATAGAACCAAGGGGACCCAGACAATGGTCCAGTTCAATATTCCGAGACCGAACCACAGACCTATTAGGAGGACGATGAGGCTAACCATCGCGTTAGCCGCTGCCGACAGGAGGACGGAAACGGGAAGGATTTCCAACGGAAAGCGGACCTTCTTGACGTATTGTGGTTGGCTCACAATGAGTCCGGGTGCTCTGCTCACACATTCCGAAAAGACATTGAACACGATCAAACCGCTGAAGAGAACCAAAGCGAAATCGAAGCTGCCCTCATCCTGCAATCCCCAGCGAGCTTGGAAAATGACGCCGAAGACCAACGTGAAGACGGTCAACATGAGAAGTGGCGTCACGAACGTCCAAGCGATTCCAAGGTATGAGCCACGATACCGGCCAAGAATATCGCGTTTGGCGAGCTGGAAAATCAGCTCACGGTGGCGCCACAAGTTTCTGGAGAGTGCGACTGGATCGAGAAGCCGTATCGTTTGGGCGATGCCGAGGCCGGTCCGAATCGGTACACGCTCCACGATCCAATCGAGCGGGGAGCTCATCACAGCGAGGTGAGGGCGACTCGGGCGAACCGCATGGCTTCGAGCGGGATCAAACCAGCTAGTTGGTTGGCGGGTTCGGGTTCACTCTTCAAAGGTGGATCCGGGGTGAAGGGTTCGACCTCGGCCTTGAGCCCATAGGTTGAAACAATCTATTCTGGGGGTAAGGAGCATGTCAAGCGATCGTGACCCGACGCGCTTTGTACGAGAACCTTGTACGGTCATGATGGCGGCGGCAAGTCAATCCGGAATCGGTACAAATGTTGCCCTCGACGGTAATGTATCCGGCCCCGTTGTTGATTTTGAGGATGTCGTTGTTGTAGCTATCGTGGAGCACGTTGTTGCGTAAGGTGATGCGGCGTACGAAATCATCGCCACCCGGATCTCCAATCAAGTCTTGAATCTGGACACCAGGGCGCCGGCGCCTGGGCCAGTATGGGCAATGTCGAAGCCTTCCAAAGTAATCCCTTGGCCATAGAAGCAGGTGATCACAGTGGAATTGTGACGGAGTCGAGCGCGGTAGGGGATCTCGGAACGGATCGTGACACCTCGAGCAAAGGAGCCGCGGAGATGCACCCGCCCGTTGTAGGTTCCTGGACGGACCAAGATCCTGCTCCCATCCGGTGCGTTATCCAAGGCATGGGTAATAGTCGCCCAAGGGTTCGACAGAGAGCCGTCACCTGTGCTGTCATTGCCGGTCGTTGCCACGTAGAGAATCGCCGTTGGGGCGGCGGTGGCCGTAAT
>Ga0209619_10003208_pt1 | contig 11772 bp, 10 predicted proteins | sample Rifsed16ft3_FD_184011 | JGI IMG/M metagenome (GOLD analysis project Ga0209619, IMG submission 184011) | Soil microbial communities from Rifle, Colorado, USA - sediment 16ft 3 (version 2) | ecosystem: Environmental > Terrestrial > Deep subsurface > Rock core/Sediment | place: Rifle, Colorado... | reverse complement strand
CCCGCCTATGCAGTGCCGCGCATGCTCGCCGACGCGGGACTCGGCCTGCAGGACTTCGATTTCTACGAGATTCACGAAGCATTCGCGGCACAGGTGCTGTGCACGCTGAAAGCCTGGACCTCGCCGCAGTTCTGCCGTGACCGGCTGGGGCTCCCGGCGCCGCTCGGCGCCATCGATCGAACCAAGCTTAATGTCAATGGCGGCTCGGTCGCGGTCGGACATCCGTTCGCGGCAACCGGTGCGCGCATCGTCGCCACGCTCGCCAAGCTCCTCGCCGAGCGTGGCTCCGGCCGCGGGCTGATCTCGGTCTGCACCGCGGGCGGCATGGGGGTCACCGCGATCATGGAGCGCTGAAGGCGCCTCCTTGCGAATAGTTGCAATTGAAACTAAATTGACGCGATGAAGCGCTACATCGGTTACCCGCGTGTCGAAGGCAAGGCCTCGCGCCAGGCGCATTGCGACCTGCCGCCCGGAACCTTCGAGCGCGAAATGAGCAAGGAAGGATTCTTCGGCCCGGCGGCCTTCTTCCACCATCGCCACCCGCCGACCGGCTGGTCGTCATTCGAGGGCGCGCTCGCGCCGCACGCCTTCGACCTCGGCCAGCTCGAAGCGGTTGCCGCGAGTCCCTGGGCCGCCGGCGACGTGTTGCACAACGCGCACTGCCAGATCAGATTCTGGCGCGTCACCGGGCGCATGAATCACCTGGTGCGCAACGCCGACGGTGATGAACTCGTGTTCGTGCACCAGGGCCGCGGCGCGCTCTACTGCGATTTCGGCCACCTCGACTTCGAGGCCGGCGATTACATCGTGCTGCCGCGCGGCACGATGTGGCGGCTCGACTGCGCGGAGCCGGTCGCGGCGCTCCTGATCGAGGCGACCAACGCCACGTACATGTTGCCGGACAAGGGCCTGGTCGGGCCGCATGCGATCTTCGACCCGGCGATGCTGGACACGCCCGCCATCGACGCGGCTTTTCTCGAACAACAGGACGAGCGCCCCTGGCGCGTCGCCGTCAGGCGCTACGGCACGGTTTCGACGGTGACCTATCCCTACAACCCGCTGGACGCCGTCGGCTGGCACGGTGACCTGTCGGTCTGCCGCCTCAACGTGCGCGACATCCGCCCGCTGATGAGCCATCGCTATCACCTGCCGCCGTCGGCACACACGACATTCCTGGCCGGCCGCTTCGTCGTCTGCACCTTTGCGCCGCGGCCATTCGAATCCGACCCGGGTGCGCTGAAAGTCCCTTTCTTCCACAACAACGACGATTACGACGAGGTCATCTTCTATCACGCTGGCGACTTCTTCAGCCGCGACAACATCCGCCCTGGCATGGTGACCTTCCACCCGAGTGGCTTCACCCACGGCCCGCACCCGAAGGCGCTCGAGCGCATGCTGGTGCAAACCAAGCCCGCGACCGACGAGTACGCCGTGATGGTGGACACGCGCGACGCGCTCGCGATCGGCTCCGCCGCGGCAGCCGTCGAATGGCCGGGTTACGTTGACAGCTGGAAAGGCTCCGCGCGGTGAAGCTCGCGACGCTCGCCGATGGCAGCCGCGACGGACGGCTCGCGGTCGTCAGCGGCGACTTGTCGCGGGCGGCATTCGCCACCGGCATCGTGCCCACGCTGCAGGCGGCGCTCGACGACTGGGACGCCGCCGCACCGGAGCTCGAAAAGCTCGCACGTGCGCTTGAGGCCGGCCACGCCGGGGCCTTCGAATTCGACGCTGCGCGCGCGCTCGCCCCGCTGCCGCGGAGTTATCACTGGGTCGACGGCAGCGCGTACGTCAATCACGTGGAGCTGGTGCGCAAGGCGCGCGGGGTGACGATGCCGGACTCATTCTGGACCGATCCGCTCGTTTACCAGGGCGGATCCGACGACCTGCTTCCGCCGGTCGGCGACGTGCCATTCGCGAGCGAGGAATGGGGCATCGATATGGAGGCGGAAGTCGCGGTGATCACCGACGACGTGCCGATGGGCACCGACGCGATATCGGCACGGTCGCACATCAAGCTGCTGGTCCTCGTCAACGACTGGTCGCTGCGGAACCTGATTCCCGCTGAACTCGCCAAGGGCTTCGGGTTCTACCAGTCGAAGCCGGCCACAGCATTCTCACCGGTCGCGGTCACGCCGGACCAATTGGGCGAAGCCTGGGACGGTGCGAAGCTGCACCTGCCGCTCGTCGTGCGGATCAACGATCGCCCTTTCGGGCGCGCGAACGCCGGCGTGGACATGACGTTCGACTTCGGCCAGCTGATCGAGCACCTGACGAAGACGCGGCGCCTGGGCGCCGGGACCATCATCGGTTCCGGTACGGTGTCGAATTACGACCGCTCGCTGGGCTCGTCCTGCATCGCAGAAGTGCGCATGCTCGAGACGCTTGTGAAAGGCCAGCCGTCGACTCCCTTCCTGGGCTTCGGCGATCGGGTGTGCATCGAGATGTTCGATGCCGCCGGGCGGACCATTTTCGGCGCCATCGACCAGCGCGTCGCAAAGGCTGCATCATGAAACTGAAGGATTCCTCCCTGTTCCGCCAGCGGTGCTACGTCAACGGCGCCTGGGTCGACGCCGGCAGCGGCGCGAAGATCCCGGTCACGAATCCCGCGACCGGTGAACAGCTCGGCAGCGTGCCGTCGATCGATGCCAAGGGCACTGAGGCGGCCGTCGCCGCAGCGCACGCGGCGTTTCCGGCCTGGGCCGCGAAGACCGCCAAGGAACGTGCGACGGTGCTGCGCCGCTGGTACGAACTGATTATGGCGAATGCCCAGGACCTCGCGGTGCTGATGACCGCGGAGCAGGGCAAGCCGCTCGCCGAGTCGCGCGGCGAGATCACTTATGCCGCATCCTTCGTCGAGTGGTTCGGCGAGGAGGCGAAGCGGCTTTACGGCGACGTGATTCCCGGCCACCAGGCGGACAAGCGCATCCTCGTGCTGCGCCAGCCGGTCGGCGTGGTCGCCGCCATTACGCCCTGGAACTTCCCTGCTGCGATGATCACGCGCAAGGTTGCCCCGGCGCTCGCTGCGGGTTGCACGGCAGTTTGCAAGCCGGCGACGCAGACGCCCTACTCCGCGCTTGCGCTCGCCGAGCTCGGTCATCGCGCCGGATTGCCGGCTGGCGTCTTCAATGTCATCACCGGCACCGCGCGCGAAATCGGCGGCGTGCTGACGGGTGATGCGCGCGTGCGCAAGCTCTCGTTCACCGGCTCCACGGAGATCGGCAAGCTGCTGATGGCGCAGTGCTCGCGCACCATGAAGAAAGTGTCGCTGGAACTCGGCGGCAACGCGCCTTTCATCGTATTCGACGACGCGGACCTCGATGCCGCAGTCGCGGGAGCGATCGCCAGCAAATACCGCAATACCGGCCAGACCTGTGTCTGCGCGAACCGGCTGCTCGTGCAATCGGGTGTCTACGATGCGTTCACCGCGAAACTCGTCGCGACCGTCAAGCAGTTGCGTGTCGGTGACGGGCTTGTCGGCGAAACCGACCAGGGCCCGTTGATCGACGCGGCGGCACTGCAGAAGGTCGAGGAGCACGTCGCCGATGCGCTCGCGAAGGGTGCGAAAGTCGCAGCCGGCGGATATCGCCATGCATTGGGCGGGACTTTCTACGAACCCACCGTGCTAACCGGCGTGACGCCCGCGATGATGCTCGCGAAGGAAGAAACCTTCGGGCCGGTCGCGCCGTTGTTCCGCTTCGAGACCGAGGCGCAGGCCATCGCGATGGCGAACGACACCGTGTTCGGCCTCGCTGCCTACCTGTATACACGCGACCTCGCGCGCTCCTGGCGGGTAGCGGAAGCGCTCGAGTACGGGATCGTCGGCCTGAACACCGGGATCATCTCGACCGAGGTCGCGCCATTCGGTGGTGTGAAGGAATCGGGCACTGGCCGCGAAGGCTCGAAGTACGGCATCCTCGAGTACACCGAGCTCAAGTACATCTGCGTCGGCGGGGTGCAGTAGCCGCCCACTTGGGGCCCCACGCCGGTGGGCAGTGAGCGTCGCCCGCCTACTGATGCCGGTTTGGCGGCCGGGGAACCCGGACCCGCCTGCGGGGTCTCAATGCCTGCGCGCCGGGTCCGACGATCCCCCTCTCTGAAGGTGCGTAACCGCCACTCCCCATTGGCCGGTCGTGCGTGTCAGTAACCCCTTCATTTATATAGGAAATCAGATCATGAAGATCCTGAAAGCCGTGACTGCCGGCCTGATGCTTGCGGCCACGCCGCTCCTGGCGCAAGCGGAAGGCATGAGCTATTCGTATCTCGATCTCGGCTACGTGGAGACCGATATCGACGGCGTCGGCCCGACAGCGGATGGCTTTGGCCTGCGCGGTTCGGTCGGCGTCGCCAAGAACTTCTTCGTATTTGCGGATTACTCCGACCAAGAAGTCGCGAACATCGATGTCGAACAGATCGCTGCCGGACTCGGCGGCCATTACGGACTGTCGGACAACCTCGACCTCGTTGGCCGCGTCGGCTGGGCCAAGGCCAAAGTTTCCGGCTTCGGTGGTGCAGTCGACGATGACGGTTACCTGGTTGCCGCGGGCCTGCGCAGCCGGCTCGGCGAAAACGTCGAACTCGAAGGCAGCGTGATTCACACCGACTTCGGTGGTGGCAGCGACGACACCGCCCTTGCAGTGGGCGGCCGCTATTACTTCAGCAAGACCTTCGCGGTGGGCGCCGAGTACCAGACCAGCGATGATGTGTCGAGCATCATGGCTGGCGTACGCGTCAGCTTCTAAGGCGTCAGGCCTTCATGCAGCGGCCGGGAACACGATTCCCGGCCGCTTTTTTTGCGGTTTGGGCCGCGCTTCGCGCGCGACTGGTCATGCGGTATCGTGGCGGCGATACCGCCAGGACGCAGGAAATGCCGGGCACTATCGACCAGCGCGACTACCGGCATGGCACGCCCGGCCGACTCGGCGTGCTCGTGGCCAACCTCGGCACGCCGGATGCGCCGACGCCGGCGGCTGTGCGGCGCTTTCTGGCGGAATTCCTCTGGGATCCGCGCGTCATCGAATTGCCGCGACCGCTCTGGTGGCTCGCACTGCACGGCGTGATCCTGCGCCTCAGGCCGCGCAAGAGCGCGGAAGCCTACCGCGCGATCTGGACCGAGGCCGGTTCACCGCTCCTGACCGGAACTCTCTCGCTTGCGCGCGCTTTGCAGGACCGGCTCGAGGCACTGATGCCCGCTGCACCGGCCATCGCCACCGGGATGACCTATGGCAATCCCTCGATCTCGTCGGCACTCGCGGAACTCCGCGCGGTCAACGTCCGGCGCCTCCTGGTGCTGCCGCTCTATCCGCAATATTCGGCCACGACGACTGCGGCGATCTTCGACCGCGTCGCCGCAGAGCTGCGTCGGTGGCGCTGGCTACCGGAGTTGCGCTTCATCAACGAGTATCACGCGGAGAAAGATTACATCGCCGCGGTTGCCGACAGCATCGCGGCGCGACGTGCCCCCGGTGCGCCGTCACAGTTGCTGTTTTCCTTCCACGGCCTGCCGCGCCGCTACCTGGATGCGGGCGATCCCTATTTCTGCCAGTGCCAGGCGACTGCACGGCTGGTTGCCGAACGGCTCGAGCTGCCGGCGGGTAGTTGGTCGGTTGCGTTCCAGTCGCGGGTCGGCCGCGAGCGCTGGTTCGAGCCCTACACCGAAGACTCGCTACGTGCGCTCGCGGCGGCGGGAAGACGCCGAGTCACGGTCGTCTGCCCCGGATTTTCCGTCGATTGCCTCGAGACGCTCGAGGAGATCGCGATCCGCGGCCGCGAGGTTTTCCTGCATGCGGGCGGCGAGGCCTTCGACTACATCCCCGCCCTGAACGACGACGCGGCGCAGGTGGACTGCCTCGCGCGACTGATTGTACGGCATTGCGGCGGCTGGCCTGAGGCCGATCCCGATCGCGACGCGGTGGCCGGGGCGACGGAGCGCGCCGCGGCCGCCCTGCGTGCGCTTACGCAAGGCGCACAAAGGTAAGCACGGTGATCGGGCGTTTCCTCGAGATCAGCATCCACGCGCGCGACGTGCTGGCGTCGCTCGGATTCTATGAACGCCTCGGGTTCACGCAAGTCACGACTGGCGAGGTATGGTCTTATCCCTATGCGGTCGTCACCGACGGCCGTCTCGCCATCGGCCTGCACCAGCGCGAACTGCCTCAATCGCTGCTGCTGTCATTCGTGCTGCCGGAACTGTTCGAACATGTCGATGCACTCGAGCGCCTCGGCATCGAGTTGTTGAGCCGCAGGCTCGGCAGCGATGTATTCAATGAAGTGAGCTTCGAGACTCCCGGCGGCCATTTGTTGCGCTTGCTGGAGGCGCGGACCTTTTCGCCGTCTGGCCGCGCTCCCGGGGCGACTTCGCGGCTCGGTTGGTTCGAGGAAGTGGCATTGCCGGTGGACGACGTGCAAGCCGCCGGGAGTTTCTGGGAGAGGCTCGGTTTCGCGCCGGTCGAGGAAGGCGAGGACCCGTATCCGCACATCGGCCTGACCAGCGATTCGCTGAATGTCGTGCTGGTGCGTACCGGGACGCTCAGCCGGCCCGCACTCGTATTCACCGATGCCGCCATGGCCGGTCGTGTCCGTTCGCTCGAGGACATGGGCATTGAATTCGCGCGCAGGTTGCCGACCGGTTTCGATTCCGCGCGTCACGCGCTTCTGGTCGCACCGGAAGGCACGCAGCTCTTGCTCGTCACGGCGGAATGAGGCGTCAGGCCAGCCAGGCGAGCGCGTGGCGGTGGCGCGCGACGCCGATGATGTAGGCGATCGTCAGGAGCGCGCCCACGAAGGCCGTGATTCGCATGCGGCGCGTGCGCCCACGCCGCAGGGCGATGCTGCCGAGCACAATGTAAACGACAACCCCCAGGACCTTGGCCGTAATCCAGCCGTGGACGAATGGATACTGGCGCAACAGCAGGACGAGCCAGACCGCGCTTACGAGCAGGAACATGTCGATGACATGCGGCAGTATCCGCAGCACCCGTGACGCCAGCAGCGCCGAGTCCACGATCATCAGCGCGCCGCGAAACACAAAGAGACCGACGGACAACAGGACCAGGAGCAGGTGCAGGTCGCGGGCGACCGGGTACATGGCGGCGGACTGGCCTGCTAGATTCCCATTCATGAAGGCATTGTTGCACGCGATTCTGGCGCTCGCCGCCCCCGCGGCGCTCGCCTGGCCGGCGTGCGATCAGGCGGACATCACGCCGCCGGTCGCGATCGTCCGTGAGGCGCCGGCCTACCCGCCAGCAGTTCGCGAGATCGGAATCGAGGGCTCGGTCGAGGTGGCGTTGACGGTCCTGAGGGACGGGCAGGTCGGCTGGGTCCACGTGCTCCGTGCCGATCCGCCGGGATATTTCGAGCAGGCCGCACTCGCCGGCGTGCGCGCCTGGAGCTTCCAACCCGCGCGCCGCGACGGCCAGCCCGTCGAATGCCGCCTGCTGACTCGCGTGCGATTCACGCTGGCCGACACCGTCGATGCGTCGGCCCCGGCCGCCAGCAACAGCGAACGCCCGGACCCGATCTATCCGGCGTCGTTGCTCGTCGAGCGTATCGAAGGCTACGCCGAGGTGAAGTTCGACGTATTGCCCGACGGCAGCGTTGCCAATGCGAAGCTCACGATGGTGATGCCGCGCGGCGAGTTCGAGGCGGCGGTGCTTGCGGCCATCCGCGGCTGGCATTTTTCGCCGGAACCCGGTGACCCGCGGCCGATGACGCGTCGCTTCGAGTTCCGGCTGCCGGATTCCACGCTGGACGAGCTGCCAACGACGGCGTTCGCCAGCGCCCCGTTTCCCGTCGAGGCCTGCAAGCGGCGGGTCAGGGGCAGCGTCGGCCTCGAGGTCGAGACCGACGCCACGGGCGCAATACAGGACGCCCGGATCCTTGCATCGGAGCCGAAGGGGCTTTTCGACCACACGGCGCTCGCGATTGCACGCGCGTCGCGCCTGACGCCCGCCTACCGGGACGGCCGGCCCATTGCGGCGACGGCGCTCCTCACGCTCGTCTTCGACCCGGACAAGGCGAGTTGCCCCGGTTCGCTGAATCAGGACCCCCAGCGGCCCCAGGCTCGCCCACCCGCCACTGTGTCGCGGCACGACGAACAATGGGCCTGCCCGGCGCGCCGACCCGTTGGCCGCCCTGTCCGGGTCCATTGGCCAGCAGGTAACATGGGCGCATCGCCGCCGGCCGGCGGCAGTCTCGTTGCACGGGAGCTCCTGATGAAGCGCATTTCGATTGCGGCAATGGCCGCGATGGCATCCCTTGGCGCCGCGGCTGACGAAGGCATGTGGACATTCGACAACCCGCCGCGCGCCGCAATCGAATCCAAATTCGGGGTGACGCTGGACGACGCCTGGCTCGACCGCGTGCGCGGCGCCACGGTCCGGCTCGAAACCGGCTGCACCGGTTCCTTCATTTCCGCCGAAGGCCTGATCCTGACGAATCACCATTGCGCCGAGGATTGTGTCGCGCAGAACTCTACCGCCGAGCGCGACCTTGTTGCCTCCGGGTTCCTGGCGACGGACCGCAAGCAGGAGCTGCGCTGCCAGGAAGACGCCGTGTCGGTGCTGGTCGGTACCGAGGAGGTGACCGCCAAGGTCACGGCCGCTACTGCCGGCCTCGGCGCTGATGCAGTCGTCGCCGCGCGACGCAAGGTCCTGACCGAACTCGAGCAAGCTTGCGAGGAGAACTCGGCAAAGTCGAAGGGCGGGCCGCTCAAGTGCGAGCGTGTGACGCTCTACCAGGGCGGCCAGTACTGGATCTACAAGTACAAGCGCTATGAAGACGTGCGCCTGGTGTTCGTGCCGGATCGCGACATCGCGGCTTTCGGCGGCGACCCGGACAACTTCCAGTTCCCGCGCTGGTGCCTCGACATGTCGATCCTGCGCGCCTATGAAGACGGCAAGCCGGCGCAGACTCCGAATCGCCTGCGATTCGACTGGGACGGCGCCGATCCCGGTGATCCGGTCTTCGTCTCCGGCCACCCTGGCAACACTGACCGCCTGCTGACCGTTGCGCAGCTCGAAACGCAGCGCACCACGTTCATGCCATTCTGGCTGATGCGATTCTCGGAACTGCGCGGCCGCATGCTGCAATACGCGAAGACCGGTCCCGAGGCCCTGCGGACCTCCGAGGCCTACCTGAACCAGGTCGAGAACTCGATCAAGGTGCGCCGCAAGCAATTCGATGCGTTGCTGGATCCGGCGCTGCTCGAGGCGGCCGGCCGGAACGAGCAGGCGCTCCATGATGCAGTCGCCGCCAGTCCGGAGCTCACCTCCTCGGCCGATGCCTGGCAGGACATCGAAGCCGCCCAGCGCGTGTGGCGCGACATGCTGGTGCCCTACACCTTCATCGAGGGCGGCGCCGCCTTCAACAGCACGCTCTACGGCTACGCCCGCGATCTCGTGCGCGCGGCGGCCGAGCGCTCCAAGGCCAACGAATCACGGCTCGCCGAGTACACCGAGGCGCGCTTGCCGGCGCTGCTACAGAACCTGCAGGCCGCGGCGCCGATCTATCCGGACTTCGAGGTCGTGCGGCTGTCGTTCGCACTCGAGCGCATGCGCGAGTGGCTGGGCCCGGACGATCCGCTCGTACGCAAGGTCTTCGGCAATGACTCGCCGGACGCGCTGGCCAACCGACTCGTTCGCCAGAGCGCGCTTGCCGACCCTGCTGCACGCATCGCTTTGTACGATGGCGGCCTGGCCGCCCTCGACGCGAGCCAGGATCCGATGATCCGCCTCGCCGCCATCGTCGATCCGACCGCGCGGGCGCTGCGCGAACGCTACGAGGAGCAGGTCGAGGGACCGGTCCAGCGCGGCCAGGAAGCGATCGCAAAGGCGCGTTTCGCGGTCTACGGCACGAGCATTTACCCGGATGCGACCTTTACGCTGCGCCTGTCGTACGGCGCGATGATGGGCTGGAAGGAAAAGGGCGAGGACGTGCGGCCCTGGACCGAGCTCAGCCGCGCCTTTGAGCGCGCGACCGGCCAGGCGCCGTTCAAGATCCCCGACCGGTGGCTGGCCGCGAAGGATCGCCTGGACATGACGACACCGGCGAATTTCACGACCAACAACGACATCGTCGGCGGCAATTCCGGCAGCCCGATGCTGAGCGCGGCCGGCGACATCGTCGGACTCGCTTTCGACGGCAACATCCACTCGATCTCAGGCAGCTACTGGTTCGACGAGCGCCTCAATCGCTCGATCGGCGTGCACCCGGCCTACATCCGTACGGCGCTCGAAAGGGTTTACGACGCGAAGGTGCTGCTGGACGAAATCGACGCGGGGCGCTAGGACGGGCTGCGCCTGGCCTCGAGGCGGCAGTCCACGCCAATGTCATCGCGCACGCGCAGCGCGCCGAGCGCAATGCTGAAGGGCGTGAGCCCAAGATCCACGTGGCGGAGCTTGAAGCTCGCATGCACGCTGAGCGTCTCGCCGTCGGCCTGCACGGACAGCGGCACACCGATGATCCGCTCTTCTCCGCGCAGGCCGACCCTGACCTGCGCCAGGTATTCCTGCGGCCCGCCTTCGAGACTTTCGGCGGTCAGGTGCAGCACCGGCTGACGTGCGGCGTCGAGCAGCGCCGTTCCCAGCATGTTGTGCCGCGTGGCCTCGCGATCAGCCGGCGGCACTTCCTTTGCGAATTCAGGACCGGCTGCTGACCGTGCGGCCGGATCATCGACGACCAGCGAGGCCAGCGGCAATTCCAGCTTGAAGCTGGTATCGCGCCGTGGCTCGCGCAACTGGATGGCGCCGTTGAGCGCGTCCGATGTGATGACATGGTCGTGCCCGAATTGCGCCATCGGGCCGTCCCTGTAAACGCGAATCTCGACTCGCGATGAAATGACCTCATAGCCCTGATACGGGCCGGCCGGTACCGTGGACGGGACCACCGGCACCGCCGGTGGTGGCGCCTTGGGCGGCAGGGCGCAGCTGCAGGCCAGCGCAGCCAGCGCGATCAGGAACTTGCGCATTGGGTTATTCTCCAAGAATTGATGCCTCTGCGAAACACCCCGGCCCGGTATGGATCTGTCGCCCAGACGCTGCATTGGGTGATCGTCGGGCTGCTGATCGTCCAGTTTACGCTCGGCAAAATTGCCGAGGACCTGCCGAACGGCTTCGACAAGCTGGTTATCCTTGCACGGCACAAATCCTTCGGTATCACGATACTCGCGCTGGCCTTGCTGCGCCTGGCCTGGCGTCTCTTCGACCGGCCGCCACCGATACCGCCGATGCCGGGCTGGCAAGCGACCGCCGCCCGCATTTCGCACTTCTCGCTCTATACGCTGCTGTTCGCGATGCCGCTGACCGGCTGGACGATGTCCTCGGCATCCAATTACCCGGTCAGCTGGTTCGGCCTCGTGCAACTGCCTGACCTCGTGGCGCCGGATCCAGCCCTGAAGGAGGCGCTGCAGGAGGTCCATGAGACGCTTTCCAATATCCTCCTCGCGCTCGCCAGCCTGCATGTCGCGGCAGCGCTGAAGCACCAGTTCCTCGACCGCGACGGTTTGATGTTCCGGATGTTGCCATGGCGCCTACGCTGACACTGCGTGCCTGCGTCGTGCTGCTCGCCTGGCTCGCAAGCGCCGCAGCCACCGCTGAGGTCTGGCAGGCGGACCAGAAGTCGGGCGCGCTGCGATTCGTCGCGACCCAGGCTGGGGCGCGCTTTTCAGGCCACTTCGGCGACTTCCAGGAGAGCCTCGGAATCTCGAAGAACATCCTGTCGGACCGCCTGCAGCGATTGGTGGAGCACGGGATCTTCCTCAAGGTGGACGTGGGCGAG
>Ga0209619_10003202_pt1 | contig 11781 bp, 10 predicted proteins | sample Rifsed16ft3_FD_184011 | JGI IMG/M metagenome (GOLD analysis project Ga0209619, IMG submission 184011) | Soil microbial communities from Rifle, Colorado, USA - sediment 16ft 3 (version 2) | ecosystem: Environmental > Terrestrial > Deep subsurface > Rock core/Sediment | place: Rifle, Colorado... | reverse complement strand
TAGGCTTGATTAAAGAGCTCCAGGTTCCTCTTTAATCCTATAAATGAGTTCACTACGCCCCCTTCTAAAACTGCCGCACTGAACAAGGTGATCATAGATACCATAATAGCCGTGATAAATATATTTTTATATTTTTTATCCGCTAAAAATAATACACAAAAAACCCCTGGATATAGTTTCATGGAAATTGCAAGTGACAAAAAAATTACACTCTTTAAATCTTCTTCTTTCTGGTAGAAATATATGAATAACGACAAAAAAATAAAAAGTAAACATTCCACATTGCCTCGTTCCAGACTGAATAAAAATGGATAGGATATAAAAGTGAAAATAAATGTATTTAATCCATTGTTCAATTTATCAGAAGAAGGCATATTGCGGTATATGTAAGAAATGGTATATTTCATGAATATAAATAAGAACACTGCAAAAGCAAGCTGCTTCATGATAAAAAAAGTAAAAGGATAAATAACAACAAAAGTAAACGGGAAATACACGCTGACAGGCGAAGAGTAAGGATTTAATCCAACGGTGGCCGTAAAAATATTGTAAAAGTCCCGAAATTTATCTGATGGAGTAAATAAAAACGTATTATACGGGTAATAGCCCAGGCCGGCATAATTACTCAAAATATAATGAAAGAATACCGAAATAGTAAAGCCCGCAACAGTAATGGCCTTGATTGTATCAATTTTTTGCGTACTACTCATTCTTTTCATCCCAGTGTATCCAGTTCACAGCAGCATTTGATAAAGTTATGACCAGGCAATATTCTTATCTTCCAAATCTCAATTTTAGAAGGGTAAACACATAGGTGACAACAAATATGGTTAAATTTCGTTTTGTTTTTCCAAACATCCTCTTCTTGAATGAAAAAGGCGCTTCATAAATCCTTACATCCTTATGATTTTTGCATATTTTAAACAGTATTTCCTCTATAATGTCGAAATTATCACTGCGAAGGTTTATTTCTTTCAGAAACCGTGCTTTATATATCTTAAAACTATTGGAGACGTCTTTACATTTAAGACCCAGTACGAGGGCATAAACAACATTCAGCATTCTACTCATAAAAATCTGCAGCTTATTATTTTCTGTATATCCTCCCTGAACATAACGTGAAGCGATGACAATATCGTAGTCAGTGGTAAACGGATACATGTTGGAAATAAATTCCGGAGGATGCGATCCATCCGCATCCATGAATAAAATAAATTCACCTTTGGCCGTCTTAATGCCGGTCCTTACCGCATCACCAAATGTATTCCCATTTTCTCTGTTAATATACATTACGTTGTTCATTTTGCAGACTTGTTCTGTACCATCCAAAGGGTTGACCGTATCAACCACGATAATCTCATAATCATTCGTCAACTTTGTAATCGTATCAAGCAATCGCGGCAAAAGCAATCTAAGATTTTCTTCTTCCAAATATGATGGCAATATGACACTGAGTCTGGTATTATTCCCCATTTTCAATCCAGCTCACCATTTTCTTTATACCTGTTATCTTGTCTACCTTAGGTTTCCAGCCCAGGTACCGTCCTGCCTTACTATAATCAGCAATAAATACACGCTGGTCGCTCTCCCGTGTTGGCAATTTTCTGTAATTCAGCGAAGAACCGGTCAACTCCTCGAGCATGCTGAACAATTCGAGAAGTGACAGGCTGTTATGTACTCCACCGCCTATATTAAAAGCCTCTCCTTTGGCGGTTTCTATATGATCGAGAGCGGCGAAGTAAAGGCTGATCATATCGTCTGCGTGCAATACATCTCTTACCTGTTTCCCTGTGCCGGAAATCGTAAATGGTTCGGAAAGTTCACCATTTTTTGTTTCAATTGCTTTCTGGCAAAACCAACCAATCCATCCCTGATCATAAGTAGCGAACTGCCGTCCACCATACATTGATGAATGGCGGAATACTACCGCGTTAATTCCGTATATTTTCGCATAGTCAAGCATGTACTGATCGGCTGCCCCCTTAGAGCAGCCGTAGGGTGACTGAAAATCCAGAGGCGTTGTTTCATCAAAGCCGCCAGGCTTCTCAATGCATTCATAGCGTGTTGCATTTTCTCGGTAGGTGTACTGCTCAAGATCACCATAAACTTTGTTCGTGGAAGAATACACAATAGCTGTCCCCGGTGCATAAAGACGCACCGCTTCAAGTAAATTAAAACTGCCCATTACATTTATTTCAAAATCCAGCCGTGGATCAGCGATCGAGGTGGTCATGGCGACTTGTCCTGCAAGATGATAAAGCGCGTCAGGCTTGCAATCTCGCACTAACCGAACAACATCATTCTGATTTCGGATATCGCCATGGATAAAACGAAATTTGCCACGCCCCTTAAGCCATTGAAGGTTGTTGAGAGAGCCCTCACGCTGAAGGTTGTCAAAAATCATGAGGTCGTCACCCCGCTGCATAGCATAGGACGCGAGGTTGCTCCCCAAAAAGCCTGCGCCGCCTGTTATCAGTATTTTCACCGGTTGTTGTGCTTCCTTTCGGAATTAATAGTTTTCAGCAAGCCATCTTCAAGAGAGGAGTTCGGTTTCCAGCCGAGTTTTCTTATTTCTGAAGTGTCCACAAATGACTCCATGATTTCGTTCTCTCGATATGGCAGCACACCAAAGTTTAAATATGTACTGCTGTTATTTGCCAATCGCTTAACCAAAGAAACGAATTCTTTAATGGTGATGGCGTGATTCGTACCGATTTCATAATTTAAAAAACCCCGCTCTAATAAGGCGCTGTGATTAATTACCTTTAAAAAAGCGTCAACCACATCATCTATGTAAATAAAATCTCTTTTTTGCTCTCCCTTCGTAAGATCTATCTTCTCAATATTTGCCAAGATATTGCGGATAATATACGTAACAAATTTTGTTTGATCGTCATGCGGACCATAAAAATGTTCTAATGCTATATTGATACAAAGGATTTCAGTAGCATATACTTTCAGCCATTCTTTAAACTGGTTCTTTGATAAGGAATAATAATTTACCCCTTTATCCAGTACAGTGTCTGTATTGATGAAACAGCGGACATTATTTGAACTCCCCAATTGCAACAGTTTCAGCGGAAGGATCAGGTTCGCTTCCAATAAGGCAATAGGATCTATTTCACTTCTGCCGTAATTTGTAGCACAATGTATAATAATATCTATCCGATTGTTCCGAATAATTTGCCTTAAATCTGTTTGATCAATATCATAGGATGTTAATTTCGGCAAATAATCATTTATTCGACTGGTATCTGATGACGATCTTTTTAAAAGTATAATCCTGTATTGATCCTTAACGAGTCTTTGGAGCAGGTTGCTGCCCAAAAAGCCTGTTCCGCCGGTAAGTAAAATTGTCTGATTAACCGTCATGGAGTTATTCTGAAATGTCCCGCAAATATGAAAACTTCTGCTTTTATACCCGAGCAAATTTCTGCATTCTATCAATCATAAAATCAATCATTCCCCCGCTCATCCCCGGATACACACCCACCCAGAAAGTATCCTTCATGATCAGGTCAGTGACAGGAAGAGAGTCGGCGACAACGCGAAACCCCCTCACTTCCCTCCTCATCTCATCAAAACAGGGATGCTTGATAAGATTGCCAGCAAAAAGCATCCGGGTCTGTATGCCGTTCTTCTCCAGGTGATTCACGATTTTGTCCCTGCTGAAACCAGCGTTTTCACGCACAGTCAATAAAAAACCAAACCAGCTCGGATCAGAGTTTTTGGTCGGCTCGGGTAAGATGAATGTATCGGACATGTCCGCCAAACCATCACGAAGTAGCTTCCAATTCCGTTTCCGCGCTTCAATAAAATCCGGCAACTTTTCGAGCTGCGCGCACCCGATTGCCGCCTGCATGTCAGTTACCTTAAGATTGTATCCAAAGTGGGAATAGACGTATTTATGATCATACCCTTTGGGGAGCTCACCAAACTGCTGAGTAAATCTCTGTTTGCAGGTATTATCATGGCCTGAAGGACACCAGCAGTCTCTACCCCAATCACGAAATGATTCAACGATACGTTTTAATTGGCTGTCATTCGTATAAACCGCCCCGCCTTCCCCCATGGTCATGTGATGAGGCGGATAGAAGCTCGAGGTGCCGATGTGGCCGAAAGTACCGGTGTATTTATAAGAATCGTCGAGAGGTTGAGAGGTTGAGGAGTTGAAGGTTGGAGACATTTTGTATTTTGAGCCCAGAGCGTCGCAGTTGTCCTCGATGAGCCAGAGATTGTGGCGGCCGCAGAAGGTCTTTACAGTGGCAACATCAAAAGGATTGCCGAGCGTATGAGCGAGCATGACAGCTTTTGTTTTTTCAGACAAAGCTTTTTCAAGCTGCGTACAGTCAATATTGTACGTTGGCAGAGTAATGTCCACGAAGACCGGAACAGCCCCGTATTGAATGATAGGAGCGACGGTCGTGGGAAAAGCCGCCGCAACGGTTATCACTTCATCGCCCTTCTTGATCCTCTTGTCCCCCAGCTCGGGAGATGTCAACGCCATAAATGCGAGGAGATTGGCGGACGAACCGGAATTCGTTAAAGAGCAGTGCTTGACACCGAGAAACTTCGCGAAGTCCTTCTCGAATTTTTCCGCGTATCTTCCCGTCGTGAGCCAAAAATCAAGAGAAGAGTCCACAAGCGCTGCGATCTCTTTCTCATCAAATACCCGACCGGCATATGGTATCCGGTCTCCCGGGGTAAAAACCTTATTCTTTTTGTGCTTGACCTCAAAATGCTTGACAGCAGAAACGATCGTCAATTCTCGAACGACCTTTTCAAGAAAGGCATCCGCAACTGCGGTGATCTCTTTTAAGATTATATCTTTTGACAGAAGATATTTTTTATCCAGATGCAGAACTGACGGGAATGGGAGCTTCTTTGAAGCAAAAACATCGTCTGTCAAATCTATTGTTCTACCGTATGAACGCGATTGCTTTGTCGTTATAAACAGAAATTCAATATCGCCCCAAATATCCGGTTCGGAAACAGCCAACGCCGGCCGCGCTTTTTTTCCGCTCAAATCGGTGAATGGGAACGGCAGTTTGAAAATCTTGCCCCTATATGTCATTCCACACATCCTCAGCTTCAGAGGCAAGTAAATTTTTCACGAATCCGCTCCGCTCCTGAATTTTCATATAATCCCTCGTTGAATACTCACCCGTCAGCGGATGCGGCAGAATAATCAGCTCTACCTGCTCTCCAAGCTCCGAGGGGACCTTAATATGTAAATAACCATCCTTGGAAACTTTTTCTATTAATCTCAACGCCTGCATAGTGACCTCCAGCGCTCTTTTCAACACTTCAACTGTTCAACGATCTCAATCTGTACGTTCCTCTATCTGCTTCAGACAAACGTGTTTTACGTCCTTGTTTCATTAATATACGTGCTCCCGTCACACTCCTCTTTCATATATTATTTTTTTTAATTCATCATTAGAAGCATAAGGCGTGTCAATGGTATCTATCTTGATAGGTTGATCTTTTCCCACGGATTTTAAAATCTTATGTCCCCACCGACCGAGCATCAATTCACGACATGACAGTTGACCTTTTTGCAACGGGATCGCCAGATAAATGTCCTGGTCTGTAAGCATTTCGCCGTCCTTTAAGTCCCGGTTGGCATAAACACCTCGAATATATGAATGCAGATATTCTACTTCCTTCTCTATCGGCATCAATCGCGTCTCGCTTGACGCTCCACAGATCAGTTTTGCATAATGCCACGCCTTAAACCACATATCTATCTGATGAGGAAGCGAGGAGTATGATGCAATTTTTGCCCCATCGGTATTTATGTCTATGTGTCTTTCAAAGAGCCGTGCACCCTTGGCATATGCCGCCGTAACAGATGAATGCCAATCGTGATATTCATGAGAAGACAAACCGATTGTGTGATTTGGATATCTTTTTTTCAGGAAGTCTATTTGGTTTAATTGAAGATCGCGGTCTTCAGTTGGATACGCAGCAATACAATGGAGCAAAGCAATAGGGATATTTCTATGCTCGAAGAAAGTCACCATGTCATCCATGTCCTTGAGCGACATTCCACCAACAGAGACGATTACGGGCTTTCTGGTTTTTGCGATCCTTTCGATAAGCATCCAGTCGTTACAACCGGAACTCGCAATTTTTATGAACGGCATATCAAAGTACTCGATAAGATCGACCGATTTTTCATCAAAAGGCGTAGTCATCGGGATACAGTTTGATTTCCTGACCGCCTCCACCAAGACCGTGTACTCTTCCAACGTCAAGCGTGTATCTAAAACACGTTTTACATAATATATATCATCCCTATTTCTGAAGTCTTTATGAATAAAAGAATCGACATCCCGAAACTGAAGCTTTATAGCAGCTCGCACATTGTTAAACCGTGCAACCCTTGAAAACTGACGTATTATTTCGAGGCCCCTTTTTACATCGCCTCGATGATTGTTTGTCATCTCCAATATGAACAAGTCTTCAAAATCATCTCTAACCATTGCCCGCCTCCAGAACAATATAATTGCTCTTTAGTTCAAAGTTTATTCTTAATTATTCGGCACATCACACATTAACAATAATTTTAGAATATTCAGTAATCTGTGCTAAACTTACATCTTTTAGATCCTTATTGTCTCTATACTCTCGCGTCCATTCTACGATGCTTTCAACGGCCTTCTCCAACTTCCACTTGGGACGCCATTCAAGCTCGGACCTGGCCTTGGAGCAGTCCAGCTTCAGGTAATGAGCCTCGTGAGGATGTTTCCCTTTGTCGACCACATAAGAAGCGCCGTTACCCCATTCTTTACAGAGGCTGTCAACGAGCCACTCTACCGGTTTCGCATCTGAGTCATCAGGACCGAAATTCCACGCTTCTGCATAGCGTGGTCCGTCTTCAAAAAGCTTTTGCGCAAGTATAAGGTAGCCGCTGAGCGGTTCCAACACATGCTGCCAGGGCCGGATAGCTTGAGGGTTCCTGATAACGATCTTTTCGTTTTTTAAAATCGCCCTCACACAATCCGGTATCAGCCTGTCCGCTGCCCAATCCCCTCCGCCAATGACATTACCCGCCCGTGCCGAAGCCACCGCGACAGAGGTCGAAAGGTTTGAGGGATTGGATGAATTGAAAAATGATTGACGGTAAGCCGCGGTCACCAATTCTGAACATGCTTTACTGCTGGAATAAGGGTCGTATCCACCGAGCGGCTCGTTCTCCCTGTATCCCCAGATCCATTCCTTGTTCTCATAACACTTATCGGTCGTAACATTGATGACGGCTTTTACGCTCTTCGAGTTTCTTACGGCTTCGAAAAGGTTGACCGTACCCATGACATTGACAGAATAGGTTTCAACCGGAATTTTATACGAATCACGCACCAGAGGCTGGGCAGCCATATGGATAACGATATCAGGATGTACGGCAGACAAGGCTTTGCTGAGAGCTTCGCTGTCCCGTATATCGGCAATATGTGATTCGACGAGTTTGTCAATAGAGCACAATTCATAGAGGCTCGGATCTGTAGGCGGCTTCAACGCGTAGCCCGTTACTTCCGCCCCGAGTGAATGCAGCCACAAGCACAGCCACGAGCCTTTGAAGCCGGTATGGCCGGTGATGAAGACTTTTTTGCCCTGCCAAAAATCACGATCTATCATTGTTTCCTTCTGAGCTATCAGCCACGAGCTATGAACTATTGCTACGAACTACGAGCCATGAGCTGTATTGTACCATGAACCATGATCTATGAGCTGTATTATACTATCAGCCACGAGCTATGAGCATTCTCAGCCTTCCCACACCTTCCACGGCGCCTTGCCTGAGCCCCACAGTTCTTCCAAATGATTTTTATCCCGAAGCGTGTCCATGGCATACCAGAAACCGCGATGTTTATACGCCATCAATTGTCCTTCTTTGGCCATCCGCTCAAGCGGCTCTTTCTCAAAAAAAGTACTGTCCCCGGCGATATATTCGAGCATATTTGATTCGAGAATAAAGAACCCGCCATTGATCCAGGAGCCGTCTCCGGCAGGCTTCTCCTGAAAGGAAGCAACCCGATCCGAAGCGCCGATATCCAGTGAACCAAAACGTCCAGACGGCTGGGTTGCAGTGACCGTGGCCAACTTGCCATGAACTTTATGATACTCGACGAGTTTTGCAATGTTGATGTCCGACACTCCGTCCCCATACGTAAGCATGAAGGACCCGTTGCCGATATACGGAGCGACCCGCTTTATTCTGCCGCCGGTCATTGTTTCCGCGCCCGTATCGACAAGCGTGACCTTCCAGGGCTCGACATATTTCTCGTGGACCTGCATCGAATTATTTTGCATATCGAATGTAACATTGCTCATGTGCAAAAAGTAATTGGAGAAATACTCTTTTATCATGTAGCCCTTGAAACCGAGACAAATGATAAAGTCATGAAACCCGTAATGGGAATATATTTTCATGATGTGCCAGAGGATCGGCTTGCCGCCGATCTCGACCATGGGCTTCGGTCGGACCACGGTTTCCTCACTGATCCTTGTTCCCATGCCGCCGGCTAAAATTACGACTTTCATGTTTGATCCCTCAAAAATAAAGTAACTCTACTGTTTTCTCAACGCTAAACTGTAAATTTCAGCCAACCGTTCTCCAAATTTCGTCAAGGAAAATTCGTCGGATGCAATCTTTCGACATCTCTCGGAGAGCGCCCGGTATTGAGCGCTGTCCCGGCGCAGCGAGATAACCTTCCGGGCGAGAGGAGCAATTCCTTCGTCGGGTTTATACAGAAATCCGGCCCCATATTCCTGAACCAACTCCGCCCCTCCCTCCCCTTGCCGGGCGATGATAGGCGTGCCGGCTGCCATGCCTTCCAGCAGGACCATTCCCAGAGCCTCGTTCTTTGACGGGAGCACGGTAAAATGGCTGAGAGACAGCAATTCGGGAACGTCCCGCGTCCAGTCGGTGAAGCGAACATTATCCTTCAGCTCGAGCTCATCGATCTTTGTCAACAGAGTTTTTTGATATTCTTCCTTCAGCGGACCGCCGACGATAATGAGGAGCGGTTCTTCCCCGCTCTTTTTGCATTCAGCCGTAAGTTCCAGCGAAACAATATGCGCCTTCGGCGCATGAAGACTTGATATATGGCAAAATATAATGCTGTACTTCTTTGTGTTTAGCGTCCTCTCCCAGAACAACTGCTTTTTCGCATCCGGGTACTTGAAGCGCTCCACGTCTATACCGGGGCGTATCAAATGGATTTTTTGCGGCTTAATACCTTTGGCTTTCAATTTCCTTTCCTGCACGTGAGCGCTTACTATGACCGTGGTCGCAAACCGCAGGGCTGTATGATACCGTCGCACATGCATGGTACTGATCACCGGCCTGCGTGTAAACCAGGAAAGGATCACACCGAAATAGTCGGCACGATCAAGTGAAGTATGAATGATGTCTATCTTATATTCTTTCACCAGATTCCTCAAGAAAAAAATGTCCCTCAGCCCCTTCATGGGAATGCCGTAACAGGGAATATCCATCGCGCGAACAGAATCGGTCACATAGCCTTCCGTACCGCGGGTCACCACGAAGACGGCGTTACCCATCTTGTGCAGGATATTCACCTGGTCCAGAAAGACGCGCTGCGCGCCATAGCGGTCGTTCTTTGAAATGATCTGGAGAATACGCATAGGGCATAGAGCACGGGGCATAGAGTTACCCTCTGCTCTCAGTCTTTCACCCGTGCTCTTTACTCCATGCTCTCCGCTGAGCGACGCAAAGAGTCGCAGGTAATCCTCCACCATGCGCTCGCGGGTGAACTTCTCCTTTACCCAGCGGGACCCGGCTTTGGCCATTCGCGCGTAGAGGGTTTCATCCCTTAAAATGCGTATGATCTCCGCAGCCATCTTCTCTGCACCGTTCACCAGCGAACCGGCGGGGCAGCCTTCAAGAGCGTCACATATGCCCCCGGCGTTGAGCGCAACCACGGGCTTGCCCATGGCGAGCGCCTCGAGCACCCAGATGCCGAAACCTTCGTTGCAAAAGGTACTGACGGCGATATCAATATCAGCATAAAAAGAGGGCATGTCGCATCTCGGCATCTTTTCCAGCACCAATACCGCGTCAGAAAGACCGAGTTCGGCAACGCGGTCCATAAATTTTTGCGTATGTTCGATGCTTGACCCTCCGGCAGCGACCACATACCGTGCTTTGGGAAATTCCCGCCTGATCTCAACAAGCGCATCCAGAAACTCTATCTGATTCTTCCAGAGGACGCCTACGGTCCCGATGATCCGGGCATCCGGCGGAATGTTGAACCTTCTTCTGAGCATCCCCTTTTTTCCGGTGTTCCGCGTAGCGAACAGCCGCAGGTCTATGCCGTGATGAATGATGTGTGTTTTTTGAGAGAACGCGGGTTCATAGGATACGATCTTCCCGAAAAGGTAACGCGAGATCGTGATGATTTTTCGCATGCGCCGGAGAAGGAAACGCGACTTGAGAAAATTCAATATGTGCACGGTATAGAGAAGGACCGGCCGTCTGCCTGAGAGGAGGGCCGCCAACCACGACTGGACAATGTCATGCCCCCGCTGGATGTTGATAATTTCGTACCTGTTGGTCCGGATGATCCTCGCCACCTTGAAGATCGAGATCAGGCCCTTCACCGAGGACTTTTCGAGGGGATAAACCTTGATGTCCGCTCCTCTGAACATGTCCGCAAGCGGAGCACCGGGACGGCACACGATGCCTATCTTCACTCCCTTGCGGGCGAGTGCCGGCAGGAGTTCCTCGAGAAACTCCTCGCCTCCGGCCCTCTTCTTTGCATTGTTGACAAAAAGAACATTCATTTCTCGGGTCCTTATTCGGTATATCAGTACGTTTTGTGGATCCGGTACATAAAAGACAACGGGTTTGTGGTCAATTTAACAGGGACCCTTTTCAAACCGAACGGGTCAAAGGGTTTCTCCACGCACCCTCTCAGCGTTGAAATGGCACCGGTGTAGCCTGCTTTTCTGACCTCTTCACGCACGCCCGCATTATACTTGCCATACGGGTAACAGAAAAATTCGACCGGACGGCTCAATCGCTTTTCTATTTCCCTTTTTGAATCGATCGCCTCTGCTGCGATCTCCAGCGGGGAAAGATCGAGCAGGCAAGGATGGGTCTGCGTGTGTGAACCGATCTCCACGCCCTTGTTGCTGATCTCAATAACGGTTTCCCAGTCCATCAATGGTTTGTCGGCATTTTCACTGGAAAAGTCCCAGGCGTTCTTTCCCCCTACAAGCCCCGGAATGATGAACACCGTGGACGGATAGCCGTGGCGTTTTAATACCGGGTACGCGTTCTCATAAAAATCCTGATAACCGTCATCAAACGTGATAGCGATCCTCTTAGCTTTCTCTTCATCGTTCTGAGCGGACGCGATCAGGTCCTTCAGGCTCATCACGTTAAAACCCGCCCATTGCAGGTACCACATCTGGAATTTAAACATCTTCGGCGTGACGTATAAATTGGGCGTTTTCACTCCTTTCGGAGGTTTGCCGATACTGTGGTACATAAGAATCAAAGCTTGAGTCATGTGAATCCGTTTCCCCATTTTTGGATCAAGGCAACCGTGTTGCCGTTATCTACGCCGCTTTTATTCGTGTCTTGGCTTGCCCCGTTAGAAAGTGCCATTTCAAACAGGGTAAACCTTGATGAACTCGTAATAAGTCAAGATTTGCCACAAAATGCACATAAAGCACAAAGGTAAAACCTTAAAAACCCAAAGTATTTCTTTGAGCCTTTTGTGACTTATGTGGCTAAAAAAGACTTTT
>Ga0209619_10003199_pt1 | contig 11784 bp, 14 predicted proteins | sample Rifsed16ft3_FD_184011 | JGI IMG/M metagenome (GOLD analysis project Ga0209619, IMG submission 184011) | Soil microbial communities from Rifle, Colorado, USA - sediment 16ft 3 (version 2) | ecosystem: Environmental > Terrestrial > Deep subsurface > Rock core/Sediment | place: Rifle, Colorado... | reverse complement strand
GTGGGCCAGGGCAGCGGGGGAGGCCTCGCCTGCTTCCAGGACTTCTAATGCGCGGCGATGGAAAAGCCGTCGGCGCGCGTCCCCCGCTTCGGTATAGACCACCTCCCGGATCATGTTGTGCGCGAATGCGTACGCGCTTGGGGGATCGGACTTCGCTCCTTCCACTAAGAGCCGACTACTGATCAGCTCGTCCAAAGCAGGCAATCCCTGATCTTCCTCCAGATGGGAGATGGCGCACAGGCGCTCGAACGTAAGGCGTTGCTCGACGACCGCTCCGGCTGCCAGTAACGCGAAGCCATTGGGGCTGATGCGATTCAAGCGAGAGCGGATCACCGCCCACACGGTTGACGGAACGCGAGCTGCTTTCCCGAGATCGTGCTCGGCGTCAACCTCGAATGCCCACTTACCGTCTGCCTTCCGCTTCGGGTGGAGTGCGCCACGTTCGATAAGATCCTTCAGAGTCTCGATCATATAGAAAGGCTGCCCGCGAGTCTCGTCGAATACCCATTGAGCGAAGTCGGCATCGGGTGGGGCCAGTATGGATTGCACCATCTGCACCGTATCGCGTTCACCCAACGGTTCCAGGCCGAGATGAAGCGGCTCCAGCATTCGCTCCATTTGCGCCAACCATTCGGCCAAGCTCGCTCGCCGGGACTGGGCTAGCGGGCGCATGCCTTCTGACCGCAAGCTGACCAACAGCATGATCCGGGCAGCGCTCTCCCGCCAGCGCCGGGCGGCATACTGCAAGACGTCCAGCGTGGCGCGATCCGCCCATTGCAGATCGTCGACAAACAGCACCAGCGGCGCCCTCTCCGCCAAGGCCAGGGTCAGGCGGACGAGTGCTTCAAGGAGATTCGTTCGGTCCACTTCCGTCTCGCGGAGAGGGGGAGGCAGGTCAGCAAACCGCTCTCGCAATTCTGGCAACAGCGCACTCAATGGGGCCAACCACACTTCCCCCAACAACTCCCTGGGCATGTTACCGCGGTCGAAAAAGGACCGGATCGCCTCGACCAGTGGCTGAAACGGGGTATCGGAGCCAATCTCGAAAGCGGATCCCTGCAGCACTTGTGCCCCTTGGGCCCGGGCCCAGGCCAGGAACTCGGTTGCCAGGCGGGTCCTGCCGATCCCGGCCTCGCCGACCAGCGCGACAACCTGGGGAGACCCTTCCAAGGTACGCTGGAAGCTCTCAGCCATCGCTGTCTGCTCGGACTCCCGTCCGGCAAACAGGTCTTCGAGGACCGTCAGGGGAGTGTTCAGCCGTTGTGGCACAGTCGGAGATTGCGGGAGGGGGTGTTGAGTGCGGATTCGATCGGCCAAAGCTCGTGTTTCTGGATCCGGCTGTACGTTCAACTCGGCCGCCAACATGGCGCGGCACGTCTCGTACGCCTCGAGAGCCTGGCCGCGCTCACCGGCCGCGAAGTGGGCGCGCATCTTGCGGCGGTAAGCCACTTCATTGAGTGGATCGAGCGCGATCCAGCGCGAAACCGTCTCGGCAACGCCGGCGAACTCGCCCCTCCCGAATTGGATTTCCGACAGCCGGTCGAGGATCAGGCCCAGCCGGCGGCGCCAGACTTCGCGCTGGAGATCGGCCCAATCGTCGAAACCGGGCGCATCCCCGAGCGAGAACCCCGCGAGAAAATCGCCTCGGTAGCTAGCGACCGCCCGCTGCAACACGGGCAGGCTGGTCGAATCCTCGGGGGGCGCCCGTCTCGAACGTTCGGCGCGTGCCTGTGCGTAGGCGGTTTCCACGCTACGTAGGTCAAGGTCGAAACTAGGGTTTGGATGGAGGGTCAGCGCAGTGTGATCGATGGAGAGAAGGGAAGTTTGGGCCTGACCGCCCGCTTGGCGCAGGGTAGACTGCAGGCGGTTGAGGGTGCTACGGAGTGAGGCGCGGCTGCGATCGGGGCTTGATTCAGGCCACAGGAGGGCGGCCAAGTGCTCGCGCGGCTGGGGCCCTCCCTCCAACGCCAGGTAGATCAACAGCGCCAACGACTTGCGCGTGGGAAATGTCAGCGGTCTCGCGCCCAAGCGCACTTCTGGCGGCCCCAGCAGGAAAAGGTGCAATCGGCTCATGCCTCTCCACCGTAGGGGTCTTTGTGACGTTCTTGATACGCTGTGTCGTTATGCTAAAGGAAAAGCACGAAATGAGTCAAGGTCTTCGCCTTTGAGGCGCTTAAGCCCACGAGTGCGGTGGACAGGTGGAAGCTAAAGCCGGCAACCGGGTGGTACAGCAGACCGATCCATTGCCGGAGCCCGAGGGCGACGCAGCTCACCCCGCTGCCGATTCGATGGCACCTCGCTTGCGGAACTTGCGGAGGTCGCAGCCTGGAGGGCCCGGATGTCTGGCATAGTTATGTCAAACCCCATAGCCCCCGGCAAGGTGGAAGCCTGGCGGCGATTCTGCCAGGAGTTGGCCGGCGCTCGGCGGCAGACCTACGAAGCAACCCGCCGCAGGCTGGGCATCACACGCGAACGGCTGGCGTTGGTGGAGACCCCCTTTGGGTCCGCGGCCATCACCGCCATTGATGCCCGCGATCTAGGTCAGGCGCTGGGCCAGATCATGACATCGGATCTTCCGTTCGACCGCTGGTATCGCGAGACGATCCAGGAGCTACAAGGCGTCAACCAAGCTAGCTACGATCTTCTCTCAGAACGACCGCACCTCTCACAGGACCAAGAGCTGCTCTTCGAGTGGACGAGTGAACCCGGGTCCTCATGAGGCCCGGCGCGTGGGAAGTAGCGAAAGTCCAGTCAAGCCGCGTATCCGAAACAACTCAACAAGAGAGGGCAAGATGGCAAACGTCAGAGAGGTCCGAACTACAGAACGAGAACCAGAACGCGAGCGGCGCATCTTCACTTTCAAAGCCACGCAGTTGATCTGGCTCTTCCTGGGCGTCCTCGAAGCCCTGCTGGCGCTGCGCATCCTCCTCAAGCTAATGGCCGCCAACCCCAGCAACGCCTTCGCCGCCTTCCTCTATTCCATCACCGACATCTTTCTGTCGCCCTTTGTGGGCCTGATAGGCACACCAGCGGTCGGTGAAATGGTGCTGGAACTCACGTCCTTTATCGCCATGTTGGTGTACGGCCTGGTGGGCTGGGGTGCGGAACGGCTGATGTGGGTGATTTTCTACCGCCCGCGTGGTCCATCCGTGGCCACCACGCAAACAACGACCCAGGATCATCCCAGACAGTAGAGACCCATGGGTTGATTGAGGGGTGATCCTGAAGCGACCTATCGGAACATCTGCGCACGGACACAGGAGTGTGACATGACCTGATCAATGGGAGAGCCACCAGCAGGCGAGAAGTACCTGAGACACGTATCACCCGCGAACTCGAACACTCACACCGGAGGAGGACAAGAATGAACTTCATCATATGGCTCATCGCTGGGGCTGTCGTAGGCTGGGTGGCAAGTAGTATCATGGGAACCAATCGCCGACAGGGACTTCTGCTCGATATTGTGGTGGGCATCGTAGGGGCGTTCGTGGCGGGCTACTTCCTGAGCCCTTACTTTGGCGTCGCCACCATCAACCAGCGCGACTTCAGCATGCCGTCTTTGCTGCTGTCGTTGGGGGGCGCGGTCATCCTGCTGGCGGTCGTCAATGTACTCCGTCGGGGGAGAGTGACCGGTTGAAAGCTGGGCCCCACGGCCCAGTAGTAGTGAGAGGGGCGGCCTGCCAGGCCGCCCCTTCAAACGCGCACCAAGCTTATCGCCAGACCAGCCGTCGTGAGCTCAAGCCACTCCACGAGTTCCCAAGGTAGAACTAGGTCTTCCCAAGCCAGCGGAGCGCGGCTGGCATCGCTGCCCATCGATCGTTCCCAAGGAGGATTCTCATGCTCTGGACAATCATCGTGATACTGTTCGTGCTTTGGCTCATCGGCTTCTTCGGTCCGTCGCGCTTGCCCAGCATCCCGCGCACCGGCAACCTTGTTCACGTGTTGCTTGTCATTGCGCTCATCCTCATCGTTGTGAACCTGCTGCAGAGGTGAGTCGCCGTCCCGCGCCTCGATGGGAACACAGGCTTCTCTCCCGTTGAGTCAGGACGGATGCCCACGGAGTGGCCGGCAGCCAACGTGTGGTTGCCGGCTTTGCCCTGCGTGGCGCCCTCGAGGGCAAAGCTTCCATTCCGCCGGGGCACATAGACCCCCGCCTTAAGTCCCTCAACACCTTAAGGAGGAGCACCATGAGGAAGTGTAGCGAAGTGATGACGATGAACCCGGCCTGCTGCTTGCCGAATGACACGGTCGCAAAGCTGGCGCAGGTGATGAAGGGCAAGGATATCGGTCCTGTTCCCATTATCGAGAACGAACAGACCCAGAAGTTGGTCGGCATTGTGACCGATCGCGATCTGGCCTTGAAGATTGTGGCCGAAGGGCGCGATGCCACGACCACGACCGCGGCGGAGGTCATGACGCGCAAGGTCGTCACCTGCCATGCCGAAGACGATCTCCAGAAGGCGCTAGATGCGATGTCCGAGCACCAATTGCGGCGCATTCCCGTCGTCGACGACGACTCTCGGATTATCGGGATCATCGCCCAGGCGGATGTCGCCACCCGGGTGGACCAGCCGGAGACAACCGCAGCCGTGGTCAAGGGAATCTCACAGTCCAGCACGAAGTAAGGGAGCTCTCAAGATCACCGCGACGGTGGTGGGCGCGGCTTCTGGCGCCGGCCCTTGGCCACGACCTCAGCGATCATGAACCGCTCCTGGCTTACGTGTTTGGCCCGGCTCCCCATTGCGACCACAATTGTGCCCATCCGGTTGAAGGCACCACCTTAGCCGCGAACGGGTTCCGTCGGCTGGCTCGGCACTTGGCCAGAGGACCCACTTAGGACGCCCTGCAAGGAGCATGGGTAAAGACCCCAATGGCTGAAAAGGGAGAGCGTGATGTTTCCAATCGGTGATGATAATAGCGCTCGAAGAACGGTTCCTGTGGTCACATTTGGCCTGATTGCTCTGAACGTCCTCGTCTTCTTCGCTGAGCTCAGTGGCGGGGATGCTCTAATCGAGCAATGGGCCTTCGTTCCTCGTCGCTTTCTTGCGAATCCCGCCGGCGATTTCCTGACACTATTCACTTCAATGTTCATGCACGCCGGGTGGCTTCACCTCTTGGGCAACATGCTGTACCTGTGGATTTTCGGTGACAATGTGGAAGACCGTTTTGGACACATCAAGTTCACCGCTTTCTATCTCGTCTGCGGCCTTGCGGCAACCGCCGCGCAGTTGGCTTTCAGCACCGGGTCAAACGTGCCCAATCTGGGAGCCTCCGGAGCGATTGCCGGCGTACTGGGTGCGTACATCTTGATGTTCCCGCAGGGAAAGGTCAACGTCTTGATGGGCAGACGGGTGATTCCCATGCCTGCCCTGGTGGTCATTGGGCTCTGGATCGTTCTCCAGTTCTTTAGCGGAATCGGTTCCCTTGCCACGACAACGACAATGGAGACGGGCGGGGTGGCCTACATGGCGCACATCGGCGGGTTCATCGCAGGGTTTGTGCTGACCTTCTTGCTTCGGGGGAATCCACGCGCGCAAGCGAGGATCTAGGTCGCAGCGGATCCAGACAGGGGCATAGCACCTCGGTTCAGTTTATGCAAAACTGGCGCAAATGATGAAGAGCAAGGATATCGGTCCGGTTCCCATTGTCGAGAACGAGCAGACCCAGAGGCTGCTCGGGATCGTGACCGACTCGCAACCCGCGGTTGCCCATCCCGCGATATTATTGACCAAAGCACTGACCCATCAATGATAAACATCACTGTGTCGAATTGACAGCATATCGGCAGGAGCAGGAATAATCGATGACCTGACGAGGAGGCTTGGCGGATGCTTGGCAAGCGGTAGGCCGGCCGTAACCCCACAACCACTTCTTCGTTAGAGAGGAAGACCCGAAATGTTGAGGGAATTCAAAGACTTCGTCATGCGCGGCAACTTGCTTGAATTGGCGGTGGCATTCATCCTCGGCGTAGCATTCGGCCGAGTCGTGACCTCGCTGGTCAATGACGTCATCATGCCACCGATCGGACTGGTGTTGGGCGGCGTAGACTTTAGCAATCTGTTTATCAATCTGTCCAAGGCCCCTTATGCCACCCTCGTTGAGGCGCAAGCCGCGGGCGCACCCACCCTCAACTACGGTGCATTTGTCCTCACCGTGATTGATCTTCTCATTGTGGCCTTTGTCGTCTTTATGCTGGTGCGGGCAGTCAATCGAATCCAACGACCGAAACCTGCGGCGCCAACTACGAAGGACTGCCCATATTGCTTGTCCATTATTCCGCTCAAGGCCACTCGTTGCCCGCAGTGCACTTCAGAACTGAGAGCGGCGTGAAGACAGCACGCGGTGCGACACTCAAAGTCAATAATGCCTGTCTCTTTCTCTAGCCGGTATGGCTTGGCCTACGGCAGGCTAACACTCCTGCCTCAGACTGAGATACTGAAAGGACTCTACCCATGAAACTCACCAAGAACCTCGGGATGTTGTTATTGGGCATTTGGCTCATCCTGACCGGGCTGCTATCTCTTTTGAGTGGCGGCTCTTCGGGACAGGCTACTCTCCTGGCCATCCTCGCCATTGCGGCGGGTGCTTTCATCCTGGTGCAGCGATAGGGCGACGGGTTCATCTTCGATTGTCAACCATCGAGCCTCCGCCCGAGGTGGTTTACCTCTTCACTGGAAGGGCATAAGTAGAGGAGATCCCCGCATGCCCTCTACCCACTCGTCAGCCGCACGAAGTCGATGAAGCCGCGCTCGACATTGGTGCCGGCGAGCTCGACCCGCACCCGGTCCCCGACATCGAGGCCCTCGAAACCGCGCACGACCTTCCCCTCCACCGGTGGCTGTAAGATACGGACCCAGGTGCCCTTCTCCGAGGCGCCGGTCACGATCGCCTCGAAACGATCGCCGATCCGAGATGCCAGAAGAAGTGCGGCTGCTGATTTCTCCACTTGTCGCTCCACCTTGGCCGCATTGTCTTCCTGTTCGGTGCAGTGGCGGGCCAAGCCGTTCAGCTCGTCAAGGCCGTACGGCGGCGGCCGGCCCGCCAGCGCGGCCTTGAGCAGCCGCTGCGTGATGAGATCCGGAAAGCGACGATTGGGCGCAGTGGAATGCGAGTAGTCTCTCACAGCCAGGCCGAAGTGTCCGTCCGCTTGCTGCCCGGGGGGCTCGACCACGTACTCGCCCGAACCGAGGAGCTTGATGACAGAGAGGGAGAGATCGGGAAACCGCTCCGGATCTGCCCGGCGGCGTTCGGTGAGAAACTCTTGGAGGGCGGGTGCGCTCGGCACCGGTCCCAAGCGCCCACCAAGGGGCTTGGCCAGCTCGACAATCCGATCCCAGCGATCAGGCGAGCGCAGGACCCTGCGAAAGGACGGAAATTCCTTCCGATCCAGATACCTGGCTGTCATGCCGTTGGTCGCGATCATGAAGTCCTCGATCAACCGCTTGGCCCGATTCTTCTCGTCGGGCCGCAGATCGGCAAGTACGTCGCCTTCGAACACGGGCCGCGTTTCGAGGGTCTCCAGGCTGAGCGCCCCATGCTGGTGCCGCAGGCTCTTCAGCGCCTGGGCAGCCCGGTCTTGTATGCGGATCTGCTCCTCGAGCCCGGGAACCGCGGCCAACCGAGGCGGCGCGGGCGCCTTGCCGTCCAGCCACGCGGCGACGCTGTTGTAGGCGAGCTTCGCCTGATTGCGCACAACCGCCCGATAGATCTCAGCCTCGGCGAGGGTCCCGTCGGCGCCGACCGCCAGCTCGATGACAAGGGCCAGGCGCAGCTGGCCCTCATCCAGGGAGGTCAGGTCGGTCGAGAGTTTCTCGGGAAGCATGGGGAAGACGCCGGCAGCCGTGTACACAGAGGTGGTGTTGCTCCGAGCATGACCGTCGATGGCGGAGCCCACCTTGACCATGGCGTCGACATCGGAGACGGCGACGAGGATCGTCGCCATACCTCCCGACCTTTCTTCTGCGACGGAGAGCTGATCCAGATCGCGCGAGTCCTCATTGTCGATCGAGCACCAGAGCAGACCACGCAAGTCGCGAATCGACGGATTCGTCTCGGCCGCGGCGGTCACCAGAGCGTCCGTCTCCGCCAGGACCGCTGGAGAGAAGTCAGGCAGCAATCCGCGCTGCACCATCGCACGTTCTGCGATGACCTTGAGTTGGTCGCGGCGCGGGCGGCTAACTTGATTCATCACGTGAAGGCGTGACCGGAGCGACGACAAGCGCCCGTAAGCATCAACGGCGGCACGGAGGGGTCAATCATAGACCGAAGCAGGGTGGAAGCCAACGCCAAACTCGACTCGCTGTGGGTCTCCGGGGCGCATGCTAGAATGACAAGTACGCCGGGCGCGTAGCTCAGCCGGTTAGAGCGCACGGTTCACATCCGTGAGGTCGGGGGTTCGAGCCCCTCCGCGCCCACCTCCACGGCCACCGCAAGTTTCTGGCGGTGGCTTTTGCGTGGTCGCCGAGAATCAAGGAGCGAGCTGATGTATCCGTGGATGGTCTTCCTGCATGTCCTGTTGGGGTTTGCCTTCTTCCTGGCGCATGGCGCCTCGGCCGCGGTCGCCCTGCGATTGAAGCAGGAGAAATCGGTTGAGCGGCTGCAAGGGCTGATGGAGCTTTCCGCCTCCTCCTATGGCTTCATGTACTCCTCGCTGGGACTGTTGCTGCTGACGGGAATCGTGGCCGGGTTTCTGGGGCATTGGTGGGGAAGGGGATGGATCTGGAGTGCTCTGCTGGCGCTGATCGCCATCACGGTGGCGATGTATCTGCTCAACCTGCGCTACTACACGCCGGTACGAAAGAGCGCCGGTCTACCATTCTTCGAGCGCGGCCGGCCGCATCCGCCCATCCCTCCGCAGAGCGACGATGAAGTACTGCGCCTGGTTGCGGCGACGCGACCGGTCTTGGTCACGGTGATCGGGCTGGGTGGCATGGCGGTCGTCCTTTGGCTGATGATGTTCAAGCCGTTCTGATTGCGTCTTCCCATGGGGGCGGTTGGTGGTTCATCCTCCTGCATACGACGCCGCCGTCATCGGCGCGGGCCCCAACGGGCTGGCCGCTGCGCTGACCCTGGCCCAGGCCGGCCGATCGGTCATCCGGATGCGGTCCGCAACATCGGCTATCTTCCCGAGAACCCTTACTTTTACGACTATCTGACGGCGGAAGAACTGCTCGACTATTTCTCGCGGTTTTTCCCGATGTCGCCGCAGCGGCGTCGCCAGCGCCGCGAGCTGGTTCTGGAACAGGCCGGGCTGGCCGAGTTCCGGAATGTTGCGCTGCGAAAATTTTCAAAAGGCATGCTGCAGCGCATCGGGGTAGCCCAGGCCGTTTTGCACAATCCGGAGATCGTGCTGCTCGATGAGCCGATGTCGGGCCTGGATCCGGTAGGACGCCGGGATGTGCGCAACCTGATCCTGCAACTCAAGTCCGAAGGCAAGACGGTTTTCTTCAGCACTCATATTCTTTCCGACGCCGAGGCGATCTGCGACCGCGTGGCGATTCTCCAACGCGGCAAGCTCGTGGGCGTCGGCCAGATCGCCGAGCTTCTGCAGCGTCAATCCGGTTTCGAGGCGGTCATCGAATCCTGCCCCGCCGCGCTGCTGCCGCGGCTTCAGGCTCTGGCGTCTGCGCCCGTGCTGGCTTCCGGCGGCCACCACCGGATGGAGCTGGCCGAAGAAAACGTTCAGGGCCTGCTCAGTCTTTGCGCCACGCACTCGATCCGGCTGATCTCGCTGAACCCGCTGCGCTTTAGTTTGGAAGATTATTTTGTCGAGCTGCTGCGCGCCGGCGAACAGGCACGCGGCCCGGACGCCGCAAAGGCCAAGGCATCATGATCGCAGCGCAGACTCTCGCCATTGCTCGCAACACCTTTCGGGAGGCGGTGCGCGACCGCGTTTTGTATAACCTGGTCGCCTTCGCCGTCATTCTGATCGCATCGGCCCTGCTGTTCGGCGAAATTTCCATCGGCGTCGAAAAGACGATCCTCATCAACATCGGGCTCAGCTCGATTTCGGTCTTCGGCCTGCTCATCGCCATCTTCCTCGGAATCGGGCTGGTCCACAAGGAGATCGACAAGCGCAGTCTTTATTCGCTGCTGAGCAAGCCCATCCACCGCTGGCAATTCGTGGTGGGGAAATTTTTGGGGCTGAATCTCACGCTCCTGGTCAACACGCTATTCATGAGCATGGGCCTGTGGGGCGCGCTGTATTATCTGACCCGCAGCTTCCAGCCGGAGGACGTTTACATCTGGACCGCCATTTATTTCATCCTCCTGGAGCTGTTCCTTGTGACAGCGGTGTGCCTGTTTTTTTCCTGTTTTTCGACTCCCATCCTTTCAGCCATCTTCACGTTTCTGATCTATGTGGTGGGCTCCGCGGCATCCGACGTGCGCGACTTCGGAACACTGACGAAGAATCCCCTCTTGGAGTCCCTGACGACTGCGATCTACTACTTGCTGCCGAATTTCAGCGACTTCAGCGTCGCCGGCGTGGTCTCTCACGGGCTGCCGGTGGGATCGCACTTGATCCTGCTGAATACGGCGTATGCCGTTTGCTACGCCAGCATGCTGGTGATTGCTGCGGTGTGGATCTTTTCGAAACGAGACCTGAAATGATCCCTGCGCGAACTCGCCGGATGGCTCCCACCCTGGGGCTGCTGCTGGCCGCCTGGGGCGCCTCGGCCCTGGTTCAGATGAGTGTGGACCGCGAGATGGCCCGCTACCGCGAGTCTCCGGAAATTCTCTGGATCTCCTCGGGAAAAGTCCTCCGGACTCTGAGCCTGGGCCACCAGAGCCTGCTCGCCGACGTTTATTGGACCCGCACGGTGCAGTATTACGGCTCCCGGCTACGGGATCACAAGACCGATTTCAGCTTGCTCGGACCGCTGCTCGACATCACCGTTACGCTCGATCCGCAACTGACCGTGGCCTACTACTTCGGCTCCATCTTTTTATCCGAAAAGCCTCCGCGCGGCGCCGGCGACCCCAAGCACGCCATCGCCCTGCTGCAGCACGGAATCGTAGCCAATCCGGACGAGTGGCGTCTGTGGCACCATCTGGGTTTCCTCTACTATTGGGAATTGCGGGATTACGTCCGGGCCGCCGCGGCCTACCAGGCGGGCGCCAAGAATCCCAAAGCCCGCGATTGGATGAAAGTGATGGCAGCCGCGATCACGGAAAAAGGCGGCAACCTGCAGACCTCGCTGTTCCTGTGGTCGCGGATTTACGATTCCAGCGAGGACCCCACCATCCGAAAGAATGCCGCAGGGCACATTGATGGCATCAAAGCGCAAATTGATATGGAGGCAATCGAGAAGCGCGCGCAGCAGTTCCAGGTAGAGAACGGGCGCTGGCCGGCCTCGATTGCCGAGATGGTCTCGCACGGGCTGCTGCCAGGCGTTCCCGTTGACGCCGCCGGATTCCCCTACCGCCTGAAGCCGGACGGCACGGCGGCACTGCATCCTGCCAGCACCGTCACACTCGATTACGACCACTCGCCCGCGCCTCCCCGCGCGCCAGCTCCGTAATGACCAGAAGCCTGCATCTCCCGGCAAACGATTTCGGCTTCACGGCCGCGGAGCGATCGGTCTTCCGGCGGCTCTCCAGCCCGCAGAAAATCCAGCGCTACCTGGATTGCGAGCTGGGCTATGACATCGGCGCCGACGGCCTGCGGTGCCGCTCGCCGCGCAATGTGCTGCGCGACCGCACGGCGCAGTGCATGGACGGGGCGCTGTTCGGCGCCGCGGCACTGTGCATGATCGGCTACCCGCCGCTGCTGCTGGATCTCGA
>Ga0209619_10003195_pt1 | contig 11789 bp, 10 predicted proteins | sample Rifsed16ft3_FD_184011 | JGI IMG/M metagenome (GOLD analysis project Ga0209619, IMG submission 184011) | Soil microbial communities from Rifle, Colorado, USA - sediment 16ft 3 (version 2) | ecosystem: Environmental > Terrestrial > Deep subsurface > Rock core/Sediment | place: Rifle, Colorado... | reverse complement strand
TTGTGAATGAATCGGAGTAGCACATGCGCAAGCATCCCTTGCATCGAATTGCACTGATGCAGTGCCCTTCATGCCTTGTACCTTTCGGCCTCACCCCCCTGCCTGCCTCTCCGCTTGTGACGATTCCCCACGCGTTTCCGCGAAAGCGGAGAGGGGGATGAAGGTCTAGGGACGTGTCCTTAGGTAACCTCCCCTCCCCCGGCAGATCCTCATCGCCCAGGCAATGGGAGCAACTGCCGGGGGAGGGGTCAGGGGTGGGGGCCATTGGGGCGCGCCCGCACAAGAGAAGGGTCCTGGTCGGTCGATGCGGGAATAGTTCACAGGCTCTCAGTAAGCCCGGGCGAAGATCGCCCGTTCCTTCGCCGGCCTGGCGCAGCGAATGCACAGGCCGGCGCCTCCGGGTTGGTCGAGTGGGATGCAGCGCGTGGTGGCCTTGGTGTCTTCCTTGATCTGGGCCTCGCAGTCGCCTTCTCCGCACCACCAGGCCTCGGCCCAGCCTTCTTGCACAATCTGGCGGAACTCGTCATAGGTATCCGGGGAGTGCGTGTGCTCCTTACGGAAGGTGAGAGCCCTTTCAAAGAGCGAGCCCTGAATCTCGGCCAGCAGGTCACGGGCCGCCGCCGCCAGCCCTTCCTGCGGCACCGCCATCTTGCCTTCCCGGCCGGGAAGATCACGCCGGCCGAGCGTCGCCGTCCCCTGGGCCACATCCCGGGGCCCAACCTCGATTCGCAGGGGGACTCCCCGCAATTCCCAATCGTTAAACTTGAACCCCGGGGTAACCTCCTCGCGCGCGTCCACCCACACTCGCAGGTCCGAGAGGCTCCGGCGGATTCTATCCACGGCTTCCAAGACGGCGGCACGCTCATCGACGGTGCGGAAGATCGGGACGATCACCACCTGGTGGGGAGCGAGCCTGGGGGGCAGGATCAGGCCTCGGTCGTCGCCGTGAACCATGATGACGGCGCCGATAAATCGAGTGGAGAGGCCCCAGGAGGTCGTCCAGCAGTATTGGAGAGTGTTGTCTCGATCCAGGTAGCGGATCTCAAACGCCCGGGCGAAATTGTCTCCCAGATTGTGGGAGGTGCCCGATTGGAGGGCGCGCGTGTCGCCCATCATGGCTTCGATCGAGTAGGATCGCAGCGCGCCGGCGAACCTCTCGCTCTCGCTCTTACGGCCCGGCACGACAGGAACCGCCGCCTCGTTCTCGGCGAAGTCCCGGTAGATCTCCAGCATCTGGCGCGCTTCGGCCTCGGCTTCGTCGGCCGTGGCATGGGCGGTGTGCCCCTCCTGCCAGTAGAACTCCGTGGTGCGCAGAAAGAGCTTGGTCCGCATTTCCCAGCGCACGACGCTGTTCCACTGATTGAGCAGCACGGGCAGATCGCGATACGACTTGATCCACTTGGCCCACATGTGGCCGATGATCGTCTCGGAGGTGGGCCGCACGACGAGGGGCTCCTCGAGCGTCTCGCCTCCCCCGATGGTCACCACGGCCAGCTCGGGGGAGAAGCCTTCGACGTGCTGCTTCTCCTTCTCGAGGAAACTGATGGGAATAAAGAGCGGGAAGGCTGCGTTGCTGTGGCCGGTGGCCTTAAAGCGCCGATCGAGCGCGCCTTGCATGTTCTCCCAGAGCGCCCAGCCGTAGGGCCGGATGACCATACACCCTCGCACGGGTGCGTAGTCGGCCAATTCGGCCCGCAAGACCACCTGGTTGTACCACTCGGAGAAGTTCTCGCGGCGTGATGGGATCCGATCTTCTGCCATGCTGTATCCTGGAGGAGGTCTGTTCTCAGCTAGACGCCGGAGCGACGGCGCGAGATGGCGACGGCGTTCTCTCGCCCCTCACGCGCCAAGCCTGCGTCCGACTGCGCGGGCGACCGGATGGAGCCAGATTCGGTCGAGCTGCTCGGCGCGCGTCTCGAGAATCGAGCTCGGTGAGGCCGCCAGGAGATCCACCCATTCCTGGAGGAAACGCCACATCAGCGCGTGGTCCCACAGTTCGTCCCACTCCTCCTTCCCCCACTCTATGCCGAGGCGCTCCCGAAGGCCCCGGCGATACTGACGAATGATGGCGTCCCTCCTCACCGGCAACTCGCCAAACCACCACTCGCTCTTGGTGATGAAGACCAGCAGGTCCATGATCCCGGGGCCGACGCCTGCCAGCTGCCAGTCGTAGACCACCTGGCTCTTGTTGCGCAAGACGGCGATATTGCCCGGCCAGTAGTCGCCATGCAGGAGCGTGCTCGTCTGTCGGCGGAGCGGGCCCACCACCTGTTCGGCTTGCGTCGTGAGCCGCGCCAGCACATGCATCCGCTCCGGAGCCTGGGCCAGGGCGGCCGGCTCGCCCGCCGCAACAATGCGCTCGATCGCCTGGGCGGCCGCGGCCACGTGGATCTCGAAATCGGCCTCGATCGGGCGGCTGAGCCAGGGGAAGGCATCGAGATCTTCCCCCAATCCCCAAAAGCGGTCGTGAAGCGAGACCAGGGAATCCATGGCGGTGCGGTAGTCGGCAGCCAGCCACTGGGAGGCGTCGCGCACCGGCGTGAGCGCCTCAAGGAGCAGCCAGTCGCCGTTGGGCGCGGCGGCCACGAGGGCCGGCGTGGAGAGAGGTAGCTGGGCGGTCAGGGATTGATAGACGCCGACTTCGCGCCTCCCGGCGCCGGCCAGCCCCGTGCGCGTGGCGCCTTGGGGCTCCTTCACCACGAGCCGGCAGGTGCGTGCCCCGTGGCTGCCCTCATACTCCGCCCGAATGCCGCGCACCCGCCCAATGGAGGGCCGCCGATGGGTCATCTTGAGGGCCTGGACCTCACGCACCTGGATCGACTGATCCCCCAGGTAACGACGCAGGCCTGCGATGACGTCGGCCCGCGCGAACGGCCACGGCCACATGGAGATGATCGGCCGAGTGATGTCCTCGGTCCGCGCGGCTTCAGCCCTCTCCATATCGCTCGATGAAATCCTGAGCCGCATCCGCCGGCCCGAGAGTCTCCTGCCCGGGCCGCTCACGCAGGTAGTGCATATGGTCCATCACCCACAGATAGAAGTCGGCGGCGGTCCGGCCGGGGAGGCTCTCCAGGATCCCCGACTTCTCAACCACCTTCACCACCGGCCTGTAGAGCGTGTCATACCAATGGCCAACGGCCTCGGCCTCCGACACCTCGTGGCCGGCCTCCACACCCATGAAGTAGCGGTGAACGGCGATATGCTCGAGGAGCCGGTCGTATCCGCCGAGGATCGTGGGCTCGATCACGGCCCCCCGCCGCACGCGGTCGATCTGGGTCCTCTCCAGAAACTCCACCCTCTCACCGAGCCGCGCCAGATCCTCGGGCCGCACTTCGGCCGAGAGCGGCACGCGCGCTTCGCATTCCTTCACCTCGGCGTCGATATACTCCTGACCGCGATTGCGCGCCACAGAAACCCGGTGATTGCCGTCCACGACGAAGTATACCTCGCCCACCTTGTAGAGCTGCACGGGCGGCAGGCTGATATCCTGATACCAGGCCCGGTTGACGCGGCGCCAGCGGTCTTCGGTGTGCGATTGCGTGGGGAGGAACAGGCGGTCGAAATCGCGGTAGCGATCCACGCTGCCCACCACCTTGGCCAGAGGCACGCTCTGCACGCCGCGGTAGACCGGACCGCCGATGTGGAGCTTTTCCTTCACCTCATCGAAAGCCAGCAGGCGGCGCGATTGCCCGGAGAGCGCCCCGAGCACGCCCTGGACCAGGGCCTTGAGACGGGCGGCATGCCAATCGAGCTCCGCCATGGCGCCGAGGTCGGTCATCCCGCCTCCGGCCATTCGATCAAGCGGAAAGGGTAGACATTCAAAATGCGTGTCGCCAGGAACTGGGTGTCCATCGTCTCCACGTTGCGCCGGGCGTGGGAGTGGCCGTGGAGCATCATGGCCGGCCGGAAGGCGGCCAGCAGGCTCCGGAACGCGACAAAGCCCTGATGCGCGTGGTCTACCCCATCGTGAATGCCAAGCGGGGGTGCATGGCTGACGAAGAGGTCGAGGCCGCGCCCGCGCCGCATCCGGTTGAGGATCATTCTGGGCGCCATCTGGACGACCCGCCACTGCATCTGGCTCTCGGTGTATTGATGCCGCCCGTCTTCCTTGTAGCGCCGGCTTCCGCCGAGGCCGCCGATCGTGAGCCTCTGGAGGCGGACGACGCGGCCATCCACGTCGATACCTCCCGGCACTCCCAGCCCATCAGGATCATGGTTTCCCGGAACATAGATGAGCGGGACGTTGAGCTGCGTGACCACATACTCCAGATAGCGCGCCGGCAGGTCCCCGCAACTGACGATCAGGCTCACGTCTCCGACGGAATCCCGGACCCTAGGGTTGTCGATAAAGCCCACCTCTTCATCGGAAAGGGCCAGGATCTTCATGCCCGCCCGATCACCAGGCTCGGCCGTAGTTGGCCTTCAGCTTGGCCAGGGCCGCCTCTTCCAGGTCGATCCCGGAGAGGCTGGCCAATTGAAGGAGATAGAGAAGTACGTCCGCCAGCTCGCCGGCCAGGTCACCGGCCCCAGGGGCCTGGTCCGACCACTGGAAATGCTCGAGCACCTCGGCGGCCTCGATGACCAGCGAGGCGGCCAGATTGCGGGGCGATTGGGGCCGCTCACTCTCGGGCCGATACCACCCTTTCGCCTCGACGAAGCGGTGCATTTCCGAGGTCAGTTCCTTGAGATCCATGAGCAGCCTCATCCACCGGACGTTCGACGAGGGGCCAAAAGATCGGCTCCCGGAAGACGCAGGATGGTCTCCATCCGAGATGCTCCCTTCCGGCAACCGCCGGGAATGAAAACGGCTTCCCTGCTGACCTGGGAAGCCGACCAAGCCCGCCATTCTCCCGGGCTCAATCCGATCGGCGGTAAGAGATCCGTGGCTCGGGCATCAACCAACTTCCGAAGTCGAACATGGGCCGATTATACGGGCCGGCGGCCGTCCTGTCAAAAGTGCGGGACCAAAGCCTCGCCGTGGCTTTGGGAAGGGGGCGCATCGGGAGTAAGCCTGCGGAGGCGAGAGGGCATCGGGCTGCGCTGCCGGGCCCAGGCGCCTCAGCCCGGGCTCTCCTCCGCCCTGATGGAGCGCATTCGGCGCTGGGCGGCAGGTGCCATCGCCAGGTAGCCGGCAGCAACAAGGATGCCGGCCACGAAGCAGGCGCCCCACAGCGCGGCCGAGCCAAATTGGTCGAGGATCCAGCCCCCCAACACCGGTCCGGTGAAAAATGCGAGGCCCCAGGCGGCTCCGAAAACGCCCTGGTAGAGCCCTCGCATTTCGATGGGGGAGAGGTCGGCCACGACCGCAGGCGCCACGGTGGCTCCAGCGATCTCTCCCAGGGTCCAGATCACGACGCTCAACCCAAAGACCGCCAGGCTGGTGGCCAGAGCCGTGATCCCGAAGCCCGCGCCCAGAAGGAACGCCGCAGCGGCCAGAACGCCGAAGCGCGGCCAGCGCGAGGCGCTGTTGCTGGCGGGGAGCCCCAGGAGGACGATCAGCGCTCCGTTGATGGCGATTACCATTCCGTAGTTTTCCGGGCTCAGGCCGTGGGATCTCATCTCGATCGGCAAGGTGACAATCCCCTGGGAGTAGACCGTGCCGAAGAGCAAGGCGAGCGCGGTAAACACCAGGAGGAGCGGCTCTCGCCGGACCACGGCGAGCCTCTCGCCGAGGCCGGCTGAGCTTGATCTCACTTGCGGGCCCGGCCTCGTCTCCGCCACGCCCCAGAGGACGAAAAGGCCGAAGAGAAACGTTGTCAGCGCATCGCCGATGAAGAGCAGCATGTAGTCGAGGCGGGCCATCAAGCCGGCGAGGAGCGGCGCGATCGCCGCTCCCAGGTTGATGGCCCAGTAGATGTAGCCGTAGGCCCGGGGCCTCCCCTCCGGGGGCACCAGGTCGGCGACGGTCGCGCTCACCGCCGGGCGATAGAGGTCGGTGAAGAATCCCAGGACGAGCGTGGCGCCGGCGATCAGCGCGGCCTCCCGAGCGAACCCAACGGCGAGCATGGCGAGAGGCGCGGCGAAGAAGCTGGTCAGGAGCACCGGCCGCCGGCCGAGGCGATCGGCCAGCTCGCCGCCGACCAAGTTGGCGGCAAAGGATCCGGCGCCGAAGAGCGACACCATCAGGGCGGCCTGGCTCACCGAAAGGCCGCGCCGCGAGGTCAGGTAGAGGGTGAGAAACGGGATGACGAACCCGCCGAGGCGGTTGACGATGGTTCCGGCCCAGAGGAACCAGAAAGTCCGGGGGAGATCGCTTTCGCGAAATAGACGCCGACGGATCGAGGTCACCATCACCAAGCCCTTAGCTGGAGACGCGCCGAGAACGGGCGCCCGGGGTCCGAGCGGTCAGGTCCCAGACCAACAACCGGTCATCCGCATTTCCATAGCCGTGGTCTCCAATGCGAGACGACCGAGAGGGGATTGCGTAGGGGCGACGCATGCGTCGCCCCTACGGCTGTCCGGTTGGATTGGCGTCTCACTGAAGATGCAGTGCGTCCCAACACAACTCTCGGGGGCCTTCGTCCACGGGCCCTGAAAACCACGCGAGGCAGGATCGGCTGCCGACGATCCCCATCCCACCGCTCCGATCAGGCGATCGCCGCCTTGAGCTCCTCCAGCCGGGTGAGGCGTTCCCAGGGAAGGTCGAGATCGTCGCGCCCAAAGTGACCATAGCTGGCGGTCTGGCGGAAGATCGGCCGCCGGAGGTCGAGGTCGCGGATGATTGCGCCCGGGCGCAGGTCGAAGAATTCCTGCACGAGTCTGGAGATCTGGTCGTCGGGAAACTGGCCGGTGCCGAAGGTCTCGACGTTGATCGAAAGCGGATGGGCAACGCCGATGGCGTAGGCCACCTGGATCTCGCAGCGGGAGGCCAGGCCGGAGGCGACGATGTGTTTGGCCGCGTGCCGGGCGGCGTAGGCGCCGGAGCGATCGACCTTCGTGGGATCTTTCCCGCTGAAGCACCCGCCCCCATGGCGGGCCATTCCGCCGTAGGTGTCGACGATGATTTTGCGGCCGGTGACGCCAGAATCTCCCAGCGGGCCGCCGATTTCGAAGCTTCCCGTCGGGTTGACAAACACCTTGAGCTTTTCGTCGACCATGTCGGGCGGGAGCGCCGGGCGGATGATGTGCTCGAAAACCCCCTCGCGGATGACGCTGTGCGGGATGCCGGGCGCGTGCTGGGTGCTTACGAGCACGGTATCCACCCGCTCGGGGCGTCCGTGCCGGTATTCGACGGTCACTTGCGCCTTGCCGTCGGGCCGGAGCCAGGGCAGCTCACCGCTGCGGCGGACGGCGGCCAGGCGCCGCGTCAGGCGGTGGGCCAGATCGATCGGCATGGGCATGAAGGTGGGCGTCTCGTCGCAGGCGAAGCCGAACATCATCCCCTGATCGCCGGCGCCGACGGCGTCGATCTCGTCTTCTCGCGTGCCCTGCCCGCGGACCTCCATCGAGTGGTTCACGCCCTGGGCGATGTTCAAGCTCTGGCGTCCGATGGCCACCAGAACGCCGCAGGTGTTGCCGTCGAATCCCTTGCTGCTGTCGTCGAAGCCGATATCGGTGATGATCTTGCGCGCCAGAACATCGAAGTTCACCTGAGCCTTGGTGGTGATCTCGCCGAGGAGCATGACGAAGCCGGTCTTGGTGGCGGTCTCACACGCCACGCGGGACAAGGGGTCCTCTTCGAGGCACGCGTCCAGAACGCCGTCAGAGATTTGGTCGCAGATCTTGTCGGGGTGCCCCTCGGTGACCGACTCGGAGGTAAAGAAGAGTCGGGGCGAGGTCATGAAGGTGGTGCTCATGCTCACTCTCCAGCATCATCGAAATTGCCCCTTCCTGTCGAGAAGGGGCAATGTGCATGACACTGGCCACCCTCTCATCTTCCAGAGCGTTCTCTGCCGGAGTTGGCACCACGCCGGGAAGTTGCTTCCGGCAGGTTGCCGAGGCTTCACAGGGCCGGTCCCTCCGCCTCTCTGGATAAGAGTGCTCAGGGGCTAGGTTGTTGCCGGCATGATAACACAGCGAGGAGGCCGTGTCAATTTCTGCATCCGAATTGTCATTCAAACTTGAAAACTGAACCGTTCAAACCTGAAAAGTGAACCATCTGCACTGGAAAAGTGAACTGGCCGTGGTAGGGTCTGCCACCTTTCCCGGGAGGCGACCATGGGCCAGCTCCATAAGCGGTTTTCGGCAGAGCAGATCAAGTTCCTGCTCCAGGCATACTGTCAGGGTACAGTGAACAGGGCTGAGATCCAGGAGATGCTGGGCATTGGCAAGACCCGCTTCTTCGCCTTACTGAGGGAGTACCGCCACGATCCCCAGGCCTTCTCCCTCACCTATCGGCGGACAACGCCAGCCAAGTTGTCGCCGGCTGTTGAAACCGAGATCGCCAGGCAACTGCTCCGGGAGAAGAAGTTGGTCGAAGACCCTGACCTCCCCATCTCTGACTACAACTACTCTGCCCTGCGCGATCGGCTGAAGAAGAAGGGCATCTCCGTCTCCACTACCACCATCACCCGTCGGGCCAAGTCTCTCGGCTGTTACATCCCTCACCGCAGAACCAAACCCCACGACCGCGAAGTGCTGACCGCCTCCATTGGCGCCCTGGTGCAACACGATGCCTCTTACCACCTGTGGTCGCCTTCGGCGCAAGAGAAATGGACCCTGATCACCTCCATCGATGACTTCAGTCGCAAGCTGCTCTTCGCCGACTTCTTCCCTCACGAGACCACCTGGAGCCACATCCAAGCCGCTCAGGCTCTCATGCAGGCCTACGGTATCCCCTTGCGCTATTATGTCGACTCCTTGCGCATCTTCCGCTTCGTCCAGGGGCGAGACAGCTTCTGGCGCAAGCACGTCTTGCAAACCGACGAAGCTGATCCTCAGTGGAAACAAGTCATGCAAGTCCTGGGCGTGGAGGTCGTTCACGCTCTCTCGCCTCAGGCCAAGGGCAAGGTCGAGAGACCTTACCGCTGGATGCAAGACCGCATCGTTCGAACATGCGCCTTAGAGAGCATCTCCTCTCTGGACGAGGTGCGCAGCGTCCTGAAGGAAGAAGTCGACCGTTACAACAACCACCAAGTCCACTCCACCACCGGAGAGATCCCCAGCATCCGCTTTGCCCGGGCCCGTCAAGAAGCCAACAGCCTCTTCCGACCCTTTGCCCTCCCCAAACCCTACACCTCCCCCAAAGACGTCTTCTGCCTACGCGAGAAGAGACAGGTCAACGCCTACAACCGTATCTCCTTGTTGAACCGGGAAATCCAGGTCCCCAACGTCCCCCTCAGGGAGGAGGTCGAAGTGCATATGGTCCCCAACGTCGACAAGCAGCTCCTGGAACTCCGCATCTGGTGGAACAAGCAGATGGTCCACTCGGTCGCCTTCCCCCTCCAGGGAATCAGAGTTCACTTTTGAAGTTTGAAGGAGTTCACTTTTCAGGTTTTGCTAACATAGGGAGGAGCCGTGCTTGCCGCGGGGACGGAGCCGCGCGACCGTGGAGGCGCGCTTCGCGGGGATCCTTATGCCTCAGCACGGTGCCGCGGAATCAGGCGGGCTTGACGGATCGACCGCTATTGGCTGCGGATCGGCCTGACCGGAAGTCACCGGCCAGCGCCTCCAGCGCGCCGTGGGCGCGGCGCTCAATCTCCTCGAGGGGCAGGGCGGCGATCGCCGAGAGGGGGAGCAACGGCTCCCACGCGGCGACGATCTCCTCGCCAAGAAAGTAGCCCGTCCCTGCGTAGCCGTCGATCTCGAGCCACGAGCCGAAGAACCGGTTGACCGGCTCACCGGCCTCGACGCTGCGAAGGAACTCGTCCGCTAGGCAAGCGCGATGGCGTCGGCACCAGCTGAGCCATGCCTCGATCTGCTCATCGACCGGTGCCGCGCGCACGCGCCTCCAGAGACGGAGAAAGAGGGGAAAGGTGTCGAGGATCGGGCTGGTCACGCGCGACAATGGGTGAAGGCGGTGATCGGTGATCAGTTACTCGGTGATCGGTTACTCTGTGATCGGGCGCCCTATTGAAGGCGCCTTCAAACCGATCACTGATCACCGATCACTCCTTCCCCTCAGCCTCCGCCGCTCAGGCGATAAACCGAGTCGCCGCTGCGGACTCGCTGGGTCGCCTTGATGGCCACCTCGCCCCCGGCCTTGCCCTGGGTCACCACCTCGTGCTCCACCTGCATTGAGGTGATCTCTTGCTGGAAGTCGGTGTGGCTGCCGAGGAAGTGGATGCTGTCGCCAACTCTCAGGTCCCCGCTGAGCTTGATGACGGCGACGTTGATCTTGTCGAAGACGTGAGTGACTTTTCCGACGAGCTCGCCGCTGGCCATGGCCTGTCCTCCTTGCCTGAGAGCCCGGCCGCTCGCTTGGCGCGGCCGGGCCGTGGCCTCTCCCCCCTATTGTCGCGCCAGATGCCCCTCAGGATACCCAGGTTCCCCTGATCGATCGCGTCGGGCTCCCGGGGGCCTTCACCGCTCGCCACCGAGAAAAGGAAGAGGGCGGCGTAGATGGCGAAGAGGACCGGATCGCCGGGCCTGGGGTGGGGTGCGATGGAGGAATCGGCCAGGGGGCAGCCGCCGTGGGGCCCTGGGGCGGACGCCCCGCCGGTTCATTGAGGCCTTGGAGCAGGCGGTGCGGTCGCGCGGCGCTTCTGTTTGATCGTCAAGAACGCGAGAATGTAATAGGCCCCGGCCAGGATGATGAGGGGAGAGTATCCCCACCAGAGAGCCAGGTACTCGCTCGCGCCTCCTACCATGGTGCCGAGGAGGTTCGCTCCGTACGCAAGCTCGGCGCGCTCGGTGTCGCGGAATAGCGTGCCGTAGATCAGATTGGCAAAGAAAACGGGCGCGAACAAGAGCGCAATCGCAAGGGCGTAGCGGAAGACCACGTTCTCCAGGAGAAGGGAACGCGGCGGCAGGGCCCAGTTGGCCAGTAGGGAAGCGAGCAGTAGCCCGTAGAGGAACTCGAGCCGCCGGATGTGGAACCGCTGGACGATGGCAATCGCCAGCAAGACCACAACGAGGATCCCGAAGAAGACGAGCGAGTTGACGAGCCAAGTGGAGCCGAAGAGAAGGAGGAACTGGACGAGGCTGCGCGCCTCCAGAAGCGTGAACGCGCACCCCATGAGGAAGAACGGCCAGTTTGTTCGGCTGAACGCGCCCGATGGAGAAATCCTGCGCAGGTAGATCAGGGAGAAGAGCAGGATGAGGGCCAACGTCAACGAATAGAACGCGGGGAGCGAGGGTTGCCGCAGGTAGAGGAATGGCCAGTCGTCGGTGGCCGGGAAATCCGCGGATGGTGAGACGGAGCTTATCCCCGGGTAGCTCAGGTCGATATCGGCGGCCATTGGGCCGGCGAAGATGGTGGCGAACGCCAAGGACGAGAAGTGCGGGTCGGTGTATCGATGGAGCACGACGGGCTCCCCGAAAGTCGAGGCGGCCATCGTCGAGATCCGGTCGATCAGCCAGGGGTATCGATAATAGTTGTAGACCACAAACAGGCCGCGGGGCGTGAGATGGTCGCGCACGCTGGCGAATGCCTCGCGAGTGAACAAGAAGCTCTCCAGGCGCACGCTGCTGAAGCTTGAACTGAGGACGAGCGAATCGGGGAGCGCGAAGACGATCAGGTCATAGTCTTTCTCGACGCGTTGAAGGAAGGCGCGCGCATCTTCGATGTAGACCCTCACCCGCGGATCGGCGTACGGCCGGTCTGGATGGTAGCGCTCCCCCAGCATGACGATCTGCGGATCGATCTCAACTGCGTCGACATGGCCGGCGTGGTTCGCCAGGGCGGTGGC
>Ga0209619_10003193_pt1 | contig 11794 bp, 7 predicted proteins | sample Rifsed16ft3_FD_184011 | JGI IMG/M metagenome (GOLD analysis project Ga0209619, IMG submission 184011) | Soil microbial communities from Rifle, Colorado, USA - sediment 16ft 3 (version 2) | ecosystem: Environmental > Terrestrial > Deep subsurface > Rock core/Sediment | place: Rifle, Colorado... | reverse complement strand
CGCCGGGCTCGCTCCGCTCGCGCAGGGTGCGGGCTGAGTTTTTCAGCACCCTGCTTGTCCTCCGCGCCCGCGGTGGTCGTGGTTCTTTCGCGGCCCGAGACGGTGGTCATCAGCGGATGCAGCCGGAACCTTCACGATCACCGGCTGGGTCACACCGACATCGGCGCCCGCAGGGTGACGCTCTGGACGGAGCAGGTGGCACGCGCGGTCGAGGGCAGCTGGGATCGGAAGGAATCTCCGCGAGTCGAAGAGGACGCCCTGGGGATCGCTCTCGGGCGCGTCCTCGCCCACGAGCTCGGCCATCTGTTCCTTCGGCTGAACGGTCACCGCGAGAACGGTCTGATGAAGCCGAGCTTCTCCCATCGTGCGCTCGTGGGGAAGAGCGACCGAGCATTTCGCTTCTCCGAGGAAGACCTGGAGCGCGTCAGGGCGGCGATCAGGCGCCTCCAGGCCAGAAAAGGCGAAACTCAGTTACGTTTCGGGAAGGTAAAGTTTTGTGAAGCCTCGCGCAGCTCACTGTCTAGACGTCGTTGACACGTTCCCGCTTGCCGAGGGATTACCGTTCTTCAGATCAAAATGCGGGAGAGCCCAGTTCTTCATGGGCCAGGGCCGGGTTTATACTAACGCCTTGGATTGAGGATATGGCCATCTGAACTGATTCCGTAGAAAGGCGCTGAAAGCAATGGCAAGATTCGCCTCCATCATCTCCGCGATCGACACCCACACCGCGGGAGAGCCCACGCGAATCGTTCTGAGCGGTCTACCGCCCATCCAGGGCAATACCATGGCCGAGAAGAAACGCTACATGATGGAGCACCTCGACCATTTTCGGACGCTCTTGATGCGAGAGCCTAGAGGGCACTCGGACATGTTTGGGGCTATTCTCACGCCGCCAACGACCGATCGAGGTCAGTACGGTCTTCTGTTCATGGATAACGGCGGTTATCTCGACATGTGTGGTCACGCGACCATCGGCGTAAGCACGGCACTCGTGGAAATGGGGATGATGCCGCATGCGGGTCCCGATACCGTCGTGGCCTTCGATACCTCGGCCGGATTGGTGGAGGGCCATCCCAGGATGGAGGGAGGCCGCGTGGTTGAGGTTTCCGTCTCCAACGTCGCCTCTTTTCTTTTTGCAAGCGACGTGGAACTTGAAGTTGCCGACATCGGCAAGGTCACAATTGATGTTTCGTTCGGGGGAAACTTCTTTGCCATGGTGCCGGCAAAGGCCCTTCGGGTGTCGCTCCAACCGGACAACCTTTCCCAACTGATTCGATTGGGAATGATGGTGAGAGAAGCCGTCAACGAAAAGGTCGAAGTGCGGCATCCTACAGAAAAACATATAAACAGCGTCGAGCTGACCGAGATCTATGACAAACCCGACCCACTCAAAGCGTTTTCAAGGAACGTGGTGATCTTCGGAGAGGGCCAGGTCGATCGCTCCCCATGCGGCACCGGAACTTGTGCCGCCATGGCGATGCTTTACGGGAAAGGGAACCTTTCACTGAACGAGGAATTCACCAACGAGAGCATCGTTGGAACTCGCTTCAAAGGAAAACTAGACAAAGAAGTCAGAGTGGGTGATTTCGCAGCCGCGCGTCCGGTGATTACTGGAAGCGCATTCATCACGGGAATCCAGCAATTCGTGGTGGACCCGGAGGATCAACTCAAATACGGTTTCTTGTTGAGGGGTTCTCCGTACTAAAGCCATTTCCTGAACCGCGAGACGAGCCCTACTGGCTCTTCTCCAACGCAGCCAGACGCTCTCGGATAGCCCCCTGATCGGGACTTAGTTCCAGCGACCGCTGGAAGAATTCCTTGGCTTTGAGGAAGTTCCCGAGTCGCTGGTAACTGTCCCCCAGGGCGTTCAGCACGGACGGGTCGGGAGGACGAATCCCCACCGCTCGCTCGAGATAAAAAACCGCCTGAGAAAGGTCGTTCTCGAGATAGAGAGCAATACCCAGTCCGGCCTGCACCTCGTACTGATTGGGATAATCCTTCTCGAGTGGCCTGAGCAGCTCGAGCGCCCGGTCCGTTTCCCCCGCCTGGATGAGAAGCCCAGCCAACCGCCACCTTGCCGACGTCAGCTCGACTTCGCGAGAGGCAGCAGCAATCTCCAGCTCGAGCCGCGCATCCTGGTAACGTTTCAGGGCAAGAAACTGTTCGCCCCGTGCCAGGGCTATCCGGCCCGGCTCGCGAGTGTTGAAGCTCCGGCGATACGTCCACGGACGAACGACGGACGACCGGGGTGAAACCGCAAGCCTGGCCAGTTTCTCCGCCACGACGTTGCCGGAAGGATCCGCGAGCTGCACTCGAAGGACGTAGTTGCCCCCGGCCATTTTTGTCAATCGAAACTGCTCCATGATCGGTCCGCCATCGTAGTCGCTCACCCGGGTCGAGCGTTGCTGCGCGATTTCCTCGCCGTTCAGCAATGCAAAATGAAGTTGGCAGTCCGGATCGGCCCCCAGAACCTGAAAAAACACGTGGACGGTATCGCCGATCGCGAACACCGCGTCTCCCGAAGGATGCATCAGGAGGTTTCCGATCTGGAACGTCCGCAGCTCCCCCACATTCACCGTCTCGCTCGTGAGCTCGGCTCGGAACCCGACGACGATGTCGCTGAGCGCAGGCCTATCCGAGGGGATCGGATCTACGCGGAGATCCTGCTCGGCGACGGCGTATTGCCTGCTCACCCGGTTCCTGAGAATGACGTTGACCTGGTAGTCGCCTGGCACCAATGGGAAGTTGGCTTGGTAGGCAAACGAGGAAACCAACACCTGCTGCAACTGGCTCGGGGTGAGCTCCAGATAGGCCTCGTTCTCACTCCCCATCACCAGAACACCCGCTCGATCCGCCACTTCCAGGCTGACGTCGAGCGTGGTGTAGAACTTGGAGCCGTCATCGTCGGTCTCCAGGGTGAAGTTCCCGGGATCGATCTCGATGCTGTAATGAACGAAAGGTTTGTTCTCCGGCCCGGCGAGCACCGCAAAAACACTTCGGCTCGGGACGTAGTTGAATGAGTATTCCACCGCCACCTTCTTGCCGTAGCGCTGCCAGGCATCCACATAGTCGGTACGGATGGAACGTCGTGTGGACTCGTAGATCTTCGTCATCAGGAAGTCGGTTCCGAGAGAAGGTTGACCGTGGACAAAGTCCGCGGGATCGGCGGGGTCCAGGGACAACGAGGCCCGGGCTAGCGCCGGAGAGACACGGTTGAGCACAGCCAGCGTCTCGACGAGGTTGCCGGAGGAGGGTCCACCCATCGCTGCCCGGAGCGCCGCAGGACCGTCCACCGCGGGATGATAGAGTCGGTATTCGCCTATGTTGTTCCGTCGAAAGAAGAGCAAATAGAAGAAGGACGGTAGTCCTTTGGTGACGTCGCCATCGTAAAACCACAGCTCGGAAGAGACGATGTCGCTGTAACCCTCGAAGCGCTCCACCGAGCGAGGCTTCCCGAGGGTGATGTACATCTGCCCTCGATCAGTCGTCCACCCCGGTTGAGGCGCTTCCCGGGCGAAGGCGGTGTTGACATACTCGATCCGGCGATAGAGCTCTTCCTTGAACTCGTTTTGAGGCGTAGCCGGGTTGGGGTCACGCTTTCTCCAGAACGCTTCGATGAACCGCTCGCGTTCCTCCAACGTCTCGAGCGAAAGAAAAACTTCTCTCTCCCGCTCGAGGGTGAAATACACGACCTCCTCCTCGAGCCAATGGCGATGTTCCGGTGACAACCTGGCCAACCGCTGGTCTTCAGCCGGCGCGACGGCGGACAAGACCAGGCTGAACCCCATCCACACGAGTTGCTTCATGAAGACTCGTTTTTGCAGCGATAAGCCAACGGATGCAATATTAGTCCGCGGGCGGAGGGATCACCCTGACGCCGTATTCTCGTGCGGCATCTTTCAGCCACCTTGCGAGGTAATCGGCAAAGCTGCGACGGACGATGACATCGAACGATGGCGAATCATCCCGCTGGCGGATGACGACCCCGGCTCTCGCGAGAAGAGTCTGAGCGCACCGTCCCGCACCGAAGACCCGGGGGTGAAGATCCAGAGAGCACCCTTTGCCCAACGCGTCACGGGCATGAGCTCCCCGAACGGTGATCATCGTCTGGCCGTCGCTCACGTCGGTGACGGCGGCGAACATGTCGCCCAGGGCGGTCCGGAGCGCATCGCCGATTCGGGCTTGCTGGTCCCGAGGAGTCAAGAGCAGCCATTCATTGGGCCCAAGCCAGAGCGCGATTAGCTCGGGGTTGCCCGCAATCGTGTTCGGTTGCAGGGGCAAACCGAATCCCACCACTCCCTTCACCGCTTCGAGAAACGCGGCGTCGGCTGGGTCACCGCGCAAGTTGAGATGACCGAGGAACGGGCGTTCCTGCAGCTCGCAGCCCGCCTCACCGGGCTCCCTCCCGCCCAGCTCAGTGGCGTAGAACTCCGCCAGCGGGGATTCTCGACGAGGGCTTTCAGACATTCTGTCTCGCTCCCTCCGGGTCGTAAAAAACCGGACTGGCAACCGCCGCCGAAACCATTCGACCGTCCAACAACGGTACATAGACTTTTTGTCCCATACGGGACCGCCCGGACTTGACCAGGGCCAGGGCAATGGAGCGGCGAAGGCAGGCGCTGTAATAGCTGGACGTCACGTGCCCTATCATGGGCACCGGAACCGAAGTCGATGGCGACTCGACGATCTGCCCACCCTCCGGCAACACGTCGGTTGGCGTTTCCGTCAATAACCCAACCAGTTGTTTGCGGTCCTGGCGAACGCAGTCGGGTCGAGACAGTGAGCGTTTTCCGAGGAAGTCTTTTTGCTTGCCGAGGATCCAATCCATGCCGAGATCGCCAGGGGTGGTGGAACCGTCGGTTTCCTGCCCGACGATGATGTAGCCCTTCTCGGCACGCAGGATATGTAAGGCCTCGGTTCCATAGGTGCTGATACTGTATTCCCTGCCAGCCTCGAACAGAGCTTCCCACACGCTCCGGCCGTAGCTCGCGGGAACATTGACCTCATAGGTCAGCTCTCCGCTGAAGCTGATACGAAAGACTCGCGCCTTTACGCCGGCCACGCTGCCTTCGCGCACGGACATGAAAGGGAACGCCTCGTGTGAGAAGGCGATATCATCACAGATCTTGCTGATCACCTTCCGGCTGTCGGGTCCGACCACGCCGATGTTTGCCCAATGGTCGGTGACCGACGTGAGGTAGACTCTCAGCTCCGGCCATTCCGTCTGGAGCCAGCGCTCGAGCCAGGTCATGACGTGTGCCGCCCCACCGCTGGTGGTGTGCATCAAGTAGTGGTTCTTGCCGAGCCGGGCAGTCACCCCGTCGTCCATCACCATGCCGTCTTCGCCCAGCATAAGGCCGTATCGGCAGCGACCCACCTGGAGGTTGCCCCAGTTATTGGTATATACGCGGTTGAGGAACTCGGCGGCGTCCGGCCCCTGTATGTTGATTCTGCCCAGTGTCGATTGATCGACGAGGCAAACACCGTTTCGTGCCGCGAGGCACTCGCGGTTTACCGCATCGTGCATCGTTTCGCCCGAACGTGCGTAGTACCAGGGTCGTTTCCATTGTCCGACGTTCTCGAAATCCGCGCCTGCCTCCGCGTGCCACTGATGTATCGACGTTTTGCGCACCGGGTCGAAAATCGGTCCTACCTCGCGACCGGCGAGAGCGCCGAAGCTGACGGGCGTGTATGGCGGACGAAACTTGGTGGTTCCGACGGACGGGATGTCCACTCCCAAAGTTTTGGCGACGATTCCCATTCCGTTGATGCTGCTCAGCTTGCCCTGATCGACGCCCATTGCCAGCGTGGTATAGCGCTTCACCAGCTCGATCGACTCGAAGCCCTCGCGCACCGCCAGCACGATGTCCGCCGCGCTCACGTCCTCTCGGAGGTCTACGAACTGCTTGTGCTCCCGCGAAATCGGTTGGCGAGAAGGTACCGACCACATGGGTCGCAGAGGCTCCTCGGTTTCGTCGGAGGTTCTCGGCGCCCTCGCTTTGACCTGGCCGTCGCCGAAACCAACGCTGTGAGCGGCGGCGGCGCCGGCGGAGAAACCTTCGCTCAAACATTCACCGAGCGCGAAGCGGCCAGTGCAGGAGCCCGCCGAGCGCTCCGCCTGGACCGATTGGCCGGGGACAAAGGAGGTCTTGACTTCGTCCCAGAGCACCTTGCCGCCGGACTGCGAGTGCAGGTGTACGCTCGGAGTCCATCCGCCGGAGACGGCAACCAGATCGCAGGGGATCGTACGGACCTTGCCCTCGACGGCATGTCCAGTCGAATCCAGGCGCATGATCTCAGCCCCACTCACTGCCTTCTTACCCCGTACGTTCACGATGACATGCCCGCCGATCACGTCGATACCCTTTTGCCGGGCCTGGGAGGGCAGGACGCCACCTGGCTCCCGTCTCGCGTCCACTACCGCGACCACCTCCGTGCCCGCCTCGGCGAGGTCCAACGCCGTCCGATACGCGCTGTCGTTGTTCGTGAACAAAAGCGCCCGCGTTCCCGGTACGACCGCATATCGATTCACGTAGGTGGAGACCGCCGACGCCAACAGGATGCCGGGGCGGTCATTGTTGGGAAAGACGAGCGGGCGCTCGATGGCGCCCGCGGCGAGAACGACCTCCCTGGCACGAATTCGCCAGAGCCTTTCACGGGGGCCCGTCTGCGCCGTAGGCGGCAAGTGGCCTCTCACTCGCTCCAGGGCGGCCAGGAAGTTGTGGTCGTAATATCCGAACACCGTGCAGCGCGGAATCAGCCGCACCTCTTCCATCGCTCGCAGTTCCTCGATCGCCGCCGTGGCCCAATCCACGGCAGGCGCGCCATCGATGAGCTGGCGAGTACCGAGCAGGCTACCACCGAGCTCGGCCTGCTCGTCGGCGAGAATGACCCGCGCGCCGCGGCGCCCGGCCTCGAGCGCCGCCGCCAGGCCAGCTGGACCGCCACCAACGACCAGAACGTCGCAGTGCATGTGGACTTTGTCATAACGATCGGGGTCTGATTCCGGAGGTGGGAGCCCGGACGCCGCCGCTCGGCGAATGAAGGGCTCCCACTTCATCCACATGCCCCTCGGCCACAGGAAGGTCTTGTAGTAAAAGCCGGAGGGCAGAAACCTGGAAAAGACCCCGGAGAGGGCCAAAGCGTCGAATTGGACGCTCGGCCAGGAGTGAGCGCTCGCCGCGCGAAGACCCTCGTAGATCTCGACCTGAGTCGCGAGTTGATTGGGTAGGGTGTAGGCGCCACTGCCTATTTGAAGGACGGCATTCGGTTCCTCGGCACCACTTCCCACGATGCCCCGGGGACGGTGATACTTGAAGCTCCGTCCCACCAGGCGGACACCGTTCGCCAGCAATGCCGAGGCCACCGTGTCTCCGTGATAGCCTTGATAACGATCACCATTGAAAGTGAAGGAGATTGGCTCGTCCCGTTTGATGCGGCCCCCAGCGGGCAGACGATAGAGCTCGGTCACGCGTCACCCCGGGGAGGCTGCTCGCCGACTTTGTAGACAGACAAGATCTCGTACGACATCGTATCGCGCTCGACGTTGAACCACCGTCGGCAGCCGGCCGAATGCAGCCACTGCTCTCGGTGGTGACCTTGCGTGTTCTTGCGCATGAAGAGATAGTCCGCCCATTCGGCGTCACTAGCGGCCTCGGGGTTTGTGGGCCGGACGATATGAGCTTCGCCACCGTACGAGAACTCGGTTTCTTCCCGGGGCCCGCACCAGGGGCAAGCGATCCAAAGCATCGCGGCTCCTTCAGTGGGCGACGCCGGCGGCGCCGTGCTCGTCAATCAGGTGGCCGGTGGTAAACCGCCCGAGGGAAAACGGCTCGTTGAGAGGATGGGGCCGATCCTGAGCGATGGTATGGGCAAACACGAAGCCCGAGCCCGGTGTGGCCTTGAAGCCACCCGTGCCCCATCCGCAGTTGAAATACAAGCCGCGGACGGGCGTTTTACTGAGGATCGGGCTTGCATCGGGGCAGACGTCCACCGTACCCGCCCATTGCCGCAACATGCGAACGCGACTAAAGATCGGGAACAACTCGACGATGGCCGCCAAATTATGCTCGACCACGGAGAGGCTCCCTCGGAGACCGTAGCCGTTGTAAGCATCGATTCCCGCGCCTAACACCAGCTCCCCCTTGTCCGTTTGGGAGATATAGGCGTGGACGGCGTTGGACATCACGACGGCATTCAATATCGGCTTGAGGGGATCCGAAACCAGCGCCTGCAACGGATGGCTCTGGATGGGCAAGCGAAGCCCGGCCATCTGCGCCAGCACGCTCGTGTGACCCGCCACCACCACTCCCACTTTCTTGGCCTTGATGAACCCCTTTGTGGTCTCAACGCCCACCACCTGGCCGTTATCGCGTCGGATGCCAGTGACTCCACACTCCTGGATGATGTCCACCCCGCGGGCATCTGCAGCGCGCGCAAAACCCCAGGCAACGGCATCGTGACGGGCCGTGCCTCCCCGCCGCTGTAGGGAAGCCCCGAGTATCGGGTACCGAGCGTTCGGGGATGTATTGAGGATCGGCACCAGCGCCTTGACTTGGTCGGTACTCAGGATCTCGGCGTCGATTCCATTCAACCGATTCGAGTGCACGCGGCGCGAGATCCCGCGCATGTCTCCCAAGTTGTGGGCCAGATTGACGACTCCTCGCTGGCTCAACATGAGGTTGTAATTGAGCTCCTGGCTGAGGTTCTCCCAGAGCTTCAGGGACATCTCGTACAAGTGCGACGTCTCGTCCCACAGGTAATTGGAACGCACGATCGTCGTGTTTCGACCGATGCTCCCGCCGCCGAGCCAGCTCTTTTCCAGCACCGCGACGTTCGTGATTCCATGCTCCTTGGCCAGGTAGTAGGCGGTGGCCAGACCGTGGCCTCCGGCACCCACGATAATCACGTCGTATTCCCGCTTGGGAGAAGGGCTGCGCCACTGTCGGGCCCAATTCTCGTGATAGCTCAGGCCGTTTCGAACCAAGCTGAGAAAGGAGTACTTCATCATCATTCATAGCTTTCGCTTTACCGAGCGGGCTCGGTCCACACGCCGTTCGGAACCGGCAGAAGGATATCGCGAAATCCGGCGCCCGTGGACGCGCTTCTTCAAAGGGGGCCCACACACCCAGCAGGGACCTGTTTTCGACGTCAAGGCCCAGGTCTATGCAGCTCAGGGCTGGGCTACGCTCATGGTCAACTATCGCGGCTCAACCGGCTATGGCCAGGATTTCGGCGATGCGATTCTCGGCGTGCTGGGTAATAACTGCGGCGAGCCCAAGGACATTCTGTTTGGGGTGGGCGCAGCCCTTCGGCGAAATCTCTACCTGGATCCCGACCGGCTGGGCGTCGAGGGGGTCAGCTGTGGCGGCCAGCTGAGCGGCTGGCTCATCACCCAAACCCCTCAATTCAAGGCAGCCATTCCCACCGCCGGCATCTACAATCTTCTCAGCTTCAACTACATGTCCTACTACCACGATTACATGGCGGTCGAGCACGGGGCGTTCCCGCACCAGGACAACATGATGGATTTGATGTGGGAGTGGTCGGCGCTCAAGCACGTCGCCAAGGTGAAGACACCGACGATGCTGGTGCATGGAGAGAACGATAACGACGTTCCCATCGCCGAGGCCGAAATGTACTATACGGCGCTCAAGGACGTGGGAGTGGAGACGATCATGGCGCGTTATCCGCGCGAGGGGCACGGCATCCACGAACCCAGGCACGAAGTGGACTGGATCGACCGCAGCATTGCCTGGTACGAGAAGCACTTTCTCGAGAAACGAGCACCGAGTACCCCGACGCCATGAGATGGGGTGCGGTCGTCTTCCCGGTCGTCGGCGGTCCGCAGGCAACGGAAAAAATTGACTCGACCGGGAGTCGGCTGCTATCTTGCCGCGCCCGAATGCACCAACCCTAGCCTCGGGACCGGAACACACTCCGTAGTGACTCGGAGGAGGATCCAGTGACGAAACAAGTTTCCAGGGCACGCGTGGACTCACGAGATGACGTCCTCAGTAGGAACGTACGGCGACCCAGCCTCCTCGTGAAGGTAGCGGCGATCCTGATCGTTGGGGCGTCTTGGCTGCCAGCGCAGGATTACGCCGCCCGCTCTGCCGCCGCGGCGGAATACATCGCTACGCACGCCGATCGCGAGGAGAAGGTCATGATGCCGATGCGCGACGGCGTGCGGCTCTCCTCGTTGATCCTGTTCCCCAAAAAGCAGCCGCGTCGCGACTTACCCACCGTTCTGCTCCGCAATCCCTATCTCACCGAGGGGATGGTGAATAGCTTCGGCGTGTTCGTTCGGAGCTTTCTCGAGAACGGCTACGCGGTGATGTTCCAGAACGAACGGGGTCGTTATTTCTCCGAAGGAACGTTCACCTACCTCGTGGGCTCGGGCAAAGACGGCTACGACACGGTGGAGTGGATCACCCACCAGGCGTGGTCGAACGGCAAGGTCGGCCTGCTCGGCTGCTCATCGAGCGCGGAAGAGCAGCACAAGCTGCAGGGAATGCAGCATGCGGGGCTCGCAGCCGGAGTGCCGATGGGCTCCGGGGCGGGAATCGGCAAGGTCGGGCCCTATAACGAGATGGGCAACTTCTACCGAGGCGGCGCGATGCAGCCTTTTTGGCTCTCCTGGTACTACAGCTCCGGCTACACCTATCGCCCGCTGTTTCCCCCCGATTTGCCTCGCGAAACCGTGATTCGCCTCGGGCGTTTCTGGAATTTGGAGCCAGAGCTGAAGCCGGCTTCGGAGATCGATTCGTTGGTCTGGACGCTTCCGATCAATCAGGTCATGGAAAAAATGGGGGCGGCGCCGAGCGACATAGATAGATTCGCCAACTGGCTGCCGAACGATCCGGGATGGAAGAGCGTGGATTTCGGCGGCGAGGGTGACCCGGCGAGCGCGCCCATCCTGATGATCAACTCCTGGTACGACCTCTCCATCGGCCCGAACGTCGCGTATTACGGGTACCAGTCGAAGAACGCGGCCAACGAGACCGCGCGGAACAACATGTTCATGATGATCGCGCCCACCACGCACTGCCAGATGGGGCGTGTGGAATCAGAGCACACCATCGTCGGACAGCGAGACATGGGCGACGCCCGATTCGATTACGTGGGACTGGTACAGCGCTGGTTCGACCGCTTCCTGAAGGGTGCCGCGAACGGAGTGACCGACGAGCCCAAGGTGCGCGCGTACATGATGGGCGTGAACGAGTGGCGGAGCTACGATACCTGGCCGCCCCCGGAGGCTGAGTATGTGGCTTACTATCTGGGCAGCGACGGCGACGCCAATAGCCTCCTCGGCGACGGCCGTCTGGCGACGACCAAGCCCCCGAAAGCCGGCCGCGATGCTTTTGTTTACGATCCGATGCGCCCCGTGCCCTCACTCGGCGGCAGCATCTGCTGCTTCAGTCCCAGCTTCCAGGGGGGGGCGTTCGACCGGTCGAACCTAGAGATGCGCACCGATGTGCTGGTCTACACTACGGCGCCGCTCGAGCGCACCGTGGAGATCGCGGGTCCAGTCTCGGTCTCCCTGTACCTTTCGTCCGATCGGAAGGATACGGACCTCACCGTCCAGCTGTTGGACGTGTACCCCGACGGCCGCGCCTACAATCTCGACGAGAGTATCCAGCGGGTCCGCTGGCGTGAGGGCTGGGAGAGGCCGGTATTCATGGAAGCGGGGAAGGTGTACAAGGTCGACGTCGGACCGCTCGTGACCAGTAACGGGTTCCTTCCGGGGCACCGGATCCGGATCGAGGTGTCGAGCAGCAACTTCCCGCGCTTC
>Ga0209619_10003191_pt1 | contig 11798 bp, 10 predicted proteins | sample Rifsed16ft3_FD_184011 | JGI IMG/M metagenome (GOLD analysis project Ga0209619, IMG submission 184011) | Soil microbial communities from Rifle, Colorado, USA - sediment 16ft 3 (version 2) | ecosystem: Environmental > Terrestrial > Deep subsurface > Rock core/Sediment | place: Rifle, Colorado... | reverse complement strand
GAGACAGGAACTCATAGGGGAGTATAGGACCCACGAGAAGGATACGGGTTCTCCCGAGGTGCAGGCGGCGCTTCTGAGCGGGAGGATAAGCTATCTGGACGTGCACCTTAAAAAATACCCCTCTGACCATCACTCAAGAAGGGGGCTTCTTCAGATGGTTGGGAGAAGAAGAAGGCTTCTTGAATATCTCAAGAAAAAGGATATAGGCCGCTACGAAAAGCTCATCGGAAAACTCGGGATGAGAAAGTAGGGTTCCTCGGCGGCGGACGCCTTTGATTAAAGGGAGATATTCCCTTTCTTGCATCTCCCGGCCTTTGCGCGGCCTTGCATTTTTGGTTTTTTCAGGATTGCGGATTTTTAAAATTTAAAAATAAAGGATGAAAATTCAAGAGATGGTAAAAGTATACGAGATTGATTATGCTGGCAGACCGTTTCGGATAGAAGTCGGCAAGATGGCAAGGCAGGCAAACGGGAGTTGCACCGTAAGATACGGGGATACCGTTGTGCTTGCCACGGCGTGCAGGGCCCCCCGTCCCACCGCAGGGCTTGATTTTGTGCCGCTTACCGTAAATTACATGGAGATGACGTATGCGGCGGGAAAGATCCCCGGAGGGTTTTTCAAACGCGAGGGGCGCCCCTCGGAGCGCGAGGTCCTGTGTTCAAGGCTTATAGACAGGCCCTTAAGGCCTCTTTTTAAAGAGGGATATAACTACGAAACACAGATTGTTGCAACGGTTTTGTCGGTTGACCAGGAAAACGACCCGGAGATTGCCGCAACCATCGGCGCTTCAGTTGCCCTCGGGATTTCGGATATTCCTTTTGAGGGCCCCATAGCATCCGTAAGGATCGGGATGATAGACGGCAGTCTTGTATGCAATCCAGGTTTAAGCCGCCAGAGGCAAAGCTCCATTGACCTGCTTGTGGCGGGAGGCGGGGCGGGGATTATCATGGTTGAAGGCGGCGCCAAAGGCGCTTCAGAGGATACCCTGATAAGCGCCCTTACGTTCGCGCAGGAGAATTTAAAAGGCGTTATGGAACTGCAGAAAAGGATTATAGAGGAATGCGGTGAAAAAAAGCTTGCGGTAGAGGTCATAAAGACCGATCCTGCGCTTGTTGAAACGGTAAAAGGGATGTGCGCCGGAAAGTTAAAAGAGGCGCTCTCAATCACCACGAAGATTGAACGCTACGGAAGAATTGGTGAAATTAAAGAGGAACTCCTCTTAGCCCTTGCCCCGGACTCAGAGGAGAAGGAAAAAGAGATACTCTCTATCCTGGAAGATCTGAGATACGCTTTTATGCGGAAGGGCATCCTTGAAGAAGGCATGAGGGTTGACGGAAGGGGCCCGAAGGATATAAGGGAGATAAGCTGCGAGGTCGGGCTCCTCCCCAGGACGCACGGCTCGGCGCTTTTTACAAGGGGAGAGACCCAGGCAATGGTCGTAACAACGCTCGGGACATCGGAAGACGAGCAGAAGATAGATGCGCTTTCCGGCTGGGAATACAAAACCTTTATGCTGCATTACAACTTCCCGCCTTTTTCCGTCGGGGAGGTGAAGTTTTTAAGGGGCCCGGGAAGAAGGGAAATAGGGCACGGCGCCCTTGCCGAAAGGGGTGTTTCAAAGATACTTCCGGAGGGGGATGTGGAGTTCCCCTACACCATAAGGGTTGTATCGGACATACTCGAAAGTAACGGCTCCTCTTCAATGGCAACCGTATGCGGGGCGTCGCTTTCGCTTATGGATGCCGGAGTGCCTGTCAGGTGCCATGTTGCGGGAATCGCGATGGGGCTTATAAAAGAGGGTGAAAGGTATACGGTGCTTTCCGACATACTCGGGGACGAGGACCATCTGGGGGATATGGACTTTAAGGTTGCAGGCACATCCGACGGGGTTACCGCGCTCCAGATGGATATAAAGATAGGAGGCGTTACGGCCCAGATTATGCGGGAGGCGCTCTACCAGGCGCGGGAGGGAAGGCTCCTTATACTTAAAAAGATGGAAGAGGCAATTTCAAAACCAAGGGAGGCGCTTTCGGTTTACGCCCCGAGGATTGTCACAATACAGGTAAGGACGGACAAGATTAAAGACGTTATAGGGCCGGGCGGAAAAAACATCAAGGCCATTGTGCAGGAGACCGGGGTAAAGATAAATGTTGAGGACGACGGCAGGGTGAATATCGCCTCCGTAGATGAAGATGCCGTAAAGAGGGCGATAGAGATGGTACGAAGGCTGACGCAGGAGGCGGAGGTCGGTAAACTTTACATGGGGAAGGTAAGAAAGATTATGGATTTCGGGGCATTTGTGGAGATATTTCCCGGGACCGACGGGCTGATACACATCTCGCAGCTCTCTCAGGAGAGGGTTAAAGACGTAAGGGATGTTCTCAAAGAAGGCGATGAAGTGCTTGTTAAGGTCATAGATGTTGACAAAGACGGAAAGATCAAACTTTCAAGAAAAGAGGCCCTCGGACAGACCCTTTCCTGAGGGCTGATACCGCAGACAGTCGGTCCTTATAACGATATCCGCCCCTATGTCTTATATCCGCAAAGCCCTTCTAAAAAGCGGCATCAAGGTCCTGTCCGAGGAGATGCCGGATTGCGAATCCGCAACCGTCGGGGTATGGGTCAAAAACGGCTCAAGGGACGAGCGCCCCCATGAATGCGGCATATCCCATTTCATCGAACACCTCCTTTTTAAAGGCACCCGTAAAAGAAAGGCGTTTGACATAGCCAGGGACATTGAGTCCGTGGGAGGGGTGCTGAACGCCTTCACAAGCAGGGAATATACCTGCTTTTACGCAAAGGTCCTGAATAAAGACATTCCTCTTGCCATAGATATACTTTCCGACATTTTTCTGAATTCCGTCTTTGACGCGGCGGAACTTGAAAAGGAGAGGATGGTGGTGATGCAGGAGATAAAGATGGTTGATGACACCCCGGACGAACTCATCCATGACCTTTTTGCCTCAAGGCTTTGGAAGGGGCATCCGCTTGGAAGCCCTGTTTTGGGGAATGAAAAGACCGTCGGAACTTTTACAAGGGATGATGTCGTGAATTATTTTGGAAGGCACTACCACCCGGGCAACGTATTTATAACAATTGCTGGAGGAATAAACGGCAGATCTGTGGTAAAATTATTGGAAAAGGCCATGGAAGGGGCGAAAGGGGAGAAATTCGCAAGGGCCTTTTCCCGGCCGGAGCCAATAAACGGGGTAAGCCTTGTAAAAAGGGACCTTGAACAGATACATTTCTGTCTGGGTGTTCCGACCACGGGGCAGGCCGGGAAAGACAGGTACCGGCTCTATCTTCTGAACACGATACTCGGGGGAGGGATGAGTTCCAGGCTCTTTCAGGAGATAAGGGAGAAAAGGGGGCTTGCGTACACTGTTTATTCCTATCTTAATCTTATGATGGATGTCGGTTGTCTTGTTGTGTATGCGGGCACATCCAGGAAAGATTTTAAAACGGTCGTTAATCTCGCAATCAAAGAATGCGGGAGGCTTTCCGAAGACATCCCGAAAGATGAACTTAAGGCGGCAAAGGAGCAGTTAAAGGGAGGGATGCTTCTTGCACTTGAGGCAAGCGATGCCAGGATGACAAGGCTTGCGAGGGATGAGATATATTTTGGAAGGGTTGTTCCCCTGAAGGAGATTATTTCAGATATAGACAGGGTGCGCGCTTGCGAGGTGGTGGAGATTGCGCAGGGTGTTCTCAAGGCGAAGAATTTTACAATGGTTGCCATGGGCATGGTTTCAGAAAAGGACCTGCCTTCGCGTCTGCCTGGCGCAAAAGTCGCAAAGGAGGTTAAACAGTGAAGGTTCTCGTTGTTGAGGATGAAAAAAAGGTCGCCCGCTTTATAAAACGGGGGCTTGAGCAGGAGGGCTATGCCGTAGACATTGCGCAGGACGGCGCCGAAGGGGAACAATACATAGGGATAGATAATTATGACATTATAGTGCTTGATATAATGCTGCCGAAAAAAAGCGGACTCGATGTTCTGAAAGATTTAAAACAGAGGAACGTCAAGTCCCGCGTACTTCTTCTTACGGCGAGGGATTCCGTGGAGGACAGGGTTACCGGGTTGAACCTCGGGGCGGACGATTATCTTACAAAGCCGTTTGCCTTTGAGGAGCTCCTCGCGAGGATAAGGGCGCTCACAAGAAGGGATGCATACGGGCCGGCCCTTCTTAAGTTTGCGGACCTCTCCCTTGACCCGATTACAAGAAAGGCAAAACGCGGGGATATCGAGGTTGAGCTCACCCTCAAGGAATACGCGCTCCTTGAGTATCTTTTAAGGAACCCTAACCGCGTTCTTTCAAGAACGCTCATAGCCGAGCATGTATGGAGCCAGAGCTTTGATACCGAAACTAATGTCGTTGACGTGTACATAAACCATCTAAGGAATAAACTTGACACCGACCCTTCAAAAAGGCTTATACACACGGTGCGCGGGGTTGGTTACGTGCTCAAACAGGGGGAGTAGATTGTATGCTGTCGGAAGGCGTAAAAAGGGAACTTGTAAAGATAGCAGGCAAAGGTTTCGTCTCTTTTGAAAAAGAGGATATAGTCTCTTATTCATATGATGCGACGAACAGGATGCACCCCCCGGATGCCGTGGTCTTTCCCGCCGGTTCCGAGGAGATTTCCCGGATTTTAAAGGTGGCTAACCTGGAGGGATTTCCAGTTACCCCGCGCGGGGCAGGCACGGGGTTTTCAGGCGGGAGCCTTCCGGTTAAGGGAGGGGTTGTTATTTCAAGCGAAAGGATGAAAAATATAAGGGAGATAGATACTGAAAATTTTACAGCCGAGGTGGAGCCGGGCGTTATCACGGGGGATTTTCAGGCAGAGGCTGAAAGGCTCGGCCTTTTTTATCCGCCTGACCCGACCAGCCTTAAGTTTTCAACAATCGGCGGAAACATCGCGGAATGCAGCGGCGGCCCCAGGGCCATAAAATACGGGGTTACAAGGGATTATGTCCTCGGGCTTACGGTTGTTGTTCCAACGGGGGAGATTATCACCACGGGCGTTAAAAAGACGATGAAAGGTGTGGTCGGCTATGACCTTACAAGGCTTATAGTCGGAAGCGAAGGAACGCTCGGTTTTGTGACAGGCGCGTATCTTAAACTTTTGCCTCTGCCGCCGGCAATAAGGACCATGCTCGCGGAGTTTGCGAGCCTTGAGGACGCGGCGCGCGCCTCCTCTGAAATAATAAGAGAAAAGATTATTCCGTCCACACTTGAACTTATTGACAGCGTCTGCCTGAGGTGCGTTGAGCAGTACGCAAAGATGGGGATATCTTCGGCGGTTTCGGCCGTCCTTTTGATAGAGGTTGACGGAAAAGGAGAAATACTGGGGAAAGATTGCGAGGATATAAGAGAAATCTCAATGAGAAACGGGGCCATGAGGTTTAAGGTCGCGGAAAATAAAAATGAGGCTAAAGACATCTGGAAGGTAAGGAGGGCGATATCCCCTTCCTTAAGCAGGATAAAGCCAACCAAACTCAATGAGGATGTTGTCGTCCCCCGCTCAAAGATTGTGGAACTTATAAAAGGCATAAAGGGTATTGCGGAAAAAAGGGGGGTTATTATAGCGAGTTTTGGGCATGCCGGGGACGGCAATATCCATGTAAACGTAATGGTGGACAGGAAAAACGCGGGAGAATTCAGAAGGGGAGAGGATGCGGTAAAGGATATATTCGAACTCACACTTTCTCTTGGCGGGACCATTTCAGGAGAACACGGAGTGGGTATTTCCAAATCCCCCTATCTTAATATGGAACTTTCCGTTCAGACCATTGAGGCCATGATGCGCATAAAGAGGGCGTTTGACCCGAACGGGATAATGAACCCCGGAAAGATATTCCGCATGGAGCATGTTTGATGGAGGGTTTAGAGAATTACATAGAGGTTTCGGAAAGATGCGTCCGCTGCGGCATATGTAAAAGTGTATGTCCCACCTATGATGTCGTAAGAAGGGAGAATTCCGGACCGAGGGGAAGGCTTTCCATCATAGAGGCCCGTTTTAAAGGTGAGGAGGGTTTTAAAGAGGCATATCTGAAAAGCGTAAGGGAATGCACCCTCTGCGGCGCGTGTTTCGGCAGTTGTCCAAACGGGGTGAATATCCCCGAACTTATCCTTGCGGCGAGAAACGAGATTGTGGATAGAGAGGGGATGTCTTTCGGGGAATCCCTTGTATTCAGGAATTTTCTCAATACGGAAAAATTCATGCCCCTTATGTTGAGGTTTGCCTCAAAACTACAGGGGCTCATTTTTAAGGGCACCTCCGTTGAAAGCGGGCTTTTGAGCAGGTTCTCCGTTCCGTTTGTGGGCGGCGGGAGGCTTGTCCCGGAACTTTCGGACATATTTTTCCTCGACCGTCCGCACATAAAGGAGCTTTCATCCGGTAAAGGTAGGAAAAAAGGGACCGGGAGGGTTGGTTTTTATGTGGGATGCGGCATAAACTATTTCCTTCCGGATATCGGAGAGGCAACGCTTAAGGCCCTCGGAGAGAGCGGGGCGGACGTTATCATTCCGCAGGGGCAGGTCTGCTGCGGGATGCCGATTTTTTCAGCAGGGGACAGGGGGACTGCGAAAAAACTTGCGCAAAAAAACCTTGAGGCATTCGAAGAAACCGACCTGGACTATATCGTCACCTCATGCGCCACATGCGGGCACGGGCTGAGAAATGTATTTAAAGAACTCCTTTCAGGCGAGAGCCCTGAATTAAAGGCAAGGGTTGAAAAATTTTCATCAAAGGTAAGGGACATAACAGAACTTCTTACCCGCGACCTTCCATACAAGGCCGCCCCAAAGGGTTCCAACAGGAATACCGTTGTCACATATCATGACCCCTGCCACTTAAGAAGATACCAGGGGATAACAGAGGAGCCCAGGAAACTCATCCTTGATTCAGGGTTTACCTACAGGGGCCTGAAACATCCCTGCAGGTGCTGCGGGCTGGGCGGCGGGCTCGGCTTTTCAAATTATGAACTCTCCATGGACATAGCCATGAAAAAGGCCGAGGATGTAAAAAATACCGGTGCGGATGTGGTTGCAACCGCGTGCCCCGGCTGCATAATACAGCTCAAGGATGCGCTCCATAAGCTTGGCGTTACTGCGAAGGTTTCGCACGTGGTAGAGCTTTTATGACCTATTTTATATTCTGCATCCATAATCACCAGCCCGCCGGAAATTTCGATTATGTCCTTGAACATGCCTACAGCAAGGCCTATGAGCCGATGCTGAAGAGGCTCCACGAAAAACCCTTCTTTAAATTCTCTTTCCACATCTCGGGATTTTTGCTTGACTGGCTCTGCCAGAACCGCCCGGGCTACGTGGAGCTTCTTAAGGCAATGGTTAAAAGGGGGCAGGTTGAGATAATGGGAGGCGGCTACTATGAGCCGATACTCTCTGTAATCCCGCCGGATGACAGATCGGGGCAGATACAGATGATGAATGAAAAGATTGAGGAACTCTTCGGCGTGCGCCCCAGAGGGATATGGCTTGCCGAAAGGGTATGGGACCCCACGCTCCCGTATTATCTGAAGGAGGCTGGGGTCGAATACGTCGTGGTGGATGATTACCATTTTGTAAAGTCGGGGCTTAAAAAAGATAACCTCTTCGGCTACTACATAACAGAAGACCTCGGACGCGAGGTCAAGGTGTTTGCGGGAAGCGAAAGGCTGAGATACCTTATCCCCTTTGAGCCCGTGGAAAGATTTGAGCAGTATCTGAGAGAGGTAGACAGGAATTCCGGCGGCGCAAGGGCGGCGATATTTGCGGACGACGGGGAAAAATTCGGCATATGGCCCGGCACAGACAGGAGTGTCTATGAGGAAGGCTGGATAGATAATTTTCTCGGAAAAATAGAGGACTCAAGGGAGTGGCTCGTGCCCGTTACTTTCTCGGAGTATATTGATAAAGAGGAACCGCTTGGAAGGGTTTATCTTACAACAACATCTTATATGGAGATGGGAGAGTGGGCGCTTTTTGCCGACGCGTCGGGGGAGTACGGGGCATTGAGGAAAGAAATCAAATCCTGGAGGGACGGGGAAAGGATCTTACGGTTTTTTCAGGGGGGCACATGGAGGAATTTTCTCGCAAAATATCCGGAGGCGGACTGGATGCACAAAAGGATGATAATGGTGAGCGAAGCCGTAAAAGAGGCGAAGGATAAGGGAAAGAATAACTATCGCCAGGCGCGCAAACACCTTTACATGGCGCAGTGCAACGACGCTTACTGGCACGGGGTTTTCGGGGGCCTGTACCTGCCGCACCTTCGCGCCAATGTTTACGAAAATCTTGTAAAGGCCCGCACGCTTGTTGACGATACGGAGGAGGGCGAGGTTGTTGCAAAGGCCTGCGATATGGATGCGGACACGCACCAGGAAGTTATTATGAGCACGGCGGAACTGGATCTTTTTTTCAGCACAAGAAGGGGCGGAAGCCTTGTCGAGATGGACTGGAAGAAAGGCGCGGCAAATCTGACCAATACCCTTTCAAGGTGGTATGAGGGCTATCACAAAAAACTTAAAAAGGCCTCAAGCGAGGGGGCGGAGGCGTCAAAGAGCATACACGATATGGTTTTAACAAAAGAAGACGGGCTCGAAAGGTACCTGAAGTTCGATTCCGTCCAGAGGACGTCCCTCAGGGAACATTTCCTGGCCGCGGATGAAACCCTCGAAAGATTTTCAGCCAATGAGCATGTTGAGCTCGGGGATTTCTATAACGGCATCTACAACGCGCGCATTGACGGAAAACGTCTTATCCTTGCAAGAAACGGCAGGGTTAAGCAGACGCCTCTTACCATTGAAAAGGAGGTGGCGCTTCCTTCCGGGAATTCTTTTTCGGTCAGTTACAGGCTCCGGAGCCCCGGTGAAAGTTTTAGACAGGGAGACTCATCTCATGTTATGTTTGGGGTTGAGTTTAACCTGTGCCTTCCCGGCTGCAACGGTCCGGATTGTTATTATCAGTTCAAGGAAAAAAGGGACCATGTCGGGGCAGAGGGCGTGGTTAAGGACATTTCAAGCTTAAGCGTAGTTGACGGGTTTTCTTCCATAAAAATTTCCTTCAGTTTCGACAGCCCCGTAAACCTCTGGAGATACCCCATTACAACCGTTTCACTTTCGGAGGCAGGGTTTGAGAAAAACTATCAGGGCTCTTCCCTGGTTTTTCTTTTCCCGGTTTCTTTTCCCGTCAAAGACCCTGTAAATTTCCGTTTTACCGTCAAGATAGAGCAGGGTGTTTAACCATGGCATTCAGTAAAGCCCTTGTAAGGAAGGTAAGGCCGATAAGGCTTTTGATACTCGACGTTGACGGGGTTATGACCGACGGGAGCATTATCTATAACGATGAGGGTGTGGAACTTAAGGTATTCAACGTAAAGGACGGCCACGGCATAAAACTTCTTAAAAGAGGGGGGGTGGATTGCGCCGTTATAACCTCAAGGGTATCAGAGGCCGTTAAAAAGAGGGCGGGGGAACTGGGTATCGCCATTGTATATCAGGGCGCCCTTAAAAAGATTTCAGCGTATGAAGATATATTGAAGAAAACCGGGCTCCGGAGCGACGAGACCGCGTTTGTTGGAGACGACCTTGTGGATTTGCCGGTTTTAAGAAGGGTTGGTTTTTCAGTGGCTGTTCAGGATGCGGTAAAAGACGTGAAAAAAATAGCGGATTACGTAACCGGCTCCCCCGGGGGAAAAGGCGCTGTAAGGGAAGTGGTTGAAATCATCTTGAAAATTAAAGGTAAATGGCAGGATATTCTCGAAAGTTACAGGTAAAATTTATCCCCTCAAAAAATCTAAAAATCCGGAAATCTGCCGCGGATAAAAGCCTTTACACCCCCGATACTCGGTGTTATAATTTTGATATTGGTATGAAAAAGGGGTTCAGGCTGTTTCTATTCCTTCTGACAGGTTTGCTTTTATCAGGGCTATTGTTTGTAAGCTTAAGATTTAATAAGGATTTTGGTAAAACGGTATCTGTCGCTTCAAGGACCAGTAGTATAACAAAGGTTCAGTATTCGGGGACAAGGGGCAACCGCCGCGAGTGGGAACTTACAGCAGACTCCGCCACCCAGCTTAAAGACCGGGCGGTCATGGTTTTAAAGAACGTAAAGCTTACCTATTACACAGAGCAGGGATTAAGCTATACCCTCAATGGCCGTCAGGGGAGTTACAGCGCGGAAATGGGGGATATAACCGTGGAAGGCGGTGTGACGGCTGCATCGCAGGGATATACCATTCGTACGGATTCGCTGACGTATTCACCGAAGCTTCGCACTGTGAGTACAAAGGCGAGCGTCAGATTATCATCCCCGCGCATGGATGTTACCGGGGTGGGAATGATAATCGAGACGGATACCGAAAATATACGCGTATTAAAGGATGTAAGGGCGGTATTAAAAGATGCGGTTATTTGAAAAATCCTTTTTGTTCGCCTTCTTTGTATTCTCCTGGTTTTTTTTATTTTACACCCCGCTTTCGGCACAGGAACTAAAGGACGCTGCTTCCGGGGGCGCCCGGAAAAAGACCATCACGGTAACATCCGACACGATGGATGCCGATAAGAATGGGAGGCTGGTTGTCTTCCGCGGAAATGTTTTTGCCGAAGAAGAGTTTAACCTCTGCGGCGATGTCCTTTCTGTCTACTACGACGAATCCAATGAAGTAAAAGAGATAGTTGCCGCCGGCAACGTCAGGATTGTCGACGGAAAAAGAATGGCAAGGGGAGAGAAGGCCGCCTATGATAGAAACCGGAAGGCGGTGGTCATTACCGGCAAGGCCTCCGCGAAACAGTGTTCGGACATTGTGAATGGGGAAAAGATCACCTTTTATCTTGAAAGCGACAGGATGATTATTGAAGGGGAGGGACCGGGAAGGGTCAGGGCGAAGATACTCCCAAACAAGGAGTGCCAGGAAGTTTTGGAAGAAAGTGAAGAGTTTAAGTGCAGAAGCGCTCGTTAAATCCTTTAGAAAAAGAAGGGTTGTTGACGGCATCTCTTTTTCGGTCGGAGAGGGCGAGATAGTGGGGCTGCTCGGCCCTAACGGGGCGGGCAAGACCACTGCATTTTATATGGTTGTTGGGCTCGTGAGGCCCGATAGCGGCGGCGTATACCTTAACGGCAAGGAATTGGGCGGGGTGCCGATGTATGAGAGGGCCAGACGCGGTATCGGTTATCTTCCGCAGGAGCCCTCGGTATTCAGGCATCTTACGGTCAGTGAAAATATAAAGGCAATACTTGAGTTTCTTGAAATGTCCGAAAGGGACAGGGAGGGGCGCCTGAAGGAACTCCTCATGGAACTCGGCATAGAGCGTATCTCGGATGTCCGCTCATACGCGCTCTCAGGGGGAGAAAGAAGAAGGGTTGAGATAGCGAGGGCGCTTGTCAACTCCCCGTCGTTTCTTTTGCTCGATGAGCCGTTTTCGGGCATAGACCCTATTGCCGTGGCCGATATACAGGATATAGTTGTCGGCCTGAAAAGAAAGGGCATAGGGATTCTGGTGACAGACCATAATGTCGGAGCAACGCTTGGGATATGCGACAGGGCTTACATCATAGATAAAGGGCGTATCCTTAAGGCCGGCGCCCCGGAAGAGATACTGCGGAGCCGCCGTGTAAGAGACGCGTATCTTGGAGAAAAATTCAGGCTGTAGATACCGCAACTTTTGTTATGGCAAAGGTTAAAACAACAGGAGTCAATCGGGCATGGGTTATGAACTCAAACAGGAACTGAGACTTTCGCAGAAGCTTCTTTTAACCCCCCAGCTTCGGCTCGCCATCAAGCTTTTGCAGCTCAC
>Ga0209619_10003190_pt1 | contig 11804 bp, 13 predicted proteins | sample Rifsed16ft3_FD_184011 | JGI IMG/M metagenome (GOLD analysis project Ga0209619, IMG submission 184011) | Soil microbial communities from Rifle, Colorado, USA - sediment 16ft 3 (version 2) | ecosystem: Environmental > Terrestrial > Deep subsurface > Rock core/Sediment | place: Rifle, Colorado... | reverse complement strand
GCATCGCGAAGGACAACAACGTCGACATTTCGACCATCCGGGGCACCGGCATCAGCGGGCGGGTGACGAAGAACGACATCCTCGGCTTCGTGGGTAGAGCGCCGACTGCGGCAGCGGCCGCACCCTCGGCCGCTCCTGTTCTCACCGCTCCCGCTCCTGCCGCCACCACCCCCGGTGCCGTGCCTGCGGCTTCGATCGCGGCTGGGGTGGGAGAAGAGGTCGTTGCCATGTCGCACATACGGCAGGCGATCGCGAAGCACATGTACGGATCGGTGCAGAGCACCGCTCGGGCTTGGACGATGGTCGAGGTGAACGTGGAGCAGCTCGTGCAGCTGCGGGCGCGAGCGAAGGACGCGTTCCTGGCGAAGTACGGGGTGAACCTGACGTACCTGCCGTTCGTTGTTCGGGCGACGGTGGACGCGTTGCACGAGTTCCCGAACGTGAACGCGCGGCTGGATGGGGAGAACATCGTGCTGCACAGGTACGTGAACATGGGGATCGCGGTGTCCTACGACGCCGGGTTGATCGTGCCGGTGATCAAGGGTGCAGACGGGATGAACTCGGTTGGGCTGGCGCGGGCGATCGCGGATCTGGCTGCGAGGGCTCGGGCGCACCAGCTGAAGCCTGACGAGGTCCAGGGAGCGACCTTCACGATAACGAACCCGGGGCCGTACGGGTCGATCGCGTCGGTGCCGATCATCAACACGCCGAACACGGGGATCATCTCCCTGGACGCGATCACGAGGCGAGCGGTGGTGATCGGCGACGCGATCGCGATCCGCTCGATGGTGAACATCTCGATGTCCTGGGATCACCGGGTGATCGACGGGGAGCTCGCGACACGGTTCCTGGCCCGGGTCAAGGAGAACCTCGAGACCTGGGACTTCGGCGGCGACCTCGGCGTCTGACCCTATGTCTCGCGCCGGCCGCCTGATCCGCCCGGATGGGCCCGTCGACTACGACGCGGCGAACGCGGCGATGCACGGGCTCGCCGAGGCGCGCCTGGCTGGCACGGTCGAGGACTCGCTGATCCTGCTCGAGCACCCACCGGTGTTCACGGCCGGGCGGCGGTGGAAGCCCGACCACATCGTGTGGACGCAGGATCGGATCCGGGCCGCCGGTGCGGAGCTCCGGTTCATCGACCGCGGGGGCTCGCTCACGTTCCATGGCCCGGGGCAGCTCATCGGCTACCCGGTGCTCGATCTCGGGTCGACGCCCGACGCCCTCCGGTTCGTGCGGAACCTCGAGGAGGTGCTGATCCGTTCGGCCGCCGACATAGGCATCGATCTGCACCGGAGCGACGTGCAGACCGGGGTCTGGTCGGGCGAGCGGAAGGTCGCTGCGATCGGGGTCCGGCTGATGCGGATGCGGGTGAGCCTGCACGGGTTCGCGCTGAACTGCACTACCGACCTGTCCTGGTACGACGCCATAGTGCCCTGTGGGCTGGCCGAGGAGGGGGTAACCTCGCTGTCCGAGCTGGCAGGGCGCGAGGTGAGCGTTCAGCAGATGGCGCCGATCGTGGCTCGCCGGTTCGAGGAGGTCTTCGACCTCAGGCTGCAGACCCAGGAGCGCGAGTGGCCCACGCACCCGGCATCGACCGTCGCCGCCTCGGCGAGCTGAGCGAGCTCGAACTCACGCGCTTCGCCGCCGAGCGCCCCCGCTCCGCCGGCCTGCTCGAGCGCGCCCGCGCCTCGATGCCTCAGGGGGTGCCCAACGGCTGGATGGCCGAGCTGTTCGGTCACGACCCGCTCTGGATCGAGCGAGGAGAGGGCGCGTGCATGATCGACGTCGACGGGCACCGCCTGCTCGACACGAACATCGCGGACACGTCGATGTTCTGCGGCTACTCCCCCGAGCCCGTCGTGAAGGCCGTGAGCGAGCGGATCGCGCTCGGCCCGCAGTTCCTCATGCCGACCGAGGACGCGATCGTCGTCGCCGAGGAGCTCGGGCGCCGGTGGGGACTACCCAAGTGGCGGTTCACGCTGTCGGCGACCACGGCGAACACCGAGGCGATCCGTGTGGCGCGCCAGCTCACGGGACGGCCGAAGCTGCTGATGTTCGAGGGCAAGTACCACGGCCACGCCGACGAGATGCTCGTCACCCGCGAGGACGGCGAGCTGAGGCCGGAGATGCTTGGGCTGCTCCCCAGCGTCACCGACGAAGTGCGTCTGGTGCCGTTCAACGATCTCGAGGGGCTCGAGCGCGCGCTGTCGCCGGGCGACGTCGCGTGCGTCGTCACCGAACCCGCGCTTACCAACGTAGGCGTGGTGATCGCCGACGAGGACTTCCACGACGAGCTCCGGCGTCTCACGCGCGAGACCGGCACCCTGCTCGTGATCGACGAGACCCACACGCTGATCTGCGGGCCCGGCGGGCTGGTGCGGGCCTGGGGGCTCGAGCCGGACGTGATCACCCTCGGCAAGTCGATCGGAGCGGGCGTGGCGATCGGCGCGTACGGGATGACCGAGGAGGTCGCCGCGGCGCTCGAGGTCACGGCGAGCTTCGGCGGCGGGGACTTCGTGCCCGAGGTCGCGACCGGCGGCACCCTGTTCGGCAACGCACTCCAGCTGGCCTCGGCGCGCGCGGCCCTGACCGAGGTCCTCACCGACGAGGCGTACGAACGCGCCTCGCGCCTTGGCGAGCGCCTCGCGGACGGCATCGAGGCGGCGGCCGACTCGGCGGGCCTGCCGTGGAGGGCCCACCGGCTCGGCCCGCGAGCGGGGTACGCGTTCGATGGCCGGCTCCCGAGGACCGCCACCGACTCGCACGAGAGCCACGATCGCGAGCTGTACCGGCTGCTGCGCCTGTGGATGGTCAACCGCGGCGTGTGGGAGGCGATGGAGTGGGCCGGGCCTGCGATCTCGATCGCGGCGACCGACGCCGACGTCGACCACTACGTGGCGACGCTCGAGGAACTCGTGACGGAGCTGACGGCGTGAGCGACGATCGGATCCATTTCGCCGCCGACCACGGCTACTCGCGAGCGGTCGAGCACTACCGCCGGGGCAGACCCTCGTACCCGGACGACGCCGTCGGATACCTGGTCGAGGAGCTCGAGATACGCGAGGACCGTGACGTGCTCGAGCTCGGCGCCGGCACGGGCAAGTTCACCGAGCTGATCGCGCTGTCCGGCGCCCGGATAACGGCGATCGAACCGGTAGCCGCGATGCGCCAGGCCCTAGAGCTCAACTGTCCGACGATCACGGTCCTCGACGGCACCGCCGAGGCGATCCCGGTGGCGGACGGATCGACCGACGCCGTCGTAGCCGCGCAGTCGTTCCACCGGTTCGACGGCGAGCGCGCCCTCCCCGAGATCCACCGCATCCTGCGCGAGGAGGGAACCCTCGGCCTGATCTGGAACATCCGCGACGAGGCGAGCGACTGGTCCGAGCGCCTCACGGCCATCTTCGACCGTCTCGCCGGCGACAGCCCGCGGTACCGCGACGGCCGCTGGCGAGAGGCTTTCGAGCGCACGGACCTGTTCAGCCCGCTCCACCGCCGGGTCGCGTACCACGTCCACCACGTCACACCCGAGGCGTTCATGGACCGCGTCCTCTCGGTGAGCTACGTCACCAGCGCCTCCGAAGCCGAGCGCGACCGCCTGATCGCAGAGGTCACCGAGCTCCTCGGATCCGACGAGGAGCTCGCGGGCCGTGACGAGATCGTCATGCCTTACCGCACCGACGTGTTCTGGTGCTCCCGCCGTTGAGTCACGCGTCGGCGACGAGGGCGTAGCGGGGCTTTCGCTCGAGCCAGCCCAGGGGCCACGGCTCGTGGAGCTCGGCGGCCCACTCGACGTCGCGGAGGCGCTTGATCCGAACGGCTCTCCAGCCGGCCTCGTGCGCGGCCTCTATCAGAGGGAGCGGCGAGGGCAGGCGGGCGAGAGGGAGCACGGCGAGGACCTCGTCGGGGTAAGGGGCGTGGTGGTCGTCGCGGATACGCATCAACTTGCGGATCGCCTCGGCGGTGGCGTCCCGAGCGCGCTGTGCCGGGTTCGTCGAGCCCCACACGCCCTCGAAGAGCACGAGCCTAGCCGCGACCTGGCGCCACCGCTGGAGCGCGAACACTGGGTCGGGCAGTGTCCACAGCACGTGGCGCTCCATCACGGCGTCGAACGGTCCTTCGGGCGGCTCCGTGGCCGAGCCGACGACGAACGTCAGCCGGTCCTCCAGCCCCCGCTCCTTCGACTTGTCCTGTGCTCGGGCGAGCATGCCGCTCGACACGTCGAGCGCCGTGACCTCGTGGCCGAGCTCGGCGGCGAGCAGCGAGAGGGCGCCGGTCCCGGCCCCGGCGTCCAGCACCGTGGCCGGCGCGGCCGGCAGCACCTCGCGGAGCGCCTGGCGCCATGCAGCCGCCTCGAGCGGGTCAGATATCGCGTGGGACTTGGTCTCGTCGTACGTGTGCGAGTCCGCGTCCCAGAAGTCGCGGATACGGCCGTGGACGTCGGCCATCAGAACAGCGCGCTCGCCAGGCGGCGACGGTACTCGGGCACGAGCCCGTTCTCGTCCTCGTCGCCCAGCACGGCGAACACCTCAAGCATCGCCTGACGAGCGTCGGGGTCGTCGCCGAGCGCGACGAGCATCCCGTCGAGCGCCCTCTGCCAATCGCCCTGCGCCGCGAGGCGCTTGGCGTCCGCTAGCGTGCCGACGTCGGTGAGGTTCGCCCAGCCGCGCACCTCGAGCATCGCGAGGATCCGCTCGGCGTCGGGGTCCGGCAGCACGGGCATCAGCGTCTGCCGGGCCTCATCACCGCGATCGGTCTCGGCCAGCACACGGCCGAGCCCCACGCGCGCGTCGCGATTGTTGGGATCCACGTCGAGCGCCTCGCGGTACTTCTGCTCGGCGCCCTCGAGGTCGCCGTCCAGCTCAACCTCGAGCGCGTCCTCGGCTTCGAGCTCGGCCTCGCTGGGCATGAGCTTGTCGATGAACTCGTTCACCATCGGCTCGGGGATGGCGCCCACGAACCCATCGATCGGCTTGCCGTCGCGGAACGCGACCACGGTCGGGATGCTCTGCACCCCGAACTGCCCGGCCGTATAGGGGTTCGCGTCCACATCGAGCTTGGCGAGCAGGAAGTCACCACCCCGCTCGTCGGCCACCTTCTCCAGGATCGGGCCGAGCGTGCGGCACGGCCCGCACCAGCTCGCCCATAGATCCACCACCACGGGCCGTCGCTTGGACTCCTCGACGACCGCCTCCAGGAAGTTCTGGTCGGTCGCCTCGATGACGACCGGGCCCTTCTCGATCACCTGTGCCATCTGATCCCCTCGTGTCCTCTCGTTCGTCTCAGGTTACCCGGGCCCGCTTCAAGAGCAGGGCGTTCAGCGCCACCAGTAGGGTCGAGCCAGACATCGCGAGCGCCGCGATCTCGGGCCGGAGCGTGAGCCCCGCCCAGGCGAAGGCCCCAGCGGCGATCGGCAGCGCCACGGCGTTGTATCCGACGGCCCAGCCCAGGTTCTGCCGCATCTTCCGCACCGTCGCCCGCGACAGGCTCATCGCGATCGCGACGTCGGCCGGGTCGGCCCGCATCAGCACGACGTCGGCCGCCTCCATCGCGACGTCCGTGCCCGTTCCGATCGCGATGCCGACGTCGGCCCTCGCGAGCGCGGGGGCGTCGTTCACGCCGTCGCCGACCATCCCGACCTTGCGGCCCTCGTCCTGGAGGGACGCCACCTGTCGTTCCTTGTCCTCGGGACGGACCTCGGCGAGCACCCGCGCGATGCCCAGCTCTCCGGCGACACGCTCGGCGGTGGCCCGGTTGTCGCCGGTCAGCATGACGACCTCCACCCCGTCGGCCGCGAGACGTGCGACGGCGTCGCGCCCGCTGGGACGGACCGCGTCCGCGAGCGCCACGACCCCTGCGGCACGGCCGTCCACGGCAACGAAGGCGACCGTGCGGCCGGCACCCTGGAGCTCGGCACCCGCCTCCCTCAGGCCGTCGAGTGCCACGGCCTCGAGCTCGAGCAGGCGCATCGAACCGACGGCCACGGTCCGGCCATCGACCTCGGCCACCGCGCCGGCGCCGGCGACCGCTCGGAACCCGCGGGCGTGGGGTACCTCGAGGCCCAGAGAACTGGCGGCCCGTACGATCGCCTCGGCCAGAGGATGCTCGCTCTCGCGCTCGACGGCGGCGGCCAGGCGGAGCAGTTCCCCCTCGTCGAGCCCGTCGGTGCGGACCGCGTCCACGGCGGGTTCGCCCATCGTGAGGGTGCCGGTCTTGTCGAACACTACCGTCGTGAGCTCGGACGCCTGCTCGAGCGCGCCCGCGTCCTTGAACAGGATCCCACGGCGCGCGCCCATGCCCGTGCCCACCATGATCGCGGTGGGCGTGGCCAATCCAAGCGCGTCCGGGCAGGCGATCACGATCACGGTGATCGCGAACAGCAGGGCCATCTCGAACGAGGACCCCACGATCCAGAACCAGACCCCGAACGTAAGGAGGCCGCCTCCGAGCGCCACGAGCACGAGCCAGAACGCGGCCCGGTCGGCCAGCCGTTGTGCGGGCGCCTTCGAGTTCTGGGCAACCTGCACCAGCTGCACGATCTGCGCAAGTGCGGTGTCCGAGCCCACCTTCGTCGCCCGGGCCCGGAGGGCTCCGTGGCGGTTGATCGTGGCGCCGATGAGCTCGTCGCCGGGTGCCTTCACGACCGGGAGGCTCTCGCCGGTGATCATCGACTCGTCCACGCTGGACCCGCCCTCCTCGACGAGGGCGTCCACCGGGATCTTCGACCCCGGGCGCACGAGCAGGAGGTCGCCGACCACGACCTCGGCTGTCGACACCTCGACGGGCTCGCCGTCTCGGACCACCACGGCCTTCGGCGGCGCGAGGTCGAGCAGCGCGCGAACGGCGTCGCTCGCGCCGGCGCGCGCCCGCAGCTCCATCCAGTGCCCGAAGAGCACGAACGCGGCGAGCAGGCTGATCGCCTCGAAGAAGTGCTCGCCCTCCAGACCCATCACCACCGCCACCGAGTAGATCCAGCCGACGCTGATCGAGGTGGCGACGAGCACCATCATGTCGAGCGTGCCGTTGCGGAGCGCCGCGACCGCACCGCGGAAGAACACCGTCGAGCTGTAGAACACGACCGGAAGCGACAGCAGTAGGGACAGTACGTCGGTCCGCATCCCGAACGGCGCGTCCAGCTCAAGGCCGAAGACCTCCACAGCGAGCGGCGAGTACAGGAAGATCGGGACCGCGAACACGATCGCGACGACGAACCGTCGGCGCATGTCGGCCGCCATCTCGGCGATGGACACTCCAGCGTGCCCGCCGTGCCCGGTGTGCGCATCGGCTGCGCGCTTGCCGTTCGGAGCGTGGGCCTCGTGGCTCGCCGGATCCTCCATCGGATCGCACATGTGCCCGGGGACCGAGCGTCCAGCGCAGTGGTACCCGCATGCCTCTATGAACCCTTCGAGCTCATCGAGCGAGGTCCGCTCCGGGTCGTAGTGGACCGTGGCGGTCTGGTTCAGCGCGTTTGCCCAGACTCGGATGACACCGGGACGCGCCGAGAGACGACGCTCCACCCCGGCGCCGTCCATCACGTCGAGCAGGCCGCCCACGTGCAGCACGACCTCGGCCGGCTCGAGGGTCATGGCCGCTGCCGCTCCGTGACCGCCGTGGTCGCCGAGGCTCGTCGGAGTGGCGTGGCCGGGATGGCCTCCATGCATCGAGTGGTCCATGTCGGTCACCGCCCGAACCGTCGCAGCCGGAGCGAGTTCGCGAGCACCGAGACCGAGGACATAGCCATCGCGGCACCCGCGATCACCGGGTTCAGCAGCCCGAACGCCGCGAGCGGGATCGCCGCGACGTTGTAGCCGAACGCCCAGAACAGGTTCTCCGCGATCGTGCGGAACGTCCGCCGGGAGAGCCGGATCGCGCTCACGACCCCGGCGAGGTCGCCTCGGATCAGCGTGATATCGCTGGCCTCGATCGCGACGTCGGTCCCGGTCCCGATAGCGATGCCGAGGTCGGCCTGCGCGAGCGCGGGTCCGTCGTTGATCCCATCGCCCACCATCGCAACGACCCGGCCCTCGGCCTGCAGTCGGCGGATCTCCGCGACCTTGTCCTCGGGGTGCACCTCGGCGAGCACGCGGTCGACGCCCACCAGCGCAGCGATCGCCTCGCCGGTGACGCGGTTGTCCCCGGTCAGCATGACGACCCCGATGCCGAGGCCGTGCAGCCCGGCGACCGCCTCGACCGCGTCCGGCTTCAGCGTGTCGGCGACCGCGTACACGGCCTGGGCCACGCCCTTCCAGCCGCCCCACACCACCGTCGAGCCCTGGGCCTGCATGCGCTCGGCTTCTCGCTCGATCGAGGGGGGGACCCGGATGCCCTGCTCCTCGAGGAACGAGCGGCGCCCCACGAACGCCTCGACGCCGTTCAGGGAGGCGCGTGCGCCCTCGCCGGGCACGGCGCGGAAGTCGCGGACCTCTGGGATAGGCACACCACGCTCCCGAGCGCCCTCGACGATCGCCTTGGCGATCGGGTGCTCGCTCCCGGCCTCGACGGCCACTGCGTGCTCGAGCGCCTCGACGCACCCGAAGACCTCCACGAGCCGCATCCGCCCCTCGGTGAGGGTCCCGGTCTTGTCGAAGACGACCGTGTCCACGCTCCTCGAGCGCTCGAGGATCTCGGCGCCCCGGATCAGGATGCCCATCTGCGCCCCTCGGCCGGTCCCGACCATGAGAGCCGCGGGCGTGGCGAGCCCGAGCGCGCACGGGCACGCGATGATCAGCACGGCGACCGCCGGCACGAGCGCTGCCTCCACCGAGCCGTCGACCGCGTACCAGGCGAGCGCCGTCACCACGGCGATCCCGATCACGATCGGCACGAAGATGCCCGCTACCCGGTCGGCGAGGCGCTGGATCGGCGCCTTCGAGCCCTGGGCCTCGGCGACCAGTCGGGCGATCTGCGCGAGCGCCGTATCCTCGCCGACGCGGGTAGCCTCGAACACGAGGACCCCGTCCACGTTCACCGTGCCGCCCGCGACCTCGTCACCCGCCGCCTTCTCGACCGGCACCGACTCGCCGGTGAGCATCGACTCGTCCACGGCGGAGGCGCCCTCCAGGACGCGGCCGTCGACCGGGATCTTCTCGCCGGGCATGACCTTGAGCGTCCAGCCGACCTGCACCGAGTCCACCGGCACCCTGAGCTCCTTGCCGCCCCGAACGACCCGGGCGTCCTTGGCGCCGAGCTCCAGCAGGCGCTTGATCGCTTCCGATGCGCGGCCCTTCGCGCGCGCCTCGAGCCACCGCCCGAGCGCGATGAACGCGATGATCACCGCGGCGCTGTCGAAGTACAGGTCCTCCATCCCGGTGAGCGCCCACAGCGAGTACCCGTACGCGGCGAGCGTGCCCAGGGCGATCAGCGTGTCCATGTTGGCCGAGCCGCGGCGCGCCCGGATCGCGGCGCCGCGCAGGAAGGGCCAGCCCGAGTAGAACTCCACCGGTGTCGCGAGCGTGAACGCGGTCCACCGCGCCCACGTCTCGTCCATCCAGAACAGCGACACCACCAAGGTGGCGATCCCGAGCGGCCATGCGACCAGCAGCCGTCGCATCCACGCCCTTTCCTCGCGACGTGCGGCCTCTTCGGTCTCGTCGACGTGGATCTGCAGGTCGTAGCCCCTGGCCTGCACGGCCTCGCGCAAGCTGTCGAACGCGGGCGCCTCGCCGGACAGGTGCACGAGCGCCTCGCCCGTCGCGAAGTTCACGGAGGCCCGCACCCCCGGCTGCTTGTTCAGGGTCTTCTCGACGCGCGCGGCGCACGAGCCGCACGTCATGCCGAGGACGTCGAGGCGCAGCTCCTCGCGTTCGCGCACGTTGGTATCAGCCATGGCGATCTACTTCCCCGAGAAGCGGGCGACGGCGGCCAGGAGCTCCTCGACCTTCTCGTCGCCATTACCCGTCTGGATGCTCTCCTTCACGCAGTGGCGAACGTGCTCGTCGAGCAGTCCCATCCCCACCGACCGGAGAGCCGAGGTCACCGAGTTCACCTGCGTGAGGACGTCGATGCAGTAGTGGTCCTCCTCGACCATCCGCTGAAGCCCCCGTACCTGGCCCTCGATCCGGCGGAGCCGGTCCTGGAGATCCTTCTTGTTCATGCTGTACCCGGCCATGCCGGACTCCTCCCGGTCGATATTCGGGCTTCAATATACCCTAGGGGGGTATGCTCGTCAACCCGGGACTCAACCTCGGAGGGCCGCCCGCCGCTCGTCGTACTCCTCGCGGTCGATCTCCCCCCTGGCGAACCGCTCGTCCAGGATCTCCATAGCGCTCGGCCCTCGGGGAGCCGGAGGAGGTACTCCCTGCCCAGCGCCCTTGCCCCGCATGAGGAGCACGACCACGGCGATGATCGCGCCCCAGAAGACGACCATCATGATCGCCATCGCGAACCACCCTGCCCATCCGCCGTTCCACCACATCACCGCTCCTGACCGCCGGTGTACCGGGGTAGGGTATGCGGTGGTCCCCTCGCCCACCCACGGTCGGACGGCACGCGCCGACCGGGACGAACGGGCCCCGTCTACGCCCTCGAGAGCACGATCGTGCCGGCGATGGCGAGGAGTCCGGCCATGGGATAGCCGACGGCGAGGTCATCCCACCCCCGGGAGATGACGGTGAACAGGCCCCAGTGCGCGAGAAGGTGCTGCACCCCGACGGCGACCCCCAGCGACACCAGGGCCCATCCGAGGACCCGTCGGCGCCGGTACTCGGCCAACGACATCTTCTTCGTCTCCGCTCGTCGCTGGGAGGCCTGCGTTTCCCGCGCCCGGGCATCCGCGGCTCGATCCCTTCCCTTCCGGGGCGCGCCCGTACCCCGGCGCTTCCTCGCTCTTGCCACTGGAACCTCACCTCCGCCCTTTCGCTCGGTGACCGGCGTCGTCACCGAGCGAAACGGGCCTGGCCCTCCTCACCCGCCGCCCAGCCGTGCCTCGAGCAGGGGAACCAGATCCTCGGGCGGCACATACATCAGCCCCCCGTTCTCGGGCGCCCCGTAGTCGCGGATCCACGCGATCCGTCCCGCGGCATCGACCAGGACGAACGTGTGCCCCGGCTCGTTGCTCGGCATCCGCCATCGCATGACCCCGTACGTGGTCGCGACCCGATTGCCCTCGTCGGATAGCAATGGCTCGGTGATCCCGAGCGGTTCTGCCTCGCCTCGCCAGACCTCGGGTGGGTCCACGGCGACGCTGAGCAGGTCCACACCGAGGGCCCGGAACGCTGGATCGTTCTGCAGGTCGACCACCTGCTGCATGCACGGCAGTCAGCCGGGGCCCATGCTGAAGTACAGCAGCACCGGCCGGCCCCGGTGATCCGCCAAGGCGACGGGTCCGCCCTGCGCTGAGGGGAGGGTGAACGAGGGCGCGATCGACCCCACCTCCGCAGGGCCGTCGGGCGCAGAGCCGGTATCGCCTTCGCTCGCGCAGGCTGCCGCGAGTCCCGAGACCGCCAGCATCACCACCAGTACCTTCCTCATGGGTCCTCCTCATCCCTCATGGGTCCTCCGCATCGACGGGCGGCCGGATGGAGACGGGCGCATCCAACGCGAAGTATCGCTGGTCCATGAAGTGTCCCTGGGCGCGCATCTCGGCGCGGAGCACCGCGCCTCCGGGCGCGACCGGACCGTCCCAGCGGAATTCCGCGGTGGTCCGATCCTGGGCAAACACGCTCCGGACGTTCAGGCTTCCGGAACCGTCCGCGTCGAGGGTGCAGCCCGTGGCCGTTCCGACGGCGGCCAGCATGGCGAAGAATCTCAACCAGCGCATGCCAACTCCTTGGTCGAGCAGGTCTGGGGGCTTAGACGGCCTC
>Ga0209619_10003184_pt1 | contig 11816 bp, 16 predicted proteins | sample Rifsed16ft3_FD_184011 | JGI IMG/M metagenome (GOLD analysis project Ga0209619, IMG submission 184011) | Soil microbial communities from Rifle, Colorado, USA - sediment 16ft 3 (version 2) | ecosystem: Environmental > Terrestrial > Deep subsurface > Rock core/Sediment | place: Rifle, Colorado... | reverse complement strand
GGCAGGCGGGCGTGGCGGCGCCGTGGCGCAGCTTTGCCGCCTGGTTCTTCGATTACGACAACGACGGCTGGAGCGATCTCTTCGTCAACAGCTACTACTACAGCAACGACGATTCCTATGACAATTCCCTTATTCATGGTATATGGTGGGAAAGAGTGCTACTTATCTGTGCTGATATTCGGATGGAAAATTTGTAATGCGCCTATATGATTGTAAATTACCTTGCTGATGAATGAGTCAACTCAAAGGGAGGTTTACATTTGTAAAGTTTAATTACAAACAACCCATATACAATCCCGTTGCCACTAATCTTTGACAACACGGATATTCTGCTCATAAAGGCACTTTTAGAGGATGGCAGGCGCTCTTACAGACAGTTGGCAAAGATGGCCAACGTCAGCACGCCAACTGCAGAAGCGAGGATAAAGCGCATGATGAACTTGGGCTTCATAAAGAGAATCGCACCAATATTCGATTCTGCCAAGATCGAGCATGGAGTCACCGCAATTGTCTACCTGAAGGTTGACCCCTCAACAATCAATGGGTTCTCCTCGTACCTTTCTTCTTTAGTTGAAGTCAGGAACGTATTGCTGACGACCGGTGAGTGGAACGTAATTGCAAGAATCGCATGCTCCAGCAACGATGAACTCCAATCGATTATCGACACCAGAATCTGCAATATGCAGGGCGTCTCCTTGATTAATAGTCAAGTTATTACGCGAACGATAAAGGATGAGCAGGGACTTGTTCTGACTGACGATATTAGAATCAGCCTCACATGTGATTATTGTGGAGGAGAGATAACAGGGAAGCCAGTCAAGCTCAAAGTTGGAGATGGGGAAAGGTATCTATGCTGTAAGGGCTGCTTAAATTCCTACAAGGAGAAGTATGCATCTAGAATAGCGAAGCTAGAGAAAAGATCTCTGTTAGAATAAGTTTTGCATCTGTAAGGCGTCAAGCTAATTACATTCTCAATCATATTATTCTGTGGTGAGGATAGTGTTTGGAAGCAAGAAGGTTAAGGATCCGTTTTGCAAGATGGAAGTAGATCCTAAGAAAACTGAATTCAGGATTCTGTATTATAACAATATGTTCTCTTCTTGCTCTATCATGGGTAAGACAGAATTCGAGAGGTGCTGCAAATAATGTCCACTGATGCCAGAATTGTTGCGCATGGTGCAATAGCTAGCATAGCCCTCTTGTTGTTCTACTTCGTCATAGTAAGCGTGGCTGAATCCTATGCTCATGCTGTAGGCGAGTTCCTTTCACTAGCATATCTAATGGTCCCTTTGGTATTAGGTTTTGGAATCCAAGTTTCACTCTTCTCATATTCAAGGAACTATGTCAAAATGATGGGAAGTTCGGCGAGCATGACTGCAAGTGGAGGCTTGTCAACAGGCTCAATGATAGCATGCTGCGCGCACCACATAACCGATCTTGCTCCGGTAATTGGAGTAGCTGCGGCTGCTTCATTTCTAACGGCGTATCAAACGCCATTCATCGTTATTGGGCTTCTCTCAAATATGGTTGGGATAACTGTGATCTTATCAGTCATGCAGAAACATGGCATATACAATCCTCAGGGAAGCTTTTCTAGGATAATGAAAATTGATATGACGAGAGTTAGAAATATCACACTAGTACTTTCCCTAGTAATTGCAACCACTGTGGGCTGGGTTGCATTTTCTCAAAGTTCCAATGCCGAAACAAGCGACAACGAAGTTGTTGTGTTGCAACGGAAAGTTAGTGAAGCAAATGGACTTACGATTGAAGTCTCTCCGCTTCCATTTTCATTTGACAAAGATGTAAGATTTCAAATCAAAATGGATACGCACTCGGGAGATTTGAGTTTCGAGTTGGCCGACGTTTCGAATCTTGAATCAAGTAGTGGCAAGGTTTACACTCCAAAAGAATGGGCAGGCTCTCCTGCAGGCGGGCACCATCGTGAAGGAGTTCTGTCTTTTCCTCCTCTATCCGACAAGCCAGCTTCTATTAGGTTGATTCTAAAGGAGCTTTACGGTGTAGATAGAGTCTTTGAGTGGTCATTTAGCTAAAACAAGTTGCAATTTCATGTTTTGAATTTGTGAGTTCTGATAACTCTTGGGAGACCCTCTTTTTGCACTTTCTTTTACATAAATGTGTTTGTAAGATTCTATTGTAAAAGGTTTTACAAATTGAAACAGGCAGATTAATATTTTTCAGTCTCTCTATTATCTTCTTAGGTGATAGTAGGTTGAGGAACTTGTACAAAGTGTTACCATTAATTGTGGCTTTAGCACTAGCATCCTCCGTAATCGCTTCACAACCACCATCGGATATAGTAAGTGATAAGGATCTGAGGATTCCAAAGAGCCAATCATACAAATCTACAGATCCCCAGATGAATCTCCTAATGTTCCATTTAGAAAGGTGGGGCAGACACTATCTTACCCCTTTTATCCCTTGATACACTTCCATATGGCTAAATATTCAAACATCTGCGTGACATTCTACCAGTCAATTTTTCTATAGGTGTTCGACGAGATGACAAATGCACTAAGAAAGGGGTCGGCTGAATTTGTGGTTGGAGTTCTTGCGATCGCTATAATGGTAATAGGAATCAGCGTGTTGGTAATCCAATCAACGGCAAATATCCTCTTTACACACTCTTCCGCCTCAGGTATAAAGGAAATAGGGGTTTCTGCTCACATGTGGGAATTCTATCCATCGGTGATGAAGGTCAAACAGGGAGATAAGGTGCGCATAGTCATGACAAGTCTGGATGCTATACATGGGCTAATGGTAAACCTACCTGAAGGCAACATGGTTCATGGGGTCTTCAGCCCTAGTGAAGACTTCCGATTTGAATTTAATGCAAGTTCAGTAGGTAGGTATCCATTTCACTGCAACGTGTACTGTGGCATTGGTCATAATGATATGAAAGGATTCATAGTGGTGGAGTCCTAATGGTCAAGCGAAGAAGAGCTAAGAAAAAAGGAAACGATGGAAAAATTTTTGGATTAGGTTTCACCCTTTTGTTTTCTTTGATTATTGTGTTGATTGCGCTATCCTTTCCTCCGCAGACTTTGAACAATGGACAGGATTACTTCTACGGAAAGCTGCTTGAAGGACAGCTCGCCAGTGCTATTAGCGGCAAAGTTCTTGCTGATACAAATTGCAAGCCAGCACCAAAAGGTTTTACGAATTGTGTCGCAATAATTCAAGCTGATGATGGAAGAACGCTCCGTTTCAACTATGAACACGATATGTCGACACAGTCTTGTCTCGACTCGGGGGAGCGCGTGATGATGGAATATGTTGGAGGAGGCATACGTGTTGCAAGGTAAAGTTAACATCAAAACTGTGAACCGTTTTTCCCATAAGTTAGAGCAAATCTGTTTCTCAAGAGGCTTCCATAAAGAACCTATGCCCAAGTTTTTTTAAAATAACCACGTCATAAGAAACCAAGCAGAATTATCCGGGGCGGAGATATGAAATTCGGAGGTTAGTTGGGTCGCAGTAGATGACAGCTGTAAGATTTTGCGGGCAAAAATATTACATGCTGAAACGAGCAGGTTAATTTTCCTAGTCCTCCATTATATATCTGAGGTGATAATAGATTGAGGAAATCGTATGTTGTATTTCCGATAGTTGCGGCCCTACTGTTAATTGCAGGATATTCTCTAATTTCTACTCCAATACAGAGCGGAGTAAGCGAGAGAACGATATGGGGTGTTCCAAGTGAGCAACTACAGCGAGCAGAGCATCCACAAACGCGACCACCGTCAGTCACATCGGGGCTAATCGGCCAGTTACTTCACGATGGTAGAATGATGTTCTATGTCAATGACTTTTCCAGAGGTAGGGTGCTTGGAGAAGGACCTCTGGGTGTCTCTGCAAGTCCCGGACACGAATTCATCATAATCGACCTCTACATCATGAACATGGGAGAAAGGCCAATTCCATTCTCTACAAAGTCTCTTTCGCTAATATCAGAAAAAGTGTCTTATCATGCATCTGCAACGACTCAATTTCTCAGGAACGGTTTCAATACACCCCAAATTCCTGCTGGTTTAGTTGCAAGAGGGCAAGTAGCTTTTGAGGTTCCCGATAGCTTAACAGCGTCGTGGCTATACTTTACTGACTATTCGTCTGGCTTCCAAGTTGAAATGAAGCACAGTCCATCGAAGCAGAGTCCCCCCGCAAGCACTGTTGATGTAGTTATTCCAACTGTACAAATTGCAAAGGACACAAGAATCGAGTTTACTATATCGGCTGTGAAAGCCGAAATGTGGGGAAACATAAAGAGAATTACAGCAGATGCTATAATAAGCAATCTGGCAGAAAACGGGTTTCAGGTAAATAGAGAGTTCTTCCATTTAACTGACGAGGCGAATTACATGTACTGCCCCACACAAGGGGAGACTGCCATTGTGGTGTTGCCTAAAGAAAAAACAGAGTTCCATGGCCTTGTCTTCGACATTCCTGCAGAATCAAAATACCTCTCTCTAATCTACAGCGATTATAGCTCAAGGTTCGTCTTCAAGTTGGCGGAGTAATCAGTTAGGTAGGGGCGTGGTTGGAGGAAAAACCGGTACTAGAGAAAAAGTTTGGCGAAGCGTATATCAAATATCGGGAGGAGATGCCGGCATTCTTTACGACTGCTCTCTTAACCCCCATTTTGATCATAGCTTTCTTAATCAGCCTTGGAATCTTGCTTGGTTGGATTACTCTTACGGTATGATCGTTATAGACAGGGGCATGATTTTGAGTACATCGAATCGTGCTTATCACTGACAAACTTGTACAATCTTAGCAGATTGTAAAAATTCTCAGGTATTCCAACCCTTACAGGCAAACCCAGCAGAGCGGCGTCTTTAGCCGTTATCGGCTTGTCGTGTGTCATGTAACCTCCAGTAAGGAATTCTGCCACCTTAGAAGATTTGTCTTCGCCCATTCTTTCACGCAGCAAATATTTGATAAAGTTCCTCATTTGGCTTATTGATTTTGATGCTATGTCTATTGCTATTAACATTTCATCCCTGATGAATTCTGGCTTCTTATACTCTAATAATTTCAGCAGCGAAGGCGATGGTAATCCTTGTATCTGTGGATCCAAAGATCCCAAGACACTATGGCTATCCATTAGAATCTCTTTTGCTGCCAAAGCTATAAGCGTGGCACCAGACATTGCATAATGGGGTACAATAACAGTAGTTGGTGATTTCCGCTCTTTCATTGCCATAGCAATTTGTTCTGCAGGTAATACCAAGCCACCTGAACAATGAATTAAGAAATCTATTGGTACATTTTCTGGAGTGCTCCTTATTTCATGTATTATGTCTTCAGCATCTTCGATTGTTATATATTGTGCCTTTTCTCCATCATGCTCGATGCGATGTATCATTGTTATGAGTTTTGACTTCCTTTCAACTTCTATCTGATGTATAACTTCATTCCTTTGTCTCTTTATACTTGCGGGGCCTAACCCTTTGGCACTGATGTACTCAATTACACAATCATGGCAACAAAAAGTATGTTCGCCATCATAAGTCAGACGAATTGGAGAAGCGACTTCCTTTCCGCAAATTTCACATCCCATTACATTCTCACCAATAATTGTTTCACTCAAGATTCTGCTCCAATTGCTTGTATACTCCGCTCAATCCCCATTTTACGATAGGGCTCAACCTGCAACGTTTCATCGAACCATCCGCAGATTACTTTGGCCGCCTCTTTTGGATGGGAAAGCATCCAATAGACGCTACCATCTACTTCAACCATTTTTTTCTTGATCGAAGGTAACCGCTCATACAAATCCTTCAAGTAATCCACGTAAGGTCTTCCTCCAAATCCTCTTTTAGCAACCATGAACATGGTTGGGATCTTCAAATCGGCAACGGAATTAGGAGGCGGTGTCGATAGCAGGGACATTATCGCGGAAAGCGGGTACCATTTGTCAAAATCAGGATCTTTTAGATAACCCTTTTCAACCAGCCGTGTTTCTATTTCCCGGTTCTCTTCTTTTGTATCTATCAATTCTTTCCAATTGAGGTAAAGCGATATTGGTAGCCTAACTTTGGGAGATATCTTGAGCAGGATTCTAAGTAGAGGGAGAAGTTTCTTCCTCCTGTTAGCAGCCCTATCCCCTCCCAAGATCGCATCCTGAAATTTTTTCTCGGTGAGTATTGCAGGAGAATTCTGAAGAGCCATGCTTCCTAAAGGTTCGTCCGATAGTGCCAGATAGAAGGTTACAAATCCACCAAGCCCTTCAGCGAATACTCCTATTCTATTATTGAAGTTGTTCGCAATATATCTTACAGCGTCGCAATGTCGTGCTAAAAGTTGGACAATGGTATAGCCGCCGTGCTTCGGCATTATGAAAACATTGTAATTTCTCAAATACATTTGATAAGCCAGTTCTGCAAAAACATACGAATGACCTCCTGAACCCGGAGAGATCAGAATGTTTGGAGCATGTCTATCCCTTTCAAAGTATACTAGCTCAAATTCTCTGCCATCCGAAGTAAAGCTCGCAAGTTTGATGCTTCTTTCAATCGCGTCGGTATCTGTTTCAACGACGTAATGGCTCTTCCAGTAGCTCCTACTCTTCATAATTTTCCACCTCGAAGGAATTCCCTAGTTGGCAGAAACAGCCCGACTAGATATGGAAGAACCGCCAGACCTATGAGTAGTAAATAAGCCGATTGAAGCAGTATACTAATTGCAAGGTAAATCAGACAGGTAGGTACATGCCCAATCAGTAAAGTAAACCAAGACCATCTCTCGCCTTTGCGGTAGGCCGTTGCTGCTATGCCCATCGTCAAGATGCTAGAGCCTATGATGAACGCGCCCCATGATTTGAATACAAACCCTATCCAAGGGAATAGGTTTGGACTTAGTGTTCGCAATTCCTCAGGTGTAAGACCGGTAAATTCCTTCATCCCGAGTTCCCGTGCCAGCATTATGGAAGATGGTTCGTACAGTAGAGTGCCCAAGCCCAGTATCAAATCTATGGAAGCTGCAATGAAGAGGATTCGCCAAGCAATTTCTAGTTTTTTCATGGCACCAAAGCACCTAGGCTTGCAGAGATCATTGAACGCTCTTCGAGACTTTTCTTCATTCTCTTGTACACTTTGTTCAGTCCCCATTTTACGATGGGGCCGAATAGTCTATCCGCAAATGCAAAGCGCAGTGGAGAAAAATCAACTTCAGTTTTGATGAGGGTTCCTTCACTCACAGGTTCTAACTCTGTTCGGAAAAACATCCTCCAGCCAGAAATGGCTTGGTAAGCAACTGACTTTCCCTCTTGCCACTCGATAACTTCCTCCTTGAACTTTAGAACTGGAACTCCGAGCACCCTGAATTTCCAATCGTAAATGGCTCCCAAACCAAGCGTATTATTAGTTAAGACCTGAAAGTCCATCTTTACAAGCCAAGAGGGCAGGACAGATCCAAAAAGGTCAGCAGGTCTGCGGTTTATCTTGTATTGATGTAGAGCGGCGAAGACTTCTTCCGAATTTCTCCCGATTTTGAAGGTTGTTTCATATTTCGTGATCAAATCACCCCAGCGAAATCATGCTTCCCGAGGTTTCTCTTTCGAGGATATCCTTCATTTCGTGCAAGACCTTGCGGAACCCTCTCTCTACGTATCTGTTAATGAATAGCCTATCTATGAGCTTCCCTAGATACGAACCTGGCAACTCGTAGCTGAACTCCACGTTTACCTCTGTTTTGTCGTTCTTGGAGCTCAAGATCCAATGCACATCAACCTTGAATCCCTTGATTCCACGGTAGGCTTTCTCTTTGTTCATGACCCATTTCGTAACTATCTCGGTTAAGTCGACTTTCCACCCCAAAAGTCTTCCACGCCAGTGATACGTCGCTCCTACCCCACTAGCATTCTTAGAGACGATTTCAAGGTCGAGCTTCCCACCAAATGCGCCCACATGTGGCACCATGTTCCGTGGGTTATCTATGTGAGCGAAAACTTGCTCAGGTCTTGCTTCGATTTCAATAACCATTCTCACATGGCCCATTTTCATATCACCGAAATGCCGATATACTTTCCAAATTTCGCTCGCTGTAGCCAATGTTATTCAAGAATTCCAGAATATGCCTGTTAACTTCATCGGGCTTTTCTTCCTGCAACCAATGCCCACATTTGGGGACGATCTTCATAACAGATCCTGCTATGTTACTATGCAGTTTTTGTGCTGCCGAGATGGGAAATAGGAAATCATTTTCTGCCCAGAGAATTAGCGTAGGAATGGCAACTTTGAGTAAGTTCTTCTCTACAGCCCCCGTAATACCATCCATACCATTTGCTAAGAACGTTTCATAATCAGCCCTTTGCGAATTAATTACCAGCTCCCTGTATTTTCCCACTAATTCCTTGGTAGCCAGTTTCTTATCATAGAATGCGAGAGTAGCGAAAAAGTCAGTCCTTCTTACACCGATGTCAAAGACTAACCTGTGGAGCAAAACTCCCAGAAGAGGTATTCTGAAAAAGAATCCATAAAGCGCCTTCCATTGTAATCTCTTCGAGAAAGGCATGAATGCAAACGTATCGAAGAGTATAAGCTTCGAAACCATTTCTGGATACTTAGAAAGGAATGTAAGGCCAATTGCTGCACCTAGATCGTGAACGCCTAAAATGACTTGGTCTTTGCCAAGCTTACTGAGAAACTGCCTAATTATATCCGCGTAGGATTCAAGCTCGTAGTCGAAGTTATCTGGTTTGCCTGACCTTGCCCATCCTGGCAGATCGAGAGCATATACACTATAGAACTTGGACAATCCATCAATCTGCTTTCTCCATAGAAAAGACGAAGTCGGGGTTCCATGTATGAACAGAATAGGCTCCCCTTCACCTGCTACCTCGTAATAGATCCGCCAACCGTTCATTTCCGCGAACATAAACACCTCTATCTCTCAGATAGGCTCCTCCCTCGCGCTCTCTGTTTTCTTTCTAATTGTACCTATGATATTGATGAGACCGAATATAACTCCAACCATCGCTGTTGCAACAAAGTATCCAATAGGCTCAACATATTGTGCTATCGCCCCATGAACCTCTTCAGCCTTCTTCCCCAGTAGCAGATTACCTCCAATGAAGCCTGCCCACGAAAGTAAACCTGTCGATCCTAAAATGCCGATTTCCTGAAGCAAAAGGTGCAACGCAGCAAGTTTGCTGCTAAATAATTCAACATTCATCGCTTTTGGTATGAGATAGTACATAGCTCCAAATATGAAGGTCGCAGCAAAACCCGTCGTGAGAAAGAGACTGTATCCGACATATCCCCATGTGCCTGCAGAACCTCCTGCAACTTGTCTAGCAATGTTAAGGCTTGAGATTAATACAGGGGATGTCCACACAATTGCTATTACAGCATTAATCAGAGAAGCGTACGTGAAGCGCATGAACCATATCGTACCCAAGTCCTTTGCAGGTTTCTTGGCCGCTGCTTCCATTTCTATCACCTTTGTACGTGCTGAGGGTGAATTATTGGCTGTTCTGCCTCCAAAATCCTCTTCGTATCTTCACATGCTCTTCGAAGACACCAGTCTGCATACTTCCTTGCAAGTAATTTGCCAAGAATCTTCCCTAACAACGATCCAGGCAGTTCATAGTCAATTTCAAACATTACCCTTGTTCCATTTTCTGTGGGAGCAAGATGCAGACGCATTTCATATTTCGACATGATAATTATCTTTGGATCTTCAATAGTGCTCCAGATCTTCTCCTTGTTCCCGATCCACTTTGTGACAGTTTCCTTAAAATCGATGGTCATCCCCAAAACCTTGCCGTGCCATCTGTATGTAGCCCCTGCTCCTGTAGCATTCTCTGAAAGTTTCTGAAGATGCAGTTTCCCTCCCATCATAGGCATTGAGCGCTTGCCTTCCATATGCCAGCCGACATTAGCAATATTGTCCATATGAGCAAATACTCTTTCTGGACTCGCTCGGATCTCAATCACCTTTTGTGCATGTATCACTCTAATTCACCCTGCATGTGTATTAGGGTATTACAGGCTAAAATGAATGCCTCTTTACAGGTTGAAACTATGAGCAAGGAAATGTGTACATTCGAAAAATTTAGTTTATCTGCTCTATCGCCATCTCTGCGTGATGGATAAGCATTTCTGCAGCCTCCTCTGTGATATGCTTACCACTCTTGGCCTCTAGCGCGTCGATCAGACTATTGAGTGTGTTTGTCGCTGCACGAGTATTTCCAGCATCATAAAGCGCTACTGCATTCTGAGCCTTTTTCAGCAGACTCCTATATACACCTTCTTTGTCTATGTCTCCCATTTCCCAGTGATGAGTGATGCAGTCGGGCAGACTGTGAATTGGATCATCCATTGGGCATGGTTGGGCATATACAGGATTAGACGCATATGTCAATCCAATTAGCATCGACAGCAGCATCAATGAAGAAAGTTTCAATCTGTTCATAGGATCATAAATCTCTATGCCATAATTAAAGAAGCCGATTTACATTCGTAAAACCGATTATTAGGTTTGTATTCAGACGTACGTTTAATTGGAATGCTTTCTTAAGATATTCTGTTGGACACTTTCGAATGTATTTTGACCAAACTAGATATACGAGAATTTAGTTCAGAAAATGTTCCTTCAGAGATCAAGATGAAGATTCTTGATGCTGCAAGGGCAACTGGAAGCGGCCTAAATATGCAACACTGGAGGTTCATTCTGGTTCAGGAGTCAGATAACATCAAAAAATTGACTAAGGATAGCACGAGCGGTAAGTGGGTTGCAAAGGCGAACTTCGCGATAATAGTGCTTACGAATCCAAATTACAACTTCCACATGATTGACGCGGGTCGAGTAGTGCAGGACATGCAATTGGCTGCATGGAACTTTGGAGTCGTTTCCTGCCTATTTACTGGCATAAATGTTGAAAATCTCAGAAGAGATTTTAGCGTACCCGAGCAAATGCAGCCAAGTATCGTAGTTGGCTTCGGTTACCCCGCAAAAAAGATCTTAGGTAAGAAAAACAGGCTTCCCCTTGACGAGATTGCGTTCCTTGAGAAATATGATACCAAATTAGATTCTCAGAAACTCTGAATTCAGTGCTTGGGAACCAAAAACCTATTTCATTCCTGTTACCATCAAATCATATGAGTCTAGCCTTCAAGAAATGCGTGCCTTGTGAAGGAGGGACTCTTCCGCTGTCTAGGGAAGAGGCAGAGAAATACCTTAAAGAGGTTCAAGGCTGGAGCCTTATTGACAACAAGATAGAGAAAGAATTCAAATTCCCTTCTTATTTGAATGGATTAGAGTTTGCCTATAACGTTGGCAAGATTGCTGAGCAAGAAGGACATCACCCTGACATTCTAATAAGATGGAGAAGAGTAAGGCTAGCACTAACAACGCATGCAATAAAGGGCCTAAGTGAAAATGATTTCATAATTGCAGCAAAGGCAGAACAGGAGTATGTAAGGTTCTCATCATAGCTCAAGTCTTACATTTATTATGGCTATTATCAAAGAGCGTTGTCATGGACTTTACCCTTCCTCGTGGTATGAGGGATCTTGAGCCCGAGGATGCAGATTATTATGAAGCTATCAGACAGGCCTTCGTAGATACCTGCAGGATTTACGGTTTCAGATTGATGGAACCCTCTCCAATAGAGATGCTGTCAACATTGGAGGCTAAGAGCGGTGAAACGATAAGGAATGAAATCTACTACTTCAAGGACAAGAGCGATAGAGATGTTGGTTTACGTTTCGACCTTACTGTAGGCATAGCAAGGTACTTGTGTTCAAAGAGGGAAATTAAACTTCCAGCTAAAATAGGAAGTTTTGCTAGTA
>Ga0209619_10003181_pt1 | contig 11821 bp, 8 predicted proteins | sample Rifsed16ft3_FD_184011 | JGI IMG/M metagenome (GOLD analysis project Ga0209619, IMG submission 184011) | Soil microbial communities from Rifle, Colorado, USA - sediment 16ft 3 (version 2) | ecosystem: Environmental > Terrestrial > Deep subsurface > Rock core/Sediment | place: Rifle, Colorado... | reverse complement strand
GACTTTCCTGACGTTCGAGGACTGGCTCCGCGAGGAAGAGGAGATGCGCAAGATGGGCTCGAAGCCGTGCCCCGTCTGCGGCACCCTCAACTCCGTGACGGCCACCGTGTGCCACAAGTGCGGCTCCCTGATGCGGGACACGCCTCGTCCGCCGAGCGGCGGAGGCGGCGGCGCGCCCCCGGCCCCGGCCGTCCGCCGGGCCACGGCACCGTCCCCGGCACCGCAGGAACCCCAAGGCGGCTCTCAGGCCTCGCCGTACGGATCCCCGGCCGGCGCTCCAACCGGCACGCAGGCGATCCCGCGGCGCGTGATCCGGAAGCCCGTCGGCGCGCCCCAGCCCGTCGTCCAGAAGAAGGTCATCAAGCGGCCTCTCGGCGAGGGCGAAGGCGAGTCCACCGAGGGCCAGTCGAGCGGCGACGACCAGACGGAAGACGAGCTCTGAGCTCGCCTTCCCTGCACCCCCTTTCCTTTTCGCTTTTCATCGGACGAGCGCACGCCTTCCCCCCTGTCTTGAGGGCGGCGTGATCCGCCTCTCCGGACTCGATCCCCGGGCGACAGGGTTTAGGGTCCGGGCGAGATGCCAGCCTCGTGAGGCCCGAGGACCGGAGGACCGTCGCGGTCACAGCATACCTCCATGGGCTTTCCCACGCGAGCATCCTCTCGATCCCCGTCTTCCTGACCGTTTGGTCCGAGTTCTCCGTGGACCCCGCAACCCTCGGCCTCCTGGCGGCGGTCGCCTACGCCTGCTTCGGCCTCTCGAGCCTCCCGTTCGGGTACCTGGCGGACCGCCGACCGTCCGGGCCGCTCCTCGCCGTGTCCGCGGGAGGGATCGCGGTGTCCCTCGTTGCGGTGGCCCTGAGCCCGACCCTCCCCGTCCTCGCGCTCTCCCTCGGAGGGCTCGGACTCGCCGCAGGGATCTACCATCCCACGGGTCTCGCCCTGATCTCCCGGCGCGTGCGGGAGACGGGCCGCGGGTTCGGATGGCACGGGATGGGCGGGAGCCTGGGGGTCGCCCTGGGTCCTGCGTTCGTCGGGTCCCTCCTGGCCTTCGGATGGGCTTGGCGGTCCGTGGCCGCTCTCCTCGTGCTCCCCGCTCTCCTGGGGTTCGGGATCCTGCTCGCCTCGCGCATCGGCACGGAGCTCGCGGAAGAACGGAAGGCCGTGCCGGTCCGGGCGGGGTCCCTTCTCACGCCGGCGATGATTCTCGTCCTGCTCGTGTACATGTTCGCGGGGATCGCCTATTGGGGCAGCCTCACGTTCCTGCCGAGGGTCGTGGGCACGGCGCCGTACGTCGGGCTCCTAGCCGTGGGCGCGGTCGGCCAGGTGATCGCGGGCCGGCTCGCGGACCGGGCGAGGTCGGATCGGCTCCTGCTCGCCCTGAGCGTCGCCGCGGCGGCCCTGCTGTTCCTCTTCGGCATCGCGAGCTCGAACCCGCCCGCGACCCTCGCGGCCCTCTACGGATTCCTGCTCTTCTCCCTGGAGCCGCTCCAGAACGTCCTCGTGACGAACGAGGTCCCGCGGGATGGCCGCGGCGTCGCCTTCGGGATGACGTTCCTCGCGGTGTTCGGGCTCGGATCCGTCGGGTCGGCCCTCGGCGGCATGCTGATCCAGGGAGGGATGACGTCGACGTTGTTCACGATCCTGGCGGCGTGTCTCATTGCGTCAGGCGGATGCGCCGTGCTCGCCGCTCGAAGAAGGACGACGGCGTCGACCCGCTGATCACGCGACCGTCTTGATGCCCTGCACGGATAGCGTGTCGCGGACGATCTTCATCATGCCGTCCGGGTCCTTGTAGTAGGACGACACGATCTTCGCCACGTCGCGGTAGTTCTTGATCTCCATCCTCTTCATGTACTCGAAGATGTCCAGCCGACGCTTCACTTCCTGCTCCATGCGCCTCTGGTTCCAGTTCCGCGCGAGGGAGATCTTCTCGTACACGTACGAGTGACCGGAGAAATTGAACATGTCGTCCGCCGGGTTCCAGGTGTACGCGGAGTTCGTGATCAGCTCGTTCGATTCGGGGTCCGTGCCGACGACCTCGACGATCGCCTTCACCCGCCGGGTCATGTCCGTGCCGACCTTCACCTGGGCCTGCAGCAGGACGATGTCCAGAGCCGCCACGAGGGCCCGCGGCAGGTTGATCGGTTCGTTCTCGAGGCGGTGGACCATCGCCTGCACGTCGTCCGCGTGGAACGTCGTGTACGCCGACTTCCCGGTCGCCATGGCCTGGAACACGACGAAGGCCTCGGGCCCACGGACCTCACCGATCATCATGTACTGAGGCCTCTGTCGCAGCGCCGCGGTGAGGAGGTCGAACATGTCGATCTCGCCGGCGACCTTGCCCGTGCTGCTCGACTTCCCGCCGAACCCGGCGCGGGTCAGGAGAGGCACCCAGTTCTCGTGGGGCAGGTTCAGCTCCCGCGTGTCTTCGATCGACACGATCTTCATCTGGGGCGGGATGAACAGCAGGATCGCGTTCAGCGTCGTCGTCTTGCCGCTCGCGGTACCGCCGCAGATTAGCATGGATTGTCCGTTCTCGATCGCGAGCCAGAGGTACGCCATCATCTCGGGGGACATCGTCTTGAACCGGACGAGGTCCAGAGGGGTGAAGGGATTCTCCCGGAACCGCCGGATCGTGAACGAGGAGCCGCGCTTCGTCACGTGCATCCCCAGGGTGGCCTGGAGACGCGAGCCGTCCGGGATCGTGGCGTCGAGCATGGGTTGCGCGACGGAGATGTGCTTCCCCGACCGCTGGGCGAGCCACACGACGAACGAATCGAGCTCCTCCGCGTTGTCGAACTTCAGGTTCGACGGGATGGATCCGTACTTGCGGTGGTAGATGTAGAACGGCACGCGCACGCCGTCGCAGGAGATGTCTTCGACCTGGACGTCCGTCATCACGACGTCGATCGGTCCGTAGCGGATAAAGTCCCGGAAGATGTAGTACAGCACGCGCTCCTTCGAGATCGGGTGGAGCTCGACTCCGAGTTCCCGGAGGAGCTGCTCGACGATCCGCCGCAGGTAGTTCTCTTTCTGGGCGCGGGCCTCGTCCTCGACCATCTCGAGGTTCTCCACGATGATTTCCTTCAGGACGTCGAGGAGTTCCGACTCCTCCTCGAGGAGCTTCGGCTCGATCGCCTCATAGAGGTACTCGTTCGCGAGGGTGTCGTAGAGGATCCGCACGTAGGAGTAGTTCTTCAGGATCGGCTGGATCTCGATCTCGTTCATGTTGCGCTGGACGATCTTGGGGATCGTCGTGACCTTGCCCAGGGTCGTCTCCTCGACGCTCGAGACTTTCGGCGCCTTGACCTTGATCCCCTTGCCCCCGAGGAGCCGGTTGAAGTACCGCTTCTTGATCGAGTCGAGGGCCTGGAAGATTGCGGCCTTCCGGGTCTTCTCGATCTGGTCGAGCATCTTCTTGGCCTCCTCCCGCTCTCGGTCCAGGGTGGAGACCCGCGCCGCGGTGGCGGCCTTCTTGCGCTCGAGTTCCTCGATCTGTTCCGTGTATTCCCGTCCAACGGATTGCGCCATGGGGTCACCTCAGATGATCTGGAAGCTGAACAGGGCGATCAGGAGCATGATGAACGAGTGCCGGAGCCCGTTCGGGATCCGCCCCGTGTCCAGGACGCCGGCGAGGATGCCGTCTCCCAGGCCGTGGACAATCGTCGCGATGAAGAACGCGACCTTGATGTTGTACACGACCTCGGGCAGGTTCTCCGCGAGGGGGCTCTGCACGACGCCGCCCGTGCTCGTGAGCGCGCCGCTGGCCTCGAGCATCTTCGGGAGGAACGTCACGTTCAGGATCCAGATCGTCACGAGGAACACGAGGAACGAGATGTAGATGACTGCGATGTACGTCGACATCGCGATCCGACGCTCGTCCTCCGTGAGCTGGTTCTCCCTTGTGTCGTGAGAGACCATCGTCAGCACGTCGGCCACGTCGCCGCCCGCGTCGGACGACTTCACGATGATCGCGACGACCCGCTGGACCATCGGGGTCTTCACGCGCTCCGCGAACAGGCGGAGGGCCTCGGCGGCGGGGACGCCCCACGTAATCTGGGCCGCCATCTTCTTAATCTCCGGCGTGAGCTTGCCGTAGCGGCCTCCCGAAGACACGACGATCGCCTCCGCGAGGGTCATCCCGAACCGACCCGCTTCCGCGACGTCTCGCAGGAAGTCCGGGAGCCGTCGCTCGATGAGCTTGATTTCTCGCTGCTTCTTCGCGACGTAGAACCCGTACGGGCCGATGAAGCCGAGGATCGCGATCACGAGCCAGTTCAGGAAGTTGTCGAAGGGGCGCGTGCCCGCGCGGAAGCTGAAGTTGATCGAGCCGATCAGGTTCAGGAACGCGATGAACAGGAACACGACCAGGAGGGTGACGCTGAGCGCCATCACGGCCTGGCGGTGGTCCTTCTTCTGGTGAAGGCGCAGACGGGCCTGCTGGACTCCCTCGTTCGCCATCTCAGGCCTCCTGTTCCATGTTCCAGATCACGAAGATGAACCCGAACTGGCTCAAGGGGATCATCAGGGCCACGACGACGTACAGGAGGAGGATCACAAAGTTCGCTCCCGTCTTGCTGATCAGGGCCATGATCGCCATGATGACGACCAGGAACAGGGGGAACGCGACGACGACCGTCACGAAGGACTCCGCGAGCATCCCGAGCGTCTCCATGTTCTTCCGCATCTCGAGGCGATCCTCCTTCTCGAACTGGTCCGCCTTCGACAGGAAATACGGCTTCAGCTGCCCGCCGCTCGTGGACGTCGTGACGACGCCCTGGAGGAAGTCCTGGAACTTGGCGGACGGGGAGCGCTGGGCCGCGCGCCGGATCGCCGTCAGGATGTCGACTCCCAGGAGCTCCGTGTCCCGGGTGATCCACTCCGCCTCCTTCGCGACCTCGCCGTACACGGTCTGCTTCGAGAGCTCCTTGAAGATCACGTCCACGGGGACGTTCGCCGAGGCCATCGCCGAGACGAACGACATCGCCCCCGAAATCTTCTTGTCGATTTTCCGGGCGCGCTTCTTCGCGAGGGCCGCCGGCTTGCCCTTGTACCCGATCGGCAGGCCGAAGGAGTGCATGTAGGAGAAGAGGATCGGAAGGGCGGCGACGAGGCCGAAGATGACCAGGAGGGTCGTGACGGGGACTGCTAGGATCAGGAGGAGGATGCTCGCGACGAGGGCCGCGACGACCGCGCCCACGGCCGCAAAGGTCGTGTTCATCCACGCGACCGCGAGGTACTCCTCGGGCCGGAGGCGGATGTGCGCCTTCAGCAGGTTGTCCTCGAGCTCCGGGTTGTCGTGCTTCCGCGTCTGGACGAACTTCCCGAAGGTGCGCCACGCGAGCCGCTCCTTCGGCGAGAAATCGACGTTCACGGGCCGCGCTCCCTTCGGGAGCTTCACCATGTGATGGCCCTTGCTCGTCTCCTCGCCGGGGCGGAAGCGCTTCGTCTTCGTGAGCGTCCCGCGCGTCTCAAGCTTCTCGAACGCCGAGCTACCCAAGGGTCTCGCCTCCCGCCTCGATGGGTTTCAGGGCTCCCTGCTCGGGCAGGCCCATCTCCTCTCGGATGCGCTTCGCGGTCTCGTCGGGGTACTGGTAGTACGACACGACGATCTTCGCGATCTCTCGGAAGTCCACGATGTTCTTCTGGAGCATGTAGTTGACAATGTCGATTCGTCGCTGGAACTCTTCTTCCATTTCCTCGTGGGTCATGTTCTTCATTTCCATGATTTCGTCGAACAGGAAGGAGTGGCCCTTGTAGACGAACGTGTCCGTCGCGGCGTCCCATTCGTACACCGTGTTCGTGATGAGCTCGTTCGTCTCCGGCTCGAACCCGACGAGCTCGACGACCTGCTTGATCCGCCGGACGATCGAGTCGCCGATCCGCGCGTGCGTCTGGATGACGACGAAGTTCAGGGCCGTGAGCAGGATGCGCGGCGTGTTGATCGGCGGGTTCTCCAGGCGGTTCACCATCGACTTGACGGAGTCCGCGTGCATCGTCGACATTGTCGGATGGCCGGTCGCCATGGCCTGGAACATCGTGTAGGTCTCCGCGCCACGGACCTCTCCGACGATGATGTAGTTCGGCCGCTGCCGCAGCGCTGCGCGGACGAGGTCGTACATGTCGATCTCTCCGCCTGCCTTGCCGTCGGGCCCGCGCTCGCCGACGCCGGACCGGGTCGTGCCGGGGATCCAGTTCTCATGGGGCAGGTTGATTTCTCGGGTGTCCTCGATGGAGACGATCTTCGCGCCCGGACGGATGAACAAGGCCGCGCTGTTCAGCGTGGCCGTCTTCCCGCTCGCCGTGCCGCCACAGATCATCATCGACTTGCCGTTCTCGACCGCCATCCAGAGGTACGCCACCATCTCCGCGCTCGCGGTGCCGAACTTCACGATCTCGACGGGCGTGAAGGGCTTCTCCTTGTAGCGCCGTATCGTGAAGGACGTGCCCCGCGTGGTGATCTCGCGGCTGTACGTCGCCTGGACGCGGTGGCCCTCGACGGACGTCCCGTCCAGGATCGGGCTCGCGACGGAGATCTGCTTCCCGCATCGCTGGCCCAGCATGACGGCGAAGGAGTTCAGGGCGTCGTCATCGTCGAAGATGACGCTCGTCTTGATCGACTCGAACTTCTGGTGGTAGATGAAGAGGGGGATGCTCGTGCCGTCGCAGGACACGTCCTCGATCCGGAGGTCCGACATGAGGACGTCCACGGGACCGTACCCGACGAAATCGCGGATGATGTAGTAGACGATCTTGTCCTTGGACGCGGGCTCGAGGCGCAGGCCTCGGGATTTGATGAACGAGTCCACCGCCTCCTGGAGGTATTCCTCCTTGTCCTTCTCCGCCATTTTGTCCCATTCGTATTCGAGGGTGCGTTCGAGGGAGCCCTTGATCATGTCCAAGAACTCCCTTTCCCGGTCGTTGAGCTGCGGTTCCCAGACCTCGTATACGTACTCGGACTGGTCGTGGTCGTAGATCACGCGGGAATAGGTGAACGGCTCGCGGATCGGGACGACCTCGATTTCCTCGAGGGTCTCACGCGCGAGATCGGGGATGCGCGTGAGGTAGGAGCCTCGGGTCCCGGACCATTCCGCCTTCCGCTGGATTGCGCCCTTCGGCATCATGATCTTCTTTTGTTTCGCCATCGCTCCACCTCAGAACCGAACGTCCGTCGCGGACTCTCCCACGCCTATCTGGACCTGAGCGTGCTGCAACCGGAATACGCTCAAGGACAGGAGGCCGGGGTTGTTGTGGATCTTGAGCAGCGTGATGTACACCTGCCTCGAGGAATCGAAGCTCGTGGAGACGCTATACACGGTCGTCAGTCCGATCCGCGCCGTGAAGATCTCGTCGAGGGGCGTCCTCACGTAGGTCCCGCCGAGCTTTAGGGCAGCGGCCAGGGTCGAGTTGAAGAACTTGTACCATGCCAGGCCGTACGTGGACGTGTGGTTGATCCAGATCACCGGACCCGGACCGGACGGGAAGGTCTCGCCCGGGGTGCCGCCGTAGTCCTGGCGGTCGACCGAGAAGACCTGTGCGTTGACGACCTCTGTGCTCGTGCCCGTGATCGTCCCGCGCCCGTAGAGGCTCACGAGCCCGAACGTGACCTCGAGCGTGTCGTTCGCCCGCGTCACGCCGAACGTCGGCTGGGCCCGGATGATCTGGCCGTCCCTCTGATAGCGGATGACCGCGCCGTTCTCGTACGCGATGCTCTGCGGGACAAAGTACCGGTTCCCGACGTGCAGCTCGACGGACCCGTTGGACTGCTCCCGAACGGGGGTGCGCACGGCCGGGCCGGACAGACCTTCGATCAGGTAGTCGAACTCGACGGTGAAGGGTCCCGCCTCCGGGGAGGCGGTGAGGGTGCCCACGGTCGCGGCGGCGAAGATCGGCACGCCGTCTACGCCGAGGGTGATTGCCGATGCCGCGGTCACGGGGATGTAGTGCGCACCCGCGAACTGGGCCGCCTGTGAGGCGAGGATCTGGAGGTCGATGGACCCCTTGAGCCCGCCGAACTGCCCGAGGACGCCGTTCATGTGGGACGCCTCGGAGTCCTTCATCCACACTGGGACGTACTGGTTGACAATCAGGCTGAGGAAGGTCAGGAAGACGAGGAGGGCCATGATCGTGCCCACGGTCGAGGCGACGCCTTCGTCGTCTGACCGGATATCGCGGATTAGGACGCGCATGGAGTCACCTGAGGAGAATTCCCGGTGGGCATTCCAGCCGCCCATCCTAGATGACGCTATTTATAGGTGTCGCGCTGAAAATCTCTCTCTGAGAATGAGTCGATTTTCTCCATGCGAGGCGGCCTGATTTCGGACCCGAATTCGGAGGTGATTTCGGGCCTGGGGCCGGAGCCTTCCCCCGATCTATCGGCGCTTCGCGGCGCCCCGCTTCGCCGCCGCGTACACGAGGGAGGCCTCCCCCGCCATGAAGCGCCTCATCCCGTCCACGGAGGCGTACTCGTTCGGCGCGTGGGCCCGGGAGCCGTGGCCCAGCCCGGAGGCGACCCACGGCAGCTTCAGGTACTCGTCGAAGGCGAAGGCGGGCATCGTGCCGCCGCTCGAGGGCCAGACCTCTGGCTCCTTGCCGTGGGCCCGGGCCGTCTCGATCGCCGCCCGGGCGATCCAGGAGTCCGGGTCCGTCTTCGCTGGGCCGTAGGGGCCGTGCACCTCGATCCGCAGGTCGTCGAAGCCCCGCTTCGAGAGGTGCGCCTTGAGCTTGCGCAGGGTCCGCTCGACGGTCATGTTCTTCACGAGGCGGATGTCGATCTTCGCGTACGCCTCGTGCGGGAGGATCGTCTTCGTGCCCCCGTGCTCCGTATATCCGGAGTAGATTCCGCAGATGTTCACGGTCGGCTCGAACAGGTACTTCAGCAGGAGCTGGTCCTTCGGGAGATTGTACTTGAACTTCGCCGTGCGCTCTTCCGTGAGCCAGGCCTTCGGATCGAACTTCCTTGCGAGGTCCTTGACCATCCCGATGTCCGTCTTCGTGGGCGCGACGACGTCGTCCCAGATCCCGTCGATCGCGGGCCTCTGGTCCTCGTCGACGAGGGTGTGCAAGGCCTCAATGAGCCGCCACACGGGGGACCGAATCCACACGGCGTTCGAGGAGTGGATCTCGCTCTCCATCGGCCCGCCGGCCTTCGGGTTGCCGCGGGACCAGACGGTCAGGTAGAGGCAGCCCTTGACGCCGAGGTAGATCGTCGGCACGCCGCGCAGGTCCTCGCCATAGTCGTTCGCGATCGCCGCGTCCGCCCTGAGCTCGCGACGATGGGTGCGGATGTACTCGATGAAGTTCGCACTGCTGATCTCTTCCTCGCCCTCGGCGAGGATCTTCAGGTTCACGGGCATCTCGTCGACGTCGCGGATCGTTTTCCAGGTGAACAGGTGGTTCGCGAGGGCGCCCTTCGAGTTCGTCGAGCCGCGGGCGATGACCGCCTTGCCGACGCCCGGGATCTCGTGCAGCTCCGCGGCGAAGGGCGGCGCGATCCAGGTCTTCAGATCTCCCACAGGCTGAACGTCGTACATTTCGTACTCGATGAGCGTGACCGGAGCGCCCACGTTGAGTTCACCGATGACGAGAGGATGGCCGCCCTTCTCGAACGTCCGTGTCGTGCAGCCTATATCTGCCATCATCTGGCGGACCATCTCCGCGCATTCGCGGACGCCCTCCCCGGTCGCGCTGACGGATGGTTGCTGCAGCAGCTTCCGCGTGGACTCGAGGGCTTGGGGGAACCTCGATTCGAGGGCGCGATAGACCTCCGGCGGCGCGAACCCCTTCATCGGGCCCCGGGAACGTAGCGTTCCGGATAAGGCTCACGGTTTCGGTGCGCCTCCGGCACGATACACGGAACGGCCACCGACCACCGTCTCCAGCACGCGCACCTCAGAGATCCGGTCCCGTGGGATCTCGAAGAGATCCTTGGAGAGGATAACGAGGTCCGCGTATTTGCGCGGCGTGAGGGTCCCGCGCGTGTCGTCCGCGCGGCACGCATAGGCCGCGCGTCGCGTGTAGCAATCGATCGCCTCGTCGATCGACAGGCGGTGCGGCGACGGTGCTCCGTCGGGCGTGCGTCGGGTGACGGCCTCTTGGATGCCGACCAGCGGGTCGAGCTCCGCCACGGGCCAATCGCTCGCGAAGGCGAGTGCCGCACCCGCATCGACAAGCGCACGCCAAGGGAACGCGGAGCGCGTGCGGTCGGGTCCAACGACCTCACGCCATCGAGTCGTCAGCTCTGGGGACGAGTGCCGCGGCATCATGCACGGAATCACGCCCAGACGCGCGAAGCGTTGGATGTCCTCGGCCGCCAGGTTCTCGTCGTGCTCGATGCGATGCCGACGGCCCGACGTTCCGTTCCGTCTCGCAGCCCTCTCGTACGCATCGAGGGCGATTCGCACGCCGCGATCTCCGCACGCGTGGGTGCAGATCTGAAAACCCATGCGGTCGAGCTCGGCGACGATCCCTTGAAACTCCGCCTCGTCGTAGACGGTCTCGCCCCGCGTGGATGGATCGTTGTCGTACGGCTCGAGGAGCGCGGCAGTCTTCGTCTCCTGAACACCATCGATGTAGAGTTTGATTGCGGCCACGCGAAACCAGTCGTCATCGTAGCGCCGGCATGCGTCGGCGAATTCCGGGTAGCGGTCCCTCGGCGTATCCGCCGGATGATAGATGGCCGCGCGCACCCGGACCGTCAGGTCCCCTGCCTTTCGGAGTGCCGCATACGCGGCTAGATCCTCATAGTTCACTTGGACGTCGAAGGCGGTCGTGATGCCCGCGGCGGAGGCCCTCTCGACGGTCTGCCGCAGCCCCACGAGGGATCGACGGCGGTGCACCTCCGGGAGGAAACCCGTCACGTCAAAGGCGCGGTGCAAGATCCCCGTCGGCTCGCGGCTGGCCGGATCGCGTTGCATTTCTCCGATCTCGCGGCCCACGGCGTCCATCGCGGCGCAGGCCCGCTCGACGAATCGGCTGTTCCCCCACCCCGTGTGGCCGTCCCAGGCCGTGAGCAGGACGGGCCGATCTGCGATGACCGAATCGAGATCCCGCTTGTCCGGGAGCGTGGTGGCGCGCAGGGCTGCATAGTCGAACCCATGTCCCAATATGATTTCCTCGTCGGGATGGGTCGTGGCATACGCCTCGACGCGGCGCTGGACCTCCTCGAGGCTCGGCCGTCCCGTGAGGTCGACCCACGTCCCCCGCTCATATCCCCAGATCAGATGCACGTGGGCGTCGATGAATCCGGGCAAGACAAGCCGGCCGCCCGCGTCGAGGATTTGAGTCTTGGCGCCCGTGAGGCGATCGACCGCGCGCTCCTCCCCCACCGCCAGGATCCGCTCGCCGTCGCATGCGAGGCCCTCGGCCCAGGGCTTGGACGGATCGCCCGTGTAGATGCGTGCGTCCCGCACGACGAGGCTCGCGTCTCCGATGCCGGTCCCCCGAGCGGGACCGCGCGATTCCCTCAATACGGTTGCGGCTCTCGCCCCACGGTCACGAAAAACTATTTCTCCCCTCGGTTCATGGGTCGCGCGAGCCGCGGTAACTCAGTTTGGGAGAGTGCGAGACTGAAGATCTCGAAGTCGCCGGTTCGAGCCCGGCCCGCGGCACTCCATCCGGCGAATGACCTCGACAACCTTTTTATCAGGTGAGCCGTTCGTCGCCCGTCCCGCCTTAGCTCAGCCTGGTCAGAGCGGGTGACTGTAGAGTGCTCCCGTGCACAAGGCGTGCGCGGTGCCCGCTGCCATCATCAGGCCCCCGGTTCAAATCCGGGAGGCGGGATTCATCTTTCTTCCGCTCGTTCCTTGTCGAAGGCACGGCG
>Ga0209619_10003180_pt1 | contig 11821 bp, 19 predicted proteins | sample Rifsed16ft3_FD_184011 | JGI IMG/M metagenome (GOLD analysis project Ga0209619, IMG submission 184011) | Soil microbial communities from Rifle, Colorado, USA - sediment 16ft 3 (version 2) | ecosystem: Environmental > Terrestrial > Deep subsurface > Rock core/Sediment | place: Rifle, Colorado... | reverse complement strand
ATAACCCTGCAAATTCCAGCCCCTTTCCCGGCTCCTTCCCCGCCAAAAACTAAGTGTAAAGGCGCGGTTGTGCAATTGAGTACAAACCGGTGATGTTTATGTGCGCTGGTTTTTTTGAAACTATGGAGAGATCATACGATTTGGAGGTGAATCCGTGATCCAAACGGTGCGGATTGCGCGGTTGGAATTACCGGACGGCATCACATATTTGGATGTGACCTGGGATAGTCCGGGAATTGATCCTGACAGTGAAGTAGGAGCCTGGTTATATGAGGGGAATCTAATTTCCGTAACGGTAGTTAATACCAGCCTAACCATCACTTCACACGCGTTAGTTCGACGCGGGCAGGGACAGAACTTTTTTAGCGTGGATATTCCGCCTGGAACTAACCAGACTTTCCTGTCGGGTGGGCCGGTGAAAACCGTGAGCAATATTCCGCTATTTTCGTTGAGCGTGTAGTGTGACTTTCCCAACCGTTTCCAACCGCGCTTCAGGTGCACAAACCGCAAATCAGGCGGATCAACCGATTACCATTCCAGCCGGCTCAGGCGGCTTATTAGTTGTTGAATTGTCGTATGCTGATACGCTTCAGACGGTGTCTACATATACTGCTGGTTGGGACTTGTTATTTAATGTGCAACAAACTAGTGGAGGCAACAATGCCCTGGCGGTGTTTTATAAAGAAGCCATTGGTTCAGATGCTCTAACCGTTACAATGACAGGTAATACACGTTCTGCGCACACGTCACACCGCATCAGCGGCGCAGAAGCACTCGCAACCCAACTTCCAGAATACGCCACTGCCATAGCTACAAACAGTAGCGCAGATTCACCTGATCTAATACCAACTGGAGGGGCTAAGGATTATTTATGGTTCTCCTTTGGGGCCAGCTCACATGCTGGTACATATACATCCTACCCGGCCGATTTTGTGAACGGCAGCCAGGCCAATACCGGCACTGCCTCTGCCGGACATTGTATTGCCGGTGCAGCAGAAAGAGAACTCAATGCGGCCAGCCTGAACCCGGGAGCGTTCGTGCACGATCAGGCGACTGTCGCTGAGTGGGTAGCCGCTACGGTTGCGATCCATCCAGCGGGCGCACCGCCGGCCGGTCAACCTTTCAGAATACGCACGCAGGGCGTGCCAACCGGCGCTGGCCGACATGACCGCCCGTCCAGATGGAACTAAAACAGGAGCATTCGATGAATATCGAAATGGAATATGGCAAGGTTTATAAAATTTCTCACAAGCGCAAGGGAACTTTTGTGGCACAGTTTCTGGGGATAGTCGAGGGAGATGATGTGGATCCCCGATTTTTGCACGTTCGCTATGACGTGCGCGTGGGGACGGACCAGGCGCATTTGTCCACCAACTTGGGCAAACAGGACGTGCGGGAGAGCAATCTCCGGCCGTCATTGATCACGAAAATCGAGTTGTTCGACGGGCCGCACTGGCTGCGAGAATTGAAACCGCCGCCCGAGCCGGCCCCCCTCCCCGAACCGGTCAGCGAGCCGGGGATTTTTAACAAAATCAGGAACGTGTTTATACGTAAGGAGCGATAACAATGGCAGATTGGCCACCGAAGAAAAACGCAACATTTACAGTTACGTTCCCCATCTATGACAACGACGGCGATCTGGTGACGGCTGCGGCCGCGCTGGACAGCGAGGTCAGCAAGGACGGCGGGACATTTACCGACTGCACGAACGAGGCAGGCGAGATCGCCACCTCAAGCGGTCTATATACACTAGCTTTGACGGCGACCGAAATGAACGCCGACATTGTGGCGACCATCACAAAAACGAGCACGACGGATGCTAAGACTGCGGTGAACGTGATGTACACGGCCACGCGGCAGTTAGTTGACCTGGCGTTTCCCACCACGTCCGGGCGCAGCATTGACACGACGGCGACCGGCGCGGTCGGCGTGGATTTCGATAACGTCGAAGGCACGCTGGACGCGGCCGAGATTGGGACGGGTGCGATTACCGCCGCCAAGTTCGCGGCAGGAGCGATTGACGCGGCTGCGATAGCCAATGGCGCGATAGACGCCGCGACGTTTGCGGCTGGAGCTATTGATGCGGCCGCGATTGCCAACGCCGCCATTGATGCGGCTACATTTGCCGCCGGTGCGATTGATGCGGCCGCGATTGCCGCGGATGCAATCACGGCGGCCAAGATTGCCAATGGCGCAATTGATGCTGCGACCTTTGCGGCTGGAGCGATTGACGCGGCGGCCATCGCAACCGGCGCGATAGATGCAGATGCGCTGGCCGCGGATGCGGTGACCGAAATCAGAGCATTGGAGACCGGTACTTCGGACGCCGGTGGCTCAACAACTACTATGGTTGATGCGGCGCGCACCGAAGCAGATGATGTACACATTGGCAAATGGATTATGTTCACCTCCGGCGCAGTAGCAAATCAAGTGCGCCTGATTACGGATTTCGTCGCCGCCACAGACACAACCACCTTTGCCCCGCCAACGACCGCATCCATTGGGGCGGGCATCACCTATGAATTCCTGCCAGCAGGTGCGGTGGACGTGCAAAGCTGGGTGGGGCTTGTGACGGGTTTGCAGACTCCCAACGCGCTGCAATCCGGGCGTGTGGACAGCTATGTAGGCGCAATGGCAGCGGCTGTGATCGCTGCCGCTTCGTTCGCCGCTGGAGCGATTGACGCGGCGGCGATTGGAACCGGCGCAATTGACGCCGATGCGATTGCGGCTGCGGCTATCACGGCGGCTAAGTTCGCCGCTGGAGCAATTGACGCCGCAGCCATCGCCAATGGAGCGATTGACGCGGCCACGTTCGCTGCCGGAGCAATTGACGCCGCGGCCATTGCAACCGGCGCGATTGACGCGGCCACGTTCGCCGCCGGAGCGATTGACGCCGCAGCCATTGCAACCGGCGCGATTGACGCCGATGCGCTGGCCGCCGACGCCGCGAATGAGATTGCCGACGCGATCCTGTCGCGTGATGTGGACAATGTCGAGGCGACCGCTCCGGTGCACAGTTTATGTGTTGCGATCCTGAAGGCGGTTTCCCGGATCCGGGATAACGCCGGAACGTTAGAGGTCTACCGGACGGATGGCCTGACACTGAAAATGTCCCAGACCGTCACGACCGACGCCGCGCTCGATCCGGTTGACGAATTGTCCGCAGGCAGCTAATGGCCGCAAAACGCGGACGAACTATCAGCAATCATAGCCAGTTGTTCGCCGGTTTGTCCGGCGGTCAGGCTGAAGCGCCCGCTGCCGGGCAGCCGGTCATGATCCGGATGCAGGGCGTCCCCACCATGCCGGGCTACCGGGACCGACCAGGCAAATGGAATATGTATCCCTTTGTCCTGGCCCCGCTCGTTGAGTTCTTCCGGCGCATGGCCAGCCTGATTGACAGGTGGTCGTAAATGGCGGCAAAACGCGGCCGCACGATTACCTCGTTCGGGCAGTTATTCGGCGGGCTGTCCGGCGGCGGGGAGGCGGAGGCCATCACGCCAGGCACAGTGCATTTGTCGTTTTCGGAGGCGAACACGATTACGCCCAATTTTACGGCGGTCAATTCGCTAACCTTGGCACTGGCCGAGGCCAATACGGTGACCGTATCTCTGGATTAATGGAGTAGATGTGAGTGTTTTCACAAAAGGCAAACTGGTCCGCTCCTCTGCAATTTTCAAAAACAGCGCCGGGACTGCGATTGATCCGACGGCGGTCAAAGTCAAGGTGCGCACACCGGCGAAGCTCACGACGGAGTACGTCTACGGCACAGACGCCGAGGTTGTGAAAGATTCAACCGGTAATTATCACATCGACGTTTCTGGCAGCCTGTCCGGGTTTTATTTTATATATTGGTACAGCACCGGAACCGGCCAGGCCGCCGAGGAGCATTTTTTTGAGGTCGTTGACCCGAAGGCAGATTGATGACTGATATTCGCCCAGGCATGGAAGAAATCCTGCTCCGGCTGCGGCAGGTGGGGGAGGCCGGGACGGCTGATTATTCTGTGGCAGGAAAGACCTATTGGCAGGACGTTGACATGCAAGCCCTGGCCGACCGCCATCGTCAATGGTTGCACGCCGTCAATCTGCCTCCTGAACCCCAGGAAATCGCCGGGACGACTTATTACTACCGCTACCGCTTCCCACCCGCGCTGCGCCCGGCCTCCACCGGGATCGAGGGCACAGTTGGCGGGACGGCGGTTTTCCGGGTAGACGACTCGACCGGAGCGCTGATCGCCGGGACGCTTTACAGTTTCAACCCCGACGCCCTGGACATGGTTTTCCCCGCCGATCAGGGCGGCAGCGCCCGTTATTGGACCGGCTTCGCCTATGATCTGAACGCCATCGCTTATGATCTGTGGACCCGGAAAGCCGGCCACGCCTGGACGGCGATCAACTTCAGCGCGGACGGCCACCGCTTCGACCGGGCGGCGCTCCACGCCAATTGCCTGCGCATGGCCGAGATGTTCGCCAGCGCCCAGGGCGTGCAGGTCAGCCGTATGGTAAGACTGGATGCTTATTAGGAGACGGAAGAAATAATGCTGAGCGACGCCGAACTGACCGAACTGCGCGACTTCGCCGAAGCCAATGTCATGCCGTCCACGTGTACGCTGCAAACGCCCACGGAAACGAACACCAAAGGCTCGGTCGTGACGACTTACGCGAACACATACACAGCCGTCCCGTGCCGAATCATGCCCGTAACAGGTCAGCGGAGCCGTGAGTATGTGACCGGCGAAAAGGTCGCCAAACGGGCGGCTTATATTCTAACCGTTCCCTGGGATCAGGCGCTGGACGCCGGTTACCGGGTCGTCGCCGGCGGCGATACCTACGAAATCCTCGGCGTGTGGGACGCTCACGATTTCCGCACCGCGCGCCGGGCCGATCTGGTGAAACTGTGATGGCCGACAGCACCCAGGAAGTGCTGCGGCACAACGCCGCCATCCAGAAGCTGCTGACAGATATTTCGCTGCGCCTGTATTTCCGCGGCCTCGCCCACGACCGGGATAAACTGGTCCCCCCGCAAAAGGCCGGGTGGGACGCCAATACCCCCCGGCCGACGCTCCATTATGGCACACGCGAGTATTACGAGCATTTGGTCGAAATAGCGCAGACGACTACCCGCCATTACGAGGTCGCCTCGCATCACCCGGAACACCATCCGCACGGCGTGGGCGGCATGAGCATCCTGGATTTGATCGAAATGCTGGCCGATTGGATGGACGCCAACCGTGCGCACGGCGACGGCAATCTGCTGGAGAGCATCCGGATCGGCGTGCTGCGTTTCAAGATCGAACCGCAACTGGCAAAAATCCTGGAAAACACAGCCGCAGAATTGGAATGGTTATGAACTCGCCCAAATCGCTGATTGATGGCGTTGACCGCCTTTTGACTGACTCGAAGCATCCGCTGGACGAACACCAGGCCAGGCGTTTGACGCTGGAATTGTTGCGTGAGATTTTCCGCGACCAGTTGGATATCAAGGCCGATCTGGAACACATACAGGAAGACATCGCGCAGAGACGCGCGCTGCTAGATGCGACCATCGCAAAAGTGCAGAAAGACATGGACGAGCTCTGGCGACAATTCCGAGCATATCCCCCCGCCCAAGAGCTGGCCGAATTCACCCGGCATTTCCGCGAATACCCCTCGCTGACCTGGCTGCTGCGCCACCGCACGAAGCTAACCATCTCCTGGCTGGTCGGCTTCGTCGTCGTCGTCATCATCCTGTTCCTGACCTATCACCAATGGCTGCTCTCCCGCCTGGGCCTGCCGCCGCTGGTCATTCTAAGATGAGCACCTACCGCGCCCGCGAAGTGACCGTTTCCGTCGAACTTGGCCCGCTGCATAAATTGCGCGGTGAGCTGGGTTCGAAGGCGCACCAAATCCTCGATAAAACCGCCTTTGATATCCAGGCCTCCGGCCAGGGCAACGCGCCCGTGGATACCGGCGCACTGCGGGCTTCCGGTTACGCATCCGGGATGCACGGCGGAAAATCGGATTACAGCCAGGCTAGAAGCGAAGCCGGTTCGCGCCGGGAGACGGAGTTCACCCCCGAGGAACAGCCGGCCAACCCATTCGAGCGCGTGATCGGGTTCAGCGTGATCTACGCGCTGATCGTCGAACTGACCCAAATCGCCTTTTTGAAAATGGCCGTCGAGCGCCATCGCCAGGCGTTCGTCAATGCCTGGAAGGGCTTGTTCACAGGCCGTTGACCTGTCGAAACTCGGATTAGCCCATGGACGCCCTCGAAGACGCCATTCACGACACTATCGCAGCCGCGAGCGGGATCACCGCCCTGGTGGGCAGCCGCATCTACGATCAACCGGCTCCGGCCGGAGCGGTCTACCCGTTCGTGACATTTTCCTACGCCGGGGGCGGGGAAGATCGGGAGACGCCGAAACATCGCAAAAACCTGGTTTACATGCTCCAGGGCGTCTCGAACGTCTCGAAAGCGCAGGCCAACACCCTGGCCGAGTTGCTCGAGGCGGCGTTCGACGAAACCATATTGACCGTAAGCGGTTGGTCCAACTTTTGGACCGCCGTCGAAGACCACCTGAAGGCGTTCGAACTCGACACGCAATCAGGCCAACAAACCTGGCGGGCCGGGCGTTACGTCCGGGTGCGCCTATCTGTTTGAGGAACAAGTTCCTTACGAACAAGTTCCTTACGAACAAGTTCCTTACAAGGAGGCTGAAATGCCTGAATATACTGGCAAAAATCTATACGTGTCGTTTGCCGGGACCGTCGTCTCCAGCCGTTTCCGTTCATTTGACAACGACGAAACGATGGCGATGGTGGACAAATCCGCCGGCGCAGATGGGGCCATGACCTATCTGAACACGCTGGAAGATGGCAAAGCAACACTCGAGGTGCTGGACCTGGAACAGGGCACTGCACTCTGGGCCGCCCTTGTCAAAGGCGCCGCTGGCACGCTCATCTGGGGCGACGAAGGCAGCGCCGCCGGAAAGCCGAAGCACACCGTCCCCGCCCTGGTCGCCCGCCGCCGCAAGACCACCGTGTACAACGAAGTTGTCAAAGGAAATTTCGATTTCCAATACAACGGAACGGTGGTGGATGGGACTTTCCCGTAAAAAATCCCGGGAGCTGGCGGGAATACATCCGACACGCCCGCCAGTTGCCCGTGTGGAACGCTTGTGGAACGGCTGGAAGGCCGGTACCCGCAAAAAAGGATGTGTGAACCATGCCCAATAAGAATGGCCGTTTTACGCCGAGCCGGGAACAAATCCTGGCGACGGCCGGGCAATTGCCCGAAGAATGGGTCCCGGTCCCCGAATGGGGACCAAATGCCGAGGTATTAGTGCGCGGCGCAACCGCCGAAGAACGCGTGCGGTGGTACGAGAAGGCCCAGGTGGACGGCAAGCTCCATCTGCCCACCGCCCAGGCCATGGCGCTGGTGCTCGGCGTCAAGGAGCCGGCCTTCACCGAGGCCGATGTGCCCGCGCTGCTGCAGCTCTCCGGCGCGGCGGTCGGGCGCATCCAGGAGACCTGGCAGCGCCTGTCCGGGCTGAAAGACGATGACCTGCTGGTGGCCCGAAAAAACTCCTCGACAACCCCGAGCGCCGCTGGCTCTACCAGTTAGCGGCCCGGCTGGGGTTGAGTTTGACGCAGGCATTCCAATTGCCCTCCTGGGAAGTCACGCATTGGCGCGCCCATTACGAGGTCGCCGATTGGATCGCCCAGGGCTTGGGTAAAGAGCACGATTACCGGCGCGGGCTGGAGTTTGCCAAAACAGTGCAGGCCCTCGAAGAGGAAACGCACGAAAGAAAAACGGGGCGCAAGGCAGGTGAATAGGGGTGGATTTGATTCTTGACATAGTATGATTATGGAGCTATAATCATACTATGAAGCAATTCAGTCTTCGTCTTCCTGATAACCTGCATAAAGCAATTACCGAAACAGCCAAGCAGAATCGCCGTTCAAAACATGCGGAAATTCTGCGGGCTATCGAATATTATCTTAAGGAAGCCCCTGAGGCTCATTATCGAGTAGAAGAAATAGAAGACGAAGACCAAAAATAAAACATGCCGGCCAGAAGCGCAACCTTCTAACCGGCACTAACCCACCGCCGTGTAGCACCACGACAGTGAGCTTGGTACATTGTACTATGCTCCTATTCCACACGGGCGGCAAGCAAAGGAGCTTTCCATGTCATTTCGAGAATTTTTTGAAGTCTTCAAGCGCATCGGGTTACTCCGGCTGGCGCTGCGGGAGCAAGGCTTTCTGACGGATGTGCTGGTTGACCCGGCGCAGACGCCGGAAGCGTTCACTACAAAGGTGAATGAACTGCTTCCCAAACTGGCCCCGCCCGAACAGCGCGCGGTGGCTTATCTGGTCGCCGCCCTGGTTTCGACCACCCACCCCCAAGGAGTCTGATATGTATCAAGTTGAGGTTACCGTCAAAGGGACAAGCGTCCTGCTTCAGCATCGTTTCCCGATGCCCGATCTTGCCACTGCCAGCAAGGGCGCCAAGCGCAAATCCGGCGCGGTTGACTATTCTACAGAGTGGCGGCAAGCGCTCTATGTCAATGCCGATGGACAAATCTACCAGCCCGGCTTGCACTTCGAGGCCTCGCTGGTGGCTGCGGCGACCCAATTTAAAATCACCGGGGCCAGGGGCAAAAGCTATCGGGATTTGTTTCGGTCGAGCGTCTTTGTTAGGCCCGACGAAATCCTGCACGGGCTGACAGCCCCCGAAAGCCTGACTGCGGATGCTGACGAAAAATTGTATATCGATGCGCGCCCGGTAGTGATTCAGCGTTCGAGAATCGTGCGCTTACGCCCGGCTTTCAAGGCGGGTTGGCAGTTGAGTTTCACCATTGAATGTATTGACGACCAAATCCACGAAGATTTATTGCTGGATGTGCTGACTCTGGCCGGAAGAACGATTGGCATCGGCGATCACCGGCCAAAATTCGGACGCTTTGCGGTCGTTCACTTCAAAAAGCTGGAATGAATTTGTGGTGAGGTTTCGGTTTGGTTAGGTGTGTTTTGTTCCGGTCGGGTTTGTTCCGGCGTGGCATGGTTTGGTAAGCCTTGGCACGGTAAGGCATGGCATCTTTCTTCAAAATCCCTGAGCTGCCCGGCGTAAAAATCCCCTGGTATGGGCGCTTGTCGCTCGAAGATTGGCGTCCCTTAAAGCAGCACATCTACCAGCGCGACGGCGGCCTGTGCCAGTATTGCCACACCCAGGTTGCCTATGAGAAAAGCCACTGCCACCACGTACTCCCGCTTTCCGAGGGTGGCGTGAATCATCCGTCGAATTTAAAAACGGCCTGTCATGGCTGCCATGAAGACAAACATCCTTTCATGAATCCCTTGCGGGCCAGCAGCTAACTTTGTGGTAAGGAAACGGCGAGCAACGGCATGATCTGGCACGGTAGGCAGCGGTGGGATAAGGCAAGTTCAGGCAAGGTTTGGCAGGAAGAGTCTCCTACAGGAGACTCTTCCTGTTTAAGTTTCTTCGTGCGCTTGCATACGCTATAATCTTCACACACGGCGCACACCACGCCGGGCTTTAGGACACCTGCCGCCCTTCGCGGCAGGAAAAACACAAAGCCCCGCAGAGATCACCTCTGCGGGGCTTTTACTTTTTAAGGAGCCTGGATGGAAATTGCAAGCTTATTTGCCCGAATCGGGGCGGATCTAAGCGGTTTAGAAAAGGGCCTGGCGCAGACCGAAACCATGCTCGTCGGCGCGGGCAAAAAGATGACCACGCTCGGCGGAGATTTGACGCGCAACCTGACGCTGCCCCTGGCCGCCCTGGGCGGCGTGGCGGCGAAATCGGCTATTGACCTGGATAAGGAGATGAGGAATATCCAAAGCATTTCCAAATCAACCGATTCCGAAATCTCCGAACTGTCCGGCACGTTTGTTGATATGAGCACGGATATGCGCAAGACGACGGACAGCGCCAAAAATCTAGCCGCCGGCTTTTATCAAATTCAAAGCAGTGGTTTCGAGGGCAGCGCCGCCATGGACGTACTCGAAGCCTCGACAAAAGCGGGCAGCGCCGGGCTGGCGAGCACGGCCACGGCGGCGGAGGCCATCGCCGCCAGCCTGAACGCCTACGGAAAAAGCGCCGACCAGGCCGGCGCCATCTCGGATGTACTGTTCGAGACGGTCAACCGGGGCGTGGTCACCTTTGGCGAATTGTCCGGCTCGCTCTCCAATGTCATCGGCGTGGCCGCGCAAGCGGGAGTTTCGATTGAGACGGTCGGAGCGGCCGTGGCGACAATGACCAAGCAGGGTATGGAGGGGGCGGAGGCGACGACCGCCCTGAACCAGTTGATCCTGGGCCTGATCAAGCCCTCCGAAGACCTGGCGACGGCCATTGACAGCCTGGGCTATTCATCCGGCCAGGCGATGCTGGACGCGCTCGGTTTGCAGGGCACGCTCCAGGCGCTCAGCGACGCCGGCTTCAATTCGACCGAGTCGCTGGCCGAATTATTCCCGAACGTGCGCGCCCTGCGGGCGGCCCTCTCGCTGACCGGCGCGGGGGCGCAGATGTTCGTCGAGGATTTGGAGGCCATGGAAAACGCCGCCGGCGCGACGGACGCCGCCTTCCAGGAGCAGACGAAATCCATCGCCTCGCAATTGAAAAATCTGACAAACGAATTGACCGCACTGGGCATTGAACTGGCCGGCGTTGTCACCCCCGCCGCCACCGAGATGGTGGGCAAACTCAAGGATTTGACCGAAGGCTTCCGCGCGATGGACGTGGAGGCGCAAAAGAACGTCCTGATGTGGGTCGGGATTGCGGTCGCCGCCGGGCCGGTGCTGAAAATCGTCGGGCTGCTCGTCACAGGCTGGGGCACATTGGCCGGGGCAGTCAGCGCCGCTTTGCCGGTGCTGGCAGCAGCCGGGACTGCGCTTTCGACCTGGGCGGCCCCCATCGTGGGCGTAATCGCCGTGCTGGGCGGCGTCGCCATTGCATGGAACAACCTGCGGGATACAGTCGAAAAAGGCAGGCAATCGGTAACCGGGACATGGAGTAAATTTTTCGATGACCAGATCAAGGGGGGCAAGACCGCCGCGCAAATCGCAACCGAATACGCAGCCGCGCAGGCCCGGGTCAAGCAGCAGTTGGATGAAAGCAACGCCGTCGCCAGGTTATTTATCAATGAGCAGGAATTGCTCAGGGAAGGGACGGAAGCGGCGGCGGCGGCAATCCTATCCGCATCCGATTCGTATGGGAACTACCTGGCAGCGATGAAGCAGGCCGGCGTCGCCGCCGAATCGCTCACTCAGGCGCAATACAACCTGGAAAAAGGCATTACGAACGTCCGGGACGCCGCCGAAACCCAGGACGGCTGGCTGGCCAGCTTGAGCAGCACAAAAATCAACGCAGCCGAAGCCAGCGCCGAAATGCTGGCAGCCGAACAGCAATTACATACCGAGACCCAAGAAGGCATTGAGGCGTTTCGCCATTATGCTATTGCGCTGGGAACCATCGAGGCGCAAACCCACAGCCTGGAGACGGCGCAGATCGACGTCAAGGACGAAATCGGACGGATGATTGACCTCTTCGCCAATGCGCCGGACGCCGAAATGCTGAGCTATTACAACGCCATGCAAAGTATTGTCAGCGCGTACGAGCGCGGCGAAATCAACGCCCGCGAGGCTCAACAGGCGCTGGAAGATTTACGCACGGCGATGCAGAACGGCCAGCCGGTGGCAGAGACATATAGCGGGATCGTCCACAACTGGGGCCTCGAATTCGCTAATTTAAAAACCAACGCCAGCGGCGCGTTGACCAATCTACAGAACCTGCTGGCTTTCCTCCAGTCACATCCCGGCCTGC
>Ga0209619_10003179_pt1 | contig 11828 bp, 10 predicted proteins | sample Rifsed16ft3_FD_184011 | JGI IMG/M metagenome (GOLD analysis project Ga0209619, IMG submission 184011) | Soil microbial communities from Rifle, Colorado, USA - sediment 16ft 3 (version 2) | ecosystem: Environmental > Terrestrial > Deep subsurface > Rock core/Sediment | place: Rifle, Colorado... | reverse complement strand
CACCCCCGCAGCGCAAGGATTCGGTGACGAGCGGGCCGCCATTTGAGCACGTCTCGTTTTTCGACGCCTATTTCTCGAACTATATCGAGGGGACGGAATTCGACGTTGACGAGGCCCGCGCGATTGTGTTCGACGGCGTCATCCCCGCCCAACGTCCTGCCGATGCCCACGACGTGCTGGGCACCTACCGCCTGGTCGGAGATGCAGCGTGGCTCAAGCGGAGCATTGGCGGTGACCGGGATGCCAGTTCGTTTCTCCAGCGCCTCAGCGAGGCGCACGCGATCCTGATGGCCGGCCGTCCCGAAGTAGGGCCTGGCCAGTGGAAGACGCAACCCAACCAGGCAGGGCGCACGCGGTTCGTGGAGCCGGAGCTCGTTTCGGGAACGCTCATCAAGGGGTGGGAAACAGTGCGCAGTCTCCGCACGCCATTCCAACGAGCAGCGATGGTCATGTTCGTGCTGAGCGAAGTGCACCCCTTTGCGGATGGCAATGGACGGATTGCACGAGCCTTCATGAACGCGGAACTCGTTGCCGGCGGCGAACGCCGCATCATCGTCCCAACGGTGTACCGCGATGACTACTTGGGTGGCCTGCGGGCGTTGTCACGGCAAGACAATCCGATGCCGTTCATCCTGATGGTGGATCAGGCGCAGCGTTTCACCGCGTCGGTTCGTTGGGACGAATACGCCACGGCGCTCGCCGACCTGACTGAGGCGAACGCGATGGCCGTGGCGGAGGAAGGGGTACGGTTGCGCATTCCCCGGATGGCAGTCTAGCACGGCGCGAAGAGGACCCGGCGGCACGCCGTTCTACCTAGCCCAGCGTCCACGTTCATCGCCATTTCAACGCCCCTTCATCGTCGCCGCGCGGTGTTCTGTCGATGCGCCACGCGGGGGCCACATGAGCGAGATCATTCGATTCAAGCTGAACGGCACGCCGGTAACCCTGGACACGAACGCGGACCGGAGACTGCTCTGGGTGCTCCGAACCGACCTCGAGCTGACCGGCGCCAAGTACGGATGCGGCGAAGGCCAGTGCGGGTCCTGCACCGTGATCGTGGACGGCCGGGCGGTGCGATCCTGCCAGGCGAGCCTGGGGTCGGTCCAGGGGAAGGCAGTGACGACCATCGAGGGGCTCGCTTTGGACGGGAAGCTGCACCCGCTCCAGCAGGCCTTTCAGGAGCACGGCGCCCTCCAATGCGGGTACTGCACGCCGGGCATGATCATGAACGCCTACGGCGTGTTGCTCAGGCACCCCAATCCCACGCGCGAGCAGATCGTGCAGGGCATGCAGCCCAACCTCTGCCGGTGCGGAGCGCACACCCGGATCATCCGGGCCATCGAGGTGGCCGCCGGCCGGAACGGAGGGAGCCATGACTGAGCTCACCCGGATGGACCGGCGCGAGTTCGTGACCCTGCTGGGTGGCGGCATCGTGGTCGTGGTGACCGTGCCCTTCGAATCGCTCTGGGACGCGCTCGATCAGCAGGGCCGGCAGCGGGGCTACCCCGAGGACATCAACGCCTACCTGCACATCGCCCAGGATGGAAAGGTCACGCTCTACTCCGGCAAGATCGAAATGGGACAGGGGGTCATGACCTCGCTCTCCCAGATGGCCGCCGAAGAGCTGGGCGTGAGCCTCGATGCCGTGCACATCATCATGGGCGACACGGCCGCCTGTCCGTGGGACATGGGCACCTTCGGCTCGCTCACCACTCGCGTGTTCGGCCCCGCGGTCCGCGCGGCGGCGGCCCAGGCGCGTCTGATCCTGACCGACCTCGCCGCCCGGCGGCTGGGCGTAGCCCGTGACGGCCTGACCGTCGAGAACGGCGTGGTCTACGTGACGGCAGCCCCGAGCCGGCGCGCATCCTACGGCGAGCTGGCGAACGGCCAGCGCATCACCCACACGGTGGATCAGAAGGCCGTGCTCCGCGCGGTGCGGGAGTTCGGCGTCATGGGCCGCTCGCCCAGGCGGCTGGATGGCATTGAGAAAGTGACCGGCGCGGCGAAATACGCCGGCGACATCCGGCTGCCCGGTATGCTCTACGCCCGCGTGCTGCGTTCGCCGGCGCACGGCGCCACGCTGCAGCGCATGGATGCCAGCGCGGTCGCGGCCATGCGCGACGTCACCGTGGTCAGTGAGGACGGGCTGGTGGCGGTGCTGTCGGCCGATCCCGAGACGGCGGAGCGGGCCTTGAAGCTGGTGAGGGCGGAGTTCGACGATCCGGCGCTGGCCGTGAATACCGAGACCATCTTCGACCACCTGGTGCGGTCCGGCGGAACGCCCAATACTCCGGAGGCGGCCGGGGATCTCGCGGCCGGGCAGCGGCTTTGCACCCGGACCTACGACGTCACCTACTACAACGGCTACGTCGCCCACGCGCCCATCGAGCCGCATACCGCGGTGGCGGAGGTGAAGGACGGTAAGGCCACCGTGTGGTCGTCCACGCAAGGCCCGTTCAGCCAGCAGGCGACCATCGCTCGGGAGATCGGATTCCCGCCCGAGGATGTCCGGGTGATCACGCCCTACGTGGGCGGCGGATTCGGCGGCAAGATGGCCGGACTGCAGGCAGTCGAAGCTGCCAGGCTCGCGAAGTTCACCGGGAAACCGGTACAGGTCGCCTGGACCCGCGCCGAGGAGTTCTTCTACGACTCGTTCCGGCCGGCGGCCGTGGTGAAGATCGTCTCCGGCGTGGACGGTGAGGGCCGCCTGGCGCTGTGGGACTACCAGGTGTACGGGGCCGGCGCGCGCGGCTCGGACGTCTTCTACGACGTTCCCAACCGCAGCGTCCGGGTGTACGGCGAGTGGGGCCGGGCGCCGGACGGCATGCATCCATTCGCGGTGGGGCCCTGGCGCGCGCCGGCGGCGAACACCAACCGCTTCGCAGCCGAGCAGCAGATAGACATGATGGCGTTGGGTGCGGGCGTGGATCCGTTGGAATTCCGGCTCAAGAACACCAAGGACCCACGCATGCTCGGCGTACTCCAGGCGGTGGCCAAGGCCTACGGATGGAAGCCGGCACCTTCTCCCAGCAGGACGGGCCGAGGCCGGGGCGTGGCCTGCGGGATCGACGCGGGGACCTACGTGGCGCACGTCGCGGACGTCACGGTGGACCTGCAAACGGGCAAGATTGCGGTGGAGCGGGTGGTCTGCGCCCAGGACATGGGCGTGGTGGTGAACCCGGACGGCGCCCGGATGCAGATGGAAGGGTGCATCACTATGGGTCTGGGCTACGCCCTCAGCGAGGAGGTTCGCTTCGAAGGGAGGCGGGTCCTTGATGAGAGCTTCGCGACCTATCAGCTTCCTCGCTTCTCGTGGGTGCCGGCCATCGAGACCGTGCTGGTATCCAACGACGGGCTCTCGCCGCAGGGCGGCGGCGAACCGGCCATCATCAACATGGGAGCGGTGATCGCCAATGCCGTGTTCGACGCCACCGGCGCCAGGATGCGCCGCTTGCCGATGACGCCGGAACGGGTTTTGGCGGAGATCAGGAGGATTTGACGTGGCGATTCGGGTGATGCTCATGGGGTTGGGGCCCATCGGGGCCGCGGTGGCTAGGCAGGTGGCGGTCCGCAAGGGTCTCAAGATCGTGGCGGCAGTGGACATTGACCCGGCGAAGGCCGGTAAAGACCTGGGCGAGTTCCTGGGCCTGGGCAAGCGGCTGGGCGTGAAGATCGCGGCGGACGCCGCGCTCGCTCTTCGCAAAACGCGGCCGCAGGTGGCCGTGCTGTGCACCAGTTCCTCGCTCAAGAGCGTCATGCCGCAGTTCGAGACCGTGCTCAAGGCCAGGGTCCCCATCGTCTCGACCACCGAGGAGCTGGCCTATCCGTGGCGCACCAACCGGGCGCTGGCCAAGAAACTGGACCGGCTCGCCAAGAAGGCCAAGGCGGCCGTGGTGGGCACCGGCGTCAACCCCGGCTTCGCGATGGACGCGCTGCCTATCGCGGTCACCGGCATCTGCGAGCGGGTGGACTCCGTTCGGGTAGACCGCATCCAAGACGCGCGCATCCGCCGGCTGCCGTTCCAGCGGAAGATTGGCGCCGGGTTGACGCCGGAGCAGTTCGCGGAGAAGGTCCGAGCCGGCACGGTGCGGCACGTGGGCCTGACCGAGTCCATCGCGATGATCGGTGACGCCTTCGGCTGGAAACTGGACCGGATCACCGACGAGATCGCGCCCCAGATCGCCGCGCAACGGGTGCAGAGCGAGTTCCTCAGCGTCGAGCGGGGCCGGGTGAGCGGCATCCTTCAGGACGGGACGGGCTACCGGAACGGCCAGCCAGTGATCGTCCTGCACATGGAAGCCTACCTCGGCGCGCCCGAGACCTACGACGCCATCACCATCACGGGCTCGCCCAACCTGCGCCTCAAGGCCGAGGGCGGCTTCCACGGCGACGTGGCCACGGCGTCCATCACGGTGAACACCATCCCCAAGGTGCTGGATGCGGCGCCGGGGCTCCACACCATGCGCACCCTGCCCATTCCGTCCTTCTTTGGAGGAAAGGCCTGACGCTAGGGGACCACCACGGCGCCAACGGTTCCCTGAAAATCGTCCGCGACCGGTGTGGTCCCTGCGGGGACGCCCCACGGCCCGCCGTTCACCCGCAGGTTCAGGTGGTGGCGTCCGGGCGCGATGGGAAGGGTCACCCTCCAGACGTCCGGCTCGATCCGTTGAAGGCCCCTTGGTAGCCAGTCGGTGAAATCCGCCATGATCTCCACCGAGGCAGCGCCGGGGACGCGGAACGTCAGGGTGCACGCGTCCCCCCGGCCGCGACGCACTTCCACCAGGGCGGCTGCAACCGTGGCTTCGTAGTCGGAGCGGTCATCGGGCAAGGCCACCCTGACGGTTGGCCGGCGGCGGAACGGCGCCGCCACGCGAAGGGCCGCCGTCACGTAGCGGCCGGCGATGTTGCCGCGTACCGCATCCTCGGCGTAGCGCCCACCCGCCAGCACGATGCCCGCGAACCATGTGAGGGGGAACGTCAAGGTCGCTTCGACGTAGGGTCCCGGATCGCCGCCGGGGTCGCCCGCCCGCGCGCTGACCACCGCCGCCGCCTCAAACCCATTGGGCCGCGCATGCCGTACCGCAGCCTCGACATCGGCGTACCCCACGTTGCCGATGGCCGTACCGGTGCCCGTCACGGCGAACAAGAGATCCCGCCGCGCGAGCCGGTACGCCGCCGCGATGGCCATCGCCGCATGTCCTTGGGTGTCAAATGCGGCGGCGCCGATGGTGGCCGCGATGGAACCGCTCGAACCGCCGGTTCCCTGGAACACCAGCCGCGCGCGGCCCAGGAGGTGGAAGAAGTTCGCCACCCCCAGGTACTCGTCGTACCGGCTCCCGCCCAACTCGGCGCCGATCTCCCCGACCAGGCGCGGCGAGGACGGAAGGAGTAGCGACCCGGCCAGGAGGCCTTGCAAGCTGCTGTTGCCGCTTTCGAACCTGAGCCAGGTGCCGCGCGCGGCGAACGCCGCCCGGTCGCCGGCGATGCGCACGGCCGGCGAGAGGGAAAACGCCGACGACGGGAGGAAACGATCGTATTCGACGTGGGAGAAGCCCGCGTCAAGCGTGGCGCGGGCCTGTGCCCATGCGGGCCCGGAGGCCAGCGCCAGGACCAGCGCCAGCCCAGGGGCGCGAGCCAAGCTAGGGTTTCCGGCGAACGGGAGTGGTGGGAGTCCCCGGCCCCGCGGCATTCGGGGCATCTGCGGTGGCCCCGAGCGCCTCGGCGCCCAACCGCCCGGCCGCCGCGGCTAGTGGCGGAGCCCCCAGGGCGATGTCACGCTCGACCTCGCGCTGGAGCGCCAGCAGTTGCGCGTCCTCCACCGATCGGGCCAGGGTGATCACCAGCGTGGCCGCCGTGTCCGCGGGCACGCCGCGGGACGTGAGGTCGGCGGTAACGCCGAGGGGCACCGCCAGGCGGCGGGACCCGAGCGCATCGCGCAGCCGCTGCAGCACCTCCGGCGAGGCGCCGGCGCGAAGCGCGTCCGCCGCCGCGGTCAACTCGGCCGGTCCCGCCGCCGTCCCAAGCACCGCGCGGGAGCGACCCAGGTCCGCGGCGAGCCGGCGGACCGCGGTGACGATGAGCGGCGCGGCCGCGCCTTTGCTGGCCCCTTCCAGCGCGCGATTCACCAGCGGTTCAGCCGGTAGCCCGGCCGCGTCGGCAGAGTCAATGATGGGAGCCACCAGCGCCCGGGCGTCGGGCGTCAGGCGCTCGAGTCGCGGATCTTGTGCCACACCAGGCCGCGGCAACGCCGCGACCAACGCGAGCACCAGGCCGGCACTTTGGGCGATCGTCTTCATCAGCTTCCCACCGTGAGCACGGAGTTGGGTGTGCCGAAGTCATCGTCCGGGGCGCGCGGGGCGCCGGGGTCCGCCAGCCAGCGCGCACCGTCAATCAGAAACGCATAGCGATACCGGCCGGGTGGCAGCGGCACCGTCACCACCCAGGCCCCCCCGGACCCCGTGAGCTGAAGGGGGGTGGCCGACGTATCCCAGCCGTTGAAGTCTCCCACCAGCGCCACCGACTGCGCCCCTGGAGCATAAATGACGAATGACACGCCGCTCGAGGCGGCGGTCACGGTGGCGTCCGGCGCGGGGCGGAACCTGGACCCTGCGAGCGTGGCGCCGAACACGACCGCCGCCAGCACCGCGGCGCGGGCCAGCATGCCCAGAGGCGTCAGGCTGAACGTGTGGGGCCTGAGCCACCAGACGCGCGGGCGGCGCGGTTGCAGGCGCACCTCGGCCATGACCCGGGCGTCCAGTGCGGAATCCCAATGGACCGGCCGCTTCAGCTCGGCCGCGACCCGGGTCACCAGCTCGTCTTCGTGCTCAAGCACGCTCGACCTCCGTGAGGAGGGTACGCAACGCCTCGCAGGCCCGCTTGACCCGCATCTTCAACGCCGATATGCCCTCACCCGTCATCTCCGCCATCTCCTCGTAACTCAAGTCCTCCACGTGCTTCAGGAGGAACGCTTCCCGCTGATCGGGCGTCAGGCGGTCCAGCGCCCACCGAATCGCCTCCCCCCAGGCCTGGTGCTCGGCGGGATGCTCCACGTCGGCCTGCGCCAGCGCCGCCTCGTTGGGCATCACCACCCGCTCGCGCCGGGCTCGCTGGCCGCCAATGGTGCGGCAGCGGTTGACCAGGATCTGGAACACCCAGGCGCCGAACCGCTCCGGCGCGGAGCACCGTTCCAGGGCCCGGTACGCCCGGACGAACGTTTCCTGCACGGCGTCCTCGGCGTCGGCCTGGTTGCCCAGGCGGTGCAGGGCATAGCGGCCCAGGCGGTCGCGGTAGCGGGCGACCAGACCAGCGTAGCCCTCGACGTCCCCGCCGAGCACCCGCCGGACCAGGGCGGCGTCGCTCTGGCCCTCTGTATCGGTATGACCCATCGCTCTCAAGCTTAGTCACGTTTTGGGGGATAGGTGATACCCTGACCGGCCCCGGATGGCGCCACCCGGGCTCCAGTGTGACGCCACCGCGGTATCCCGGGGTCTCCCAGGTCAGACGCCGATCGCGCACTCGTTTCGGAGCTTGTGACATGGGCCGGGTATTGTCTGTGGCTGTTGGTGTTGTGAGCACTCTGGTCGCCGGCTGCGGCGGCGACCTGCTCGACCCGATCACCGCGCTCCCCCGCCAGCTGAGCGTGGCGGAGCAGCAGTTGATTCAGGCGGACAACGCGTTCGCCTTTTCGTTGTTCCGGGAGATCAACCGGCAGGAAGAAGCGGGCCAAAACGTCTTCGTCTCGCCGCTGAGCGTAGCGATGGCGTTGGGGATGACGTACAACGGCGCCGACGGGACCACCCGCGTGGCCATGGCCGAGGCCCTGGAGCTTCAGGGGATGTCGATCAATGACGTGAACCAGGCGTATCGCGACCTGATAGACCTGCTGACCGGTCTCGACGGCTGGGTGGAGTTCCGAATCGCGAATTCCATCTGGCACCGGCCGGCGTTCACCCCGTCCCAGACCTTCCTGGATCTCAATCAGCAGTTCTTCGACGCCACCGTGCAAGCGCTCGACTTCGCCGGACCCGGCGCGGCGGCCACCATCAACGGGTGGGTGGACCAGAACACCAACGGGAAGATCCCAAAGATCGTACCGGATCCCCTGCCGGATCAGATCGTGATGTACCTGATCAACGCGATCTACTTCAAAGGCGATTGGACCTACCGATTCGACAAGGATCTCACGCGCAACGCTCCTTTCGAGCTGGCGGAGGGTGGTGACGTGAGCGTGCCCATGATGTCCCGCGAGGAAAAGCACGCCGTCCGGACGTTCGGGGACGCCGATGTGACGGTGGTTGAGCTGCCCTACAGCCGGCGGGCGTACGCCATGACGGTGGTATTGCCGCGAACCGCGACCGGCGCGGCGTCCCTCGCCACCGAGCTGACCCAGGAACGGTGGAACGGCTGGATCGTGGGGCTGGATTCCACGTCCATCTTCGTGAACCTCCCCAAGTTCACCATCGAATACGCCGTGCGGTTGAACGACGTCCTCAAGGCGCTGGGCATGGCCGAGGCCTTCGACCCGTGCAAAGCCGACTTCGGCAACATGTTCCCCTCGGCCAACCCCGGGGATTTCTACATCGACGACGTGCGGCATAAGACCTTCGTGGAGGTGAACGAGGAGGGTACGGTGGCCGCGGCCGCCACGTCGGTCGGGATCGGCCCTACCAGCGCCCCGGCGCGCATCGAAGTGGACCGTCCGTTCCTCTTCGCGATCCGCGAGCGCCTCACGGGGACCATCGTGTTCATGGGCAAGATCATGAACCCCACGGTCAACCAGCCGCGGGAGATTGAGTCCGTGCCGGAGCAATGTCAGCCGTAGCTATCTCCTTCGAGGGAGGTTGGGTATGACCAGGCTTCTCGTCGGCCTTTGCGTCCTGGTGCTGGCCGCCGCCGGCACCGCCTCCGCCCAGGTCATCGGCATCAAGACCGTGCCGGTCGCGCAGGCGGACCAGTTTTCCATCTTTCCCTCGCGGAACGCCGGCATGGGTGGCGTGTCCATCGCCGTGGCAGACCCGCTGCTGGACGCGTTCGTGAATCCCGCCAAAGGTTCCAGGATGGGCGCGCCGTACATCTACGGGTCGCGGGCGCTCTACAATGTGTCGAGCGACGCCGGCGGTGGGCGGACGCTGCCGCTGGCGGCGGCCGCGCGAAGCGGCACCTGGTTCGGGGGCCTGGCACTGGCGCTCCAGGAGGTGGACGCGGCTGAGGTCAGCAGGCCGCCGATCTTCGTGGGCGACGCCATCACCCTGCCGGGCACGCTGGACGGCGATTCCTACGGCAACCAGATGGCTTTCGGCATGTTCGGCAAGGCGTTTCCCGGCGCGGGCCTCTCCGTGGGCGGCAGCGCCTTCGTGGCGGGACTCCACGGGATTGACGGCGTGGACATGCTCTACGCCGGGAGCCAGGGTGTGGATCAGGCCGGCACCGCGGTGGATGCCAGGATGGGGCTTTTGAAGGAGTGGGACGGCGGCCGTTCGCTCGAGGCGATGGTGGTGTACAACCGGCTCCGCATGACCCACGACGTGAGCTTCATCGACTGGCTCTGGGATCCGGCGACGCAGCAGCTTCGCCCGCAGGCTCGGATGGACGAGAACCGGGATTACTCGGACCTGTGGGGGGTGCATCTGGAGTACGAACGCCCGCTGTCGGTGGCGGGATGGCGGATTGGCTGGATGGCCACCGCCAATCGGACGTCGCACCCCAAACTTCCCAACTACGAGATCCGGAGCGTTCAGGTCATCCCGCGCGACCCCGGGACCTCCTACGCCTTCAACGCCGGTCTAGGGCTCGCGCGGACGCTCGGGCCGGCGACCTTCGGCCTGGACGTCATCTACGAACCCATCTGGAGTCACACCTGGGCGGACGCCGAGGGGCCCACGCCGACCCAAGGCGGGGACACCATCCCGGCCGGCGCCATGACCGTCGAGAATCGTTTCACGTTTTCCAACGCGCTGGTGAAAATGGGCGTCTCCCGCGAGCTGGGACAGACGTTCAGCGCGCAGCTCGGCCTGGTGGTGCATTCCATTCAATACCGTCTCAGGCAAAAGGACTACGTGCAGGTCTCGAGCCGCTCGCTGCGCGAGCACTGGGTGGAGTGGATGCCCACCTGGGGCGTGGGCTTTCGCTTCCCCGAGGTGGAGATCCGCTATCAGGGGCGGGCCATGAATGGGACGGGACGGCCCGGCGTGGTGTCGCAATCCGGCGGCGACCTGCTCGCCGCGGCCGCTCCGGACGCGGCCCGGAACATCCTGGTGGCACCCAATGGCCCGCTGACGTTGGGTGAGGTCAGCGTGGTCACCCACCAGATCTCTCTGTCCATACCGATCCGATGACCTGGGTGCGCTGGGCCGCGTGCGCCAGTCTCCTGGCGGCGGCAGGCTGCGACGACACGACCATCGGGCCGAATCCCGTGCAAGGGATCGACCCCCAGGTCCGGGCGCAACTCACCCGTTGGGGCGTGGTGCCCATCCTGCCGATGCCGGCCCAGAATCCGGCGCTGGTGGATCTGGGCCAGGCGCTGTTCTTCGACAAGGTCCTGAGCGGCAACCGCGACATCGCGTGCGCCACCTGTCACGACCCACTGAGTCACGGGACCGACGGCCTGTCGCTGGCCATCGGCACCGGAGGCACCGGGAGCGGCGCGGCCCGCACCCTGGGTCCCGGGCGCCAGTTCGTACCGCGGAACGCGCCCACCATGCTCAACCAGGGGCTCCGGCCGTTCTATCTCTTCTGGGATGGCCGGGTCTCCGGGTTTGGCGCCGGGCCATTCAGCGTTCCGCCGGGCGTGGTGCTGCCGGGCGGCCTGCCCACCATCCTGGCCGCGCAGGCGATGTTCCCGGTGTTGAATCGTCGAGAGATGCGAGGCGACTCGGGGGACGTGGACGCGCTGGGTCAGCCCAACGAGCTGGCGTCATTTGCCGACAGTCAGTACGCCGACGTGTGGCGGGCGATCATGAATCGGCTGCTGGTCATTCCGGAGTATGGCGTGAAGTTCGGGGCGGCCTTCCCGGGTACGCCGGCGTCCACATTGGGTTTCCAGCATGCGTCCACGGCGATCGCGGCGTTCATCACGGAGCGGCTCAGCCGGTACGACTCGCCGTTCGACCGGTATCTGAACCGGGAGGACGCCGCCCTGACGTCGGAGGCGAAACGTGGCGCCTTGTTGTTCTTCGGGCGGCTTCCCTGTGCCGGGTGTCACAACGGTCCGCTGCTGGGCGGCGAACGATTCGCCAACGTGGGCGTGCCACAACTTGGCCCTGGCGTCGGTAATGGCGCGCCGCTGGACCTTGGACGGGGCGAGGTGATCGCCCAGCAGTTTCCCCAGCAGGGCCCCACCGCCTACCGGTTCGCCTTCCGGCCGCCGCCGCTACGGAACGTGGAGCTGACGGCGCCCTACATGCACGACGGGGCGTATCCCTCGCTGGAGGCGGTGGTGCGGCACTACAACGACGTGCCCACGGCGCTGCGGACGTACGACGTGTCGCAGGTAGAGCCGGCGCTGCGCGGCATGCACCACGGCGATGAGGCCACCATCACGGACGTGCTGTCCACCTTGGAGTGGCAATTTCGAGGCCCACTCAACCTCAGCGATGGGGAGCGGAGCGATCTGGTGGCGTTCCTCAGGTCGCTCACGGATCCCGCGGCGCGGGACCTGAGCGGGTTGATCCCCGCCTCGGTGCCGAGCGGGCTGCCGGTGCGGGAGTGATGAGCGACCGAACGGGTGGGGCATGGTGGCTGGCGGGTTCCGCGGGTCGCTGTGGTGCGGCGTGGACTCGACGCTCGGGCGCCATGGGCTTGGCGATGAGGGACCCACCGGCGCCCGAGCG
>Ga0209619_10003175_pt1 | contig 11834 bp, 9 predicted proteins | sample Rifsed16ft3_FD_184011 | JGI IMG/M metagenome (GOLD analysis project Ga0209619, IMG submission 184011) | Soil microbial communities from Rifle, Colorado, USA - sediment 16ft 3 (version 2) | ecosystem: Environmental > Terrestrial > Deep subsurface > Rock core/Sediment | place: Rifle, Colorado... | reverse complement strand
CCGCCGTAACAGCCACGGATGTCCCGGGATGGTCAAAAAAAGAGACGAGTTTGTTCACAAAATCATCGTCTGTCCTGGTTTCTATTCCGAGCGCCCCCTGCCCTATGGCGGAGAGCATTACATCCGGATTGAGATGCTCGGCAATACGGCCCGCCCATCCGAGCCTCTTAACGCCGGCGCTGGCAAGGACAATCGCGTCAAATTTCCCCTCATCGAGCTTTCTAATCCTTGTATCCAGATTTCCACGAAGATCCAGTATTCCAAAATCAGGCCTGAGAAAAAGAAGCTGCGCCCTGCGCCTGAGGCTTGAGGTGCCAATCCCGGCCCCCTTTGGAAGCTCAAGGAGTTTTTTATTGTCTTTTGAAATCAAGACATCCCTCGCGTCTTCCCTTTCCGTTATGGAACGTATGTGCAGCCCCTTTGGAAGGTCCGTCGGCACATCCTTCATGGAATGAACCGCGAGGTCTATCGTTCCGAGGATAAGCGCTTCTTCTATCTCCTTTACAAAAAGCCCCTTCCCTCCGACCTTTGCGAGCGGGACGTCAATGATCCTGTCGCCCGTTGTTTTTATCCTTTCCAGCGTGACCCTCATGTCCGGGTATTTTTTTTCAATCTTCGTTTTTACCCAGTTTGCCTGCCACACGGCAAGCGCGCTTCCGCGGGTGCCTATCCTTATTTTCCTATCCACTGCATATCTCCCGTACTGTCAGACCTTCCCGTTTCCATCGCAATCCGGGCAGGGAATTTCTCCGGCGGCATCGCAATGCCCGCATTCAACCGCCTCCGGAGAAAAAGGCGTAACCGTCTCTCCGCTCCCCCGGCAGAAAGGACACTCGATGGTTCCGGTTCCGTTGCACCGCTTGCATGTTTCGCTCATTTTCCGGACGGCCCCTTATTTTAAACCCTGCTTCCTGTACCGTTTGTAAGCCTCTTTTATAACCCTGATTGCCGCGCCGCGGTCCTCCCATCCTTCCACCCCGGTCTTTTTCTCCTCAAGGTCTTTATAAATCGAAAAGAAATGCTCTATCTCTTTCAGGAGATGGGGCGGAACGTCCCTGAGGCGTTCTATATAATTCCAGAAGGGGTCAAAAATCGGAACGCAGAGTATCTTTTCATCAGGACCCTTTTCGTCCCACATCTTAAACAGCCCCACGGGTTTTGTCTCGATGAAACAGCCCGGAAATGTCGGCTCCCATACAAGCACAAGGGCATCCAGCGGGTCTCCGTCCTCCGCGAGCGTTTCCGGGACAAAACCGTAATCGCTCGGATAATGGACGGCTGAAAAGAGCATGCGGTCGAACTTTATTAGCTTTTTTTCCTTATCGTACTCATACTTGTTGCGGCACCCCTTGGGGATTTCCACTATAACAGGTAAAACGATGTCTTGCCTTTTCTTTTTTACAGTCAAAAAAGCCTCCTTTCTCAAATACGTGGAAACTTCTTCCGGGCGAAGCCCGGGCTTGCCCCTGCGAAGGCAGGGGGCGAGTTTCCCTCAGCCCCTTGCCGGCCTTGTAAATACCATCATCATCTGGCCCCGCGGATGGCCCCATTCGCCGATATATTCAACTTCCAGAGACACCCTTGCGGAGAGCTCCTCAAACACGCCGAATTCGTAATGGAAAGGGTCTTTATCCGGATATGTCTCCACCCCGCCCGGGGCATGGGTCATGGGGGCTATGCGGCAGCCGCCATTTTTATCCTCAAAAAACGTGGCGTAGAACCTTCCGTCTTTTTGGAGCGCCCTTTCCACGTTTACAAGGCATCTCATTATGGAATTCCACGGAAGATGGGTAAAAACCGACTGGGCAAGGGCATAATCAAACTCTGCGCCGAATACCGAGAAATCAAAATCGTCCCGCCTGACCAGAGAAGCGGCCTTGCCGCTCAAACCGTATCTTGGCAGTTCAACCTCACGGGCGGCATTCAAAAGCATCTCGTCCCTGTCCATCCCGTAATAATTGCCGCTTTCCAAATATCTGACAAAATGCACTCCGCCCCTCAGGCTGCCGCATCCTATATCCAGAAGTTTATGGCGCGGCTTAAGGCCGTTTTTTACAAGGAAATTGAACTGCAGCTCGCCTATCTCGTCCCACATCCCGCCGACGCGTTTTCCGGAAAAATAAGTTTCCCCGGAACTCAGACGGTAGGTTGCCCTTTCTTTCCCCTCCAGCCTCTGCCTGAACCTTTTATATATATCGCCGATAGACGGCATAATCACCTTTGGAAGGCGCTCCTTTTTATTCCTCGCTGTTTTTTGTCTTTTTAATCGCCTCTTCCTCTTCAAGGTCGAAGAGTTTTCGCGTGGCCTCTATAAAGAAATCCCCCTCAACGCTTTTTGCCTCTCTTTTCAGATGCGTGAGGGGCTTATGGAGCACCTTCTGTATTATCGCCGAGGTCATTTTTTCAAGCACCACGCGGTCTTTTTCAGAGACCCCCTCAAGTTCCGAGAGCGCCTTCTCCAACTCCTGTTTCCTTATCCTTTCAAGGTTCTGCTTGAGCGCAATAATCGTCGGCACAACGTCAAGGGAGTTTACCCACCTGTAGAAGGTCTTAATCTCCTCCTCCACTATCACCTCCGCCTCCCCGGCCTCTTTCTTTCTTTCCCTGATATTCGCCTCTACAACCCCCGCGAGGTCGTCTATATCAAAAACATACGCGTTATCAATGTTATTTACGAGCGGGTCAATATTTCTCGGAACCGATATGTCAATAAAGAACATCGGCCTGTGCTTCCTTTCTTTCATGACGGCGGTTACATCGTCCGGCCTTATGATAAAATTTGCGGCGGCGGTTGAGGCTATCACTATATCAACGTTTTTAAGGTAATGCAGGAATTCCCTGAACATTACGGCCACACCGTTAAACTCCCTTGCCATTTCCACGGCCCTTTCGTAAGTCCTGTTTGTAATAACTATCTCTCTTACCCCGTTTGAAAGAAGATGCGTTGCGGCAAGCTCGGCCATCTCCCCCGCCCCTACAAGCATAACGGCCTTATCCCTGAGATTCCCGAATATCTTTTTTGCAAGCTCAACGGCGGCAAAACTCACGGACACGGCCCCCGCCCCTATCTTTGTCTCGGTGCGCACCCTTTTTGCCGCGGAAAACGCCTTGTGGAAAAGTTTATTTACGATAACCCCCGCGGTATTGTTGTGGATTGCGAGGCTGTAGGCATCCTTTGCCTGCCCCAGTATCTGGGGTTCTCCCATAACCATGCTGTCAAGGCCCGCCGCCACCCTGAAAAGGTGCTTTACGGCAGCCTCCCCTGTATGCGCATAGAGATGTTCATCAAGGGTTTCAAGCGGAATGTTATGGTGTTCCGAAAGAAACCTTTTTATCTCCCATACGCCCTTTTCAACCTCGGGATAAACCGAAATAACCTCCACCCTGTTGCAGGTGGAAAGTATCACGCCCTCGTTTGCCCCGTAACTTTTAACGAGTTTTTTAAGGGCATCGCCCATTACATCCGCCGGGAAGGTGAGCTTCTCCCTTATCTCTATCGGGGCGGTTCTGTGGTTAAGTCCTACGATTATGATGTTCATGTCTTCTCAAAAGCCCGGCAGAACCCTTTTTCGGACGAGAGGTTTCCTGCCTTTACCTTAAAAGCCCGTGGGCGCCTCCCAGAACTATATTTATCAATAAAAAGGAGGCGAGAAGGACGGCAAACGCTATGACCGAAAATAGCGCCGCCTTTCTTCCCCGCCAGCCCGTTGTAAGGCGTCCGTGTATGAGCGCCGCGTAGAGAAACCATGTTATAAGAGACCAGACCTGCCTGGGGCCCCAGTTCCAGTAACTTCCGAGCGCGTACTCAGACCATACTGCGCCGGTTATTATCGCGAGCGTCAGGAGCGGAAAACCGTATGTAAGGCACCTGTAGTTGAGCTCATCAAGTATCTCAAGCGAAGGCAGTATAAAATAAAGCCCGCCGATTTTACGCTTCTTCAGGTAATGCTCCTGTATTAAATACATTATACCAAAAATGCACGCCAGCGCGAAGAAGGCATTCCCCAGAAATGCCAATATCACGTGCACCGGAAGCCATAAGCTTTCGAGCAGCGGGGCAAGCGGAACCACCTCGGAGGGAAGGAAAGAGGCCGTGATTATGAGCAAAAACGCAAAAGGCGCCACAAAAGCGCCAAGGACCGAGACCCTGTAACGGTAAAGGAGCACCAGATACAGGGCTACCGTAATCCATGAAAAAAATGTGAGTGATTCGTGAAGGTTTGTGACAGGGGTCCTTCCCGCCTCCGCCCACCGGCTTATTATGGTAATTGTATGCGCGCCGAAACCGCCCGAAAGTATGTACTTCGCGCTGTTTAAAAAACCTTCGCGGTGAGAGAAAAGATACGCTATGTATATTAATGTCGCTGCAAAATAGGCCGCCGCGGTTATATTAAAGAATAGATAACTCACTGTATTATTTTTTCCCCTGGTTTTTCAAAGCCTTTTTTCAAAAGAATAACCTCCGACCAAAAACTACAATTTTATACACAGTTTTTCAAGGGTATACCCTTTTCCGAGAAGTCCCTTTAAAAATCCGTCAATATTGATGACTGAACCCTCCCTTATCCATTCAAGCATCGAAGAATTCAAGAAACTGTTGTAGATACTTAATTTTTTAACATTTTTTGCCCCTTTTTTCAATAACTTACTTCTGACAGCGCCCAGTATCTCGGTAAATACGGCAAGTTCCTCCGGGAATATCTCTTCAAATAAGGCCTTGAAAGATTTTGAAAGATACGGGCTTTTACCCCCTGTTGATATCGCTATCTGAAGAGGGCCTCTTTTTACAACCGAGGGGACTACAAAATCGCAAAGCCTTGGATTATCAGCGACATTGAGAAGAATTTTCAGATTTCTGGAATCCTCATAGACCATTTTATTTACCTTTTTGGAGCCGGTTGCGCTTATTGCGAGGAAAAACCCTTTGATATCACCAGGAATGTATCTTCTCGGAATATGACGGATTTTTTTGTTTTTTGATTGAAAAACGAGTTTTTTAAGCCCTTTTGTAAGGGTTGGACTTATAACCGTTACTTTAGCCCCGGCAAAAATAAGCGCGGATACCTTCCTTTCCGCGACGTTGCCGCCGCCGATAACAAGGCATAGCCTGCCTTTTATATCAAGGAATACAGGATAATACGGCATCGGACACATCAAACCATACCGGCAGGGCCGTGTCAATAAAGCAGAAACCTTCTGAAGGAAACTTCTTCTGGCACCCGCCTGGGCCTGTGCTGAAATAAATTCAGCACAGGTTTATAAAAAGGTTTCCTCTAAAGGTTCTCCTTATGTTATAATATACTTTTTAGATGTCAGTAACGGCGCCCGCAGTCATAGATCCTTTTGAAAAAGCCCTCATGGCCATATCAGCCCTCGGGCCCGGGGGAAGCTTTACCCTTTCCGGGCTTATAGGGTCGTCAAAGGCCTATTTCCTATCCAGAATATTGCTTTCCATAAAAAAACCGATACTTACGATACTGCCAGACCAGCAGGGCGCGGAGGATTTTTCAAGGGACCTGAAATTTTTCCTCGGCGAGGAAAACGTCCTTTTCTATCCTTCAGCCGAGCTTCTTCCGTTTGAGGCCCAAACACTCCACCCCGATATTTCGGCAAAGAGGACGGAGTTTTTATTCAGACTCCTTTCTCTTGAAAAACCTGTTTTTATGGTAACGGCCGCCTCAAATCTCCTTGAAAGGGTAATACCGAAAGAAACACTCAGGAAAAAAACGCTTAAACTTTCCATAGGCGGCGAATATCCGCGCGAAGGACTGCTCGCGGCGCTTGCCGGCATGGGTTATGAACGGATGAGCATGGTTGAGGAGCGCGCCGAAATGAGCATCAGGGGGGGGATACTCGATATCTACCCGCCTGTCGAGAAATATCCGGTAAGGATTGAGTTTTTCGGCGACGAGGTTGAATCAATCAGGACATTTGACCCGGTAAACCAGAGGTCGCAAAGGGAACTCGCCGAGGTTCTGCTTCTGCCCGCGAGGCAGTCCGACCTTTCATACGAGGGAAAAACACTCGCGAAAGAAAAACTTTTGGAAAGGGTAAACATTCTTGGGATAAAAAGAGAAGAGTGGGAGCCTCTCTATAATAAAATCAGGGAGGGGGCAAACATAGAAGGGGTGGATACCCTGCTTCCCCTTTTCCATGAAAAACTCGACACGCTCTTTGACTACATCGCCAAAGATGCGTTTATCGCCATTTTAGACCCGTCCGGAACGGACAGCGAGGTTGCGAGGTTTACCATGGATGTTATGCGGAGGTCATCGGATAAAAAGACCTTTATCAAACCCGAGGAACTTTACCTCCCCGGGGATTTTTTAGGTTCGGCGCTTAAAGGTTATCCCCTGATACTGGTTGAACCCTTAAAAAGCGCGGGCCTGGAAGTCAAAACAGAATCCAATCTTGATTTAAGGCAGGATATAGCGGTTAAAAAAGAACTTTCTCCCCTCAGGGAAAGATTGAGGGAATGGTCTGACCGGGGTTTTTCCGTATACATAAGCGCGCACAACAGGGCCCAGGCCGAGAGGATGACTGAACTGCTTGGGGGTTTTTCAACCGCGATTGCAAAGGGCACCGAGATACTGGAGGGGAAAAAAACCCCGTCCATAAAGATATTGGAGGGGGCGCTGTCCGGGGGGTTCAGGATAGCCTCGGAAAAAGTGGCGGTTGTAACGGAAGAGGAGGTCTTTGGCGAAAGGTATAAAAGGAGGGCCCCGCCCGCAAAAAAACTTGATACGTTCCTGACCTCGCTCAAAGACCTTTCTGAAGGCGATTTTATCGTGCACGCAACCCACGGCATCGGGCTTTACAGGGGCCTTTTCAGGCTGTCTCCGGAGGGGGTGGAGAGCGATTTTCTCCTTATTGAATACAGAGACAGCGACAAGCTCTACGTGCCTGTCGGGAAGATGGACCTTGTGTCAAAATACCACGGCGTGGAGGGTAAAATCCCTTCGCTCGATAAACTCGGGGCAAAGGGCTGGGAAAAGAGGAAAGGCAGGGTTAAAGAGGCCGCCGCGCTGATTGCGGGGGAACTGATCAAACTCTACGCCGAAAGGACCGTTGCGCCCGGCTACGCCTTCTCAAGGCCGGGGAAACTCTTTACCGAATTTGCCGCAGGATTTGAATACGATGAAACACCTGACCAGGAGAAGGCAATAGAGGATGTGATGAAGGATATGGGCGAAGCCAAACCCATGGACAGGCTCATATGCGGGGACGTGGGCTACGGAAAGACGGAGGTGGCGATGAGGGCCGCTTTCAGGGCGGTGCTCGACAATAAGCAGGTCTCTATTCTTGTGCCGACCACGGTGCTTGCCCAGCAGCATTTCCTCACTTTCACAAAAAGATTCGCCCCCTTCCCGGCAGCGGTGGATGTTTTAAGCCGTTTCAGGTCTAAAAAAGAGCAGATAGAGGTCCTGTCCAAACTGAGAGAGGGCGCAATTGACATAATAATAGGCACACACAGGCTTTTACAGAAAGACGTCGAATTCAAGGACATGGGCCTTGTCGTGATAGACGAGGAACACCGCTTTGGCGTAAAAGATAAGGAGCGGCTCAAGGAGCTGAAAAAAGAGGTTGATGTTTTGACGCTGACCGCAACCCCTATCCCGAGGACACTCCACATGACGCTTGCCGACGTAAGGGACTTAAGCATCATAAATACGCCGCCAGAAGACCGTCTCGCGATCGTAACCCGGATTATAAGGCTTGAACCTCAACTGATAAAAGAGGCCGTTGAAAGGGAGCTTAAAAGGGGGGGGCAGGTGTTTTTTGTCCACAACAGGGTCCAGAACATCGGCGAGATGCATGAATACCTGAAAAATATCACGTCCGGCATAAAGCCCGATGTAAGGATCGCGGTGGCCCACGGGCAGATGCCGGAAAACGCCCTTGAAAAGGTCATGCTCGGATTCGTAAACAGGGACTACGATATCCTCCTCTCAACGACAATAATAGAGTCGGGCCTTGATATCCCCTCCGCAAACACAATAATCGTGAACAGGGCGGACACATTCGGCCTTGCCGAGCTTTACCAGTTGAGGGGAAGGGTGGGAAGAAGCAATCACAGGGCATATGCCTATTTTATCTGCCCGGATGACGCCCTTCTCACCCCTGAGGCGTCAAAACGGATTGAGGTCATAAGGGAGCTTTCGGACCTGGGCAGCGGTTTCAGGATTGCCGCGTATGACCTTGAGATAAGGGGGGCGGGAGAACTCCTCGGAAAGGCGCAATCCGGGCAGATAGCCGAGGTCGGTTTTGATATGTACGCCCAGATTCTTGAAGAAACCGTAATGGAGATGAGGGGGGAGGGAATTTCAGGGCATGAGCCGGCTCCCGAGATAAACTTAAGAATACCCGTTTACATACCGGAGGATTATATACCCGATACAAGGCAAAGACTCACCCTTTACAAAAGACTGGCGACCTGCGAAACACACGATGAACTCGTTTCTTTAAAAGAAGAAATACTTGACCGCTACGGCAATATGCCGGGGGTGCTTGAAAATCTTTTTGAAATTACGGAACTGAAATTAAGGTTAAAGCCGCTCGGCGTAAAAGAACTCTCCCGGAAAAAAACGCGCCTTTATGTCACCTTCTCAAAGGCGAAGTGTCCGGAGGGCGTTGCCGAAAGGATTGTCTGCCTTATGGAAAACAAACCCGAAAGGTTTCTCCTTACCCCCGACGGAACGAAACTCATCTTTTCAATGGAGGAGGACAAAGAGGCGCTCTCCTCGGCAAAGTATCTCTTGCAAGAACTCGCCAATAGATGTTAGAATTTTTCGATTATGACAAGGGGTCTTATAATAAACCCTTTGGCCGCGCCGGTTATATTTTTATTCTTATTCTTAACCCTCCCCGGCTGCCAGAGGAAACCGGACCCCAAAAAGCCCGTGGCGACCGTTGGAGACGCCAAAATAACATACGGTGAATTCCGGTCCGTCCTCAAAGATATTTTGCCTGAGGGAGAGAGGGATATATCGCCCCAGGATGAGGCAGAGCTCAAAAAAAACCTTCTAACCCAGATGATAGAAGAAAGGCTTATACTTAAAGAAGCCGAAAAGGCGGATATTGACGTAACCGATGAAGAGGTTTCGGATGAAATAAAGACCATTAAGGAAAAGATGGGGGAGGAAGAACTCAAGGCCTGGATAAAGGAAAGGTACCCCACAGCCGAAAACTGGAAAGAAGACGTAAGAAAAAAACTTCTGGTTAAAAAGACGGTCGAAAACCTTGTAGACTCAAAAATTACTGTTACGGAAAAAGAGGCAAAGGATTATTACGTGGAAAACAGGGCCGTCTTTGAAGTGCCCGAAAAGGTGCGCGCGAGGATGATTGTGGCGGATACCGAAGAAAAGGCAAAAGAGGCAAAGATGAGGCTTAAAAAGGAAAGATTTGAGGATGTCGCAAAAAAACTCTCCGTCGGGCCGGAGGCGAAGGACGGCGGGGACCTCGGGTTTTTCAGCCGCGGCGACCTTCCGCCCGAATTCGAGGACGCCATATTGCGCCTTCCCCCGGGAGGGACAAGCGATATCGTCAAAACACCTTACGGCTACCACATCTTCAAGGCAGAGGGAAAGACAAAGGGGAGGAAACTTGCGTTTAAAGACGCAAGGAAAAATATTATAGAAACGCTTTTCAGGGAAAAGAGCGAAAAGAAATACAGGGAATGGGCGCTCCTCCTGAAAAATGACACAGATATAAAAATAGACGAGGAGCTTCTTTTAAGATGAAAAGGACTGCACATCTTTTCTGCGCGATATTACTCGCCGCGTCACTCGTTTTTGCGGCAACGGGCGCCCGTTGCGAGACTGTGGACAGGGTGGTCGCTGTTGTAAACGCGGATGTAATAACCCTTTCGGAACTCAATGCCGCGACCGCGGCCATTTCCGGGGGGCTTAAGGGGGAGGAGTTCCGGGGCGCTGAAATGACCGTTGAGACAAGAAGTAAAGCGCTGGACAGCCTCATAGAAAAAATACTCATAAAGCAGTCCGCTGAAAAGGCAGGCATAGAGGTAAGCGAAACAGAGGTTGACAACGCGGTAGAAGACATAAAAAAGCAAAACAAGCTAAGCCACGAGGCGCTTCTTGTGGCGCTCGCACAAAGCGGCCTTACCTATGCCCAGTACAGAAACCAGTTAAAAGAGGAGATAAGGCAGGTCAAATTCGCAAACCAGCAGTTCCGCTCAAAGATATCAATAGAGGACGAAAACATAGAGGAGTATTACAGGCAGAATATCGAAAAATTTTCCGTCCCCCCGTCATACAGGTTAAGGATCATATTCCTCGCCAAAACCCCGGCAACCGACGAAGGGATTTTGAAAAACAGGCTTGATTTAATAATGGAGGACCTTAAAAGTGGAAGGGATTTTCCGGAAGTCGCAAAGGAATATTCCGAAGGCCTGGGAAGGGAGGAGGGAGGGGACATAGGAGACATAAAAAGCGGCGAACTCTCCCCTCTTCTGGAAGAGAGCGCGAGACGCCTGAAAAAGGGGGAGATAAGCGAACCGATAACCGCGCCCGACGGCATTTATATAATCCAGCTTATTGATTTTAAGGACAGCGCGCCCGCCCCCCTTGAAAAAGCAAAAGATACGATAAAAAATACCCTCTATCAGAAAATCCTCCAGGAAAGATATAACTTCTGGCTTCAGGAAATGAAAAAAATTGCCCACATAGAAATCAGGCTTTAGGCAGAAACCTCAAAAAATTTTCAGATGCTGAAACAATACTGAAACAAGTTCAGCACAGGGGGCCTGAAGGAAACCCGCCCCAGGCTTCGCCCGGAAAAGTTTCCTTCATGGAAAGGTTTTATGAAACCAGTGATAGCGATAACAATGGGCGACCCCGCGGGGGTTGGGCCTGAGATTATTCTAAAGGCTCTCTCTTCAAAAAAAATAAGGCGCCTTTGCAGGCCGGTTGTTTTGGGGGATGAAAAACTCCTCTATCGCATCGCGGAGAGGCTTAACCTCTCTTTGCCCCCAAAGGGCGGCATCATAAACCTCTCAACCCTCGATATCGGAAGATTAAAACCGGGGCAACCCACCAAAGAGACCGCCAGTGCCATGCTCGCATACATCAAGGAGGCCGCGCGCATGGCAAAAAAGGGGGGCTGCGACGCAGTTGTGACCGCGCCGATCAACAAAAAAGCCGCACAAATGGCGGGTTTCAGATTCCCCGGGCATACGGAATTTCTGGCGCACCTTACGGATGCAAAAGATTTTTCAATGATGCTCGCGGGTAAAACGCTGAAGGTAATACTCGTCACAATACACGAGCCGATTAAAAAAATCCCGAAACTCATTACAGAGGAAAAGGTCTTCAGAACGATAAAGATGACGGATGAGTCGTTTAAAAAGTATTTCGGAGTGAAAAAACCCGCTATCGCCGTATGCGGCCTTAATCCCCACGCCGGGGAAGGCGGCCTTTTCGGGGAGGAGGAAAAAAACATCATAACCCCGGCAATAAAGAGGGCAAGAAGGGCCGGGATAGACGCGCGGGGCCCCCTGCCTCCGGATACCGTATTTTTCAGGGCGGTTAAAAGAAAGGATTTTGATTGCGTTGTCTGCATGTATCATGACCAGGGGCTTATACCGCTAAAACTCCTGCATTTTGAAGACGGGGTGAACATAACCCTGGGGCTTCCAATTATAAGGACATCGGTTGACCACGGAACCGCCTATGATATCGCGTGGAAGGGGATTGCAAGCCCGAAGAGCATGATAGCGGCGATAGAAATGGCGGTTGAGATGGCGAGGAATAAGGTTCGGGTTAAATAAAGTTTCCCCATCATCGTCCCCTCCCCCCTCCCTCGATGGGAAGGGAATA
>Ga0209619_10003173_pt1 | contig 11836 bp, 10 predicted proteins | sample Rifsed16ft3_FD_184011 | JGI IMG/M metagenome (GOLD analysis project Ga0209619, IMG submission 184011) | Soil microbial communities from Rifle, Colorado, USA - sediment 16ft 3 (version 2) | ecosystem: Environmental > Terrestrial > Deep subsurface > Rock core/Sediment | place: Rifle, Colorado... | reverse complement strand
TTCTGCCGGTATTGGCTTAGGTCAGATTGTCTTTGTGTTCTCTTCGGTGTTCTTGCAAAGCTTAATAGAACAGTGCCCCTTTAGTGGCTTATGATACAAGAATGTGTGCAAGGATACCATAACTTGGACCTATTGTTATCAAAAAGGAGGTATCTTATGCCGGAACTTACTACTAGTTCCATCGTTATCGGGATTGATGTGCACAAGTATGCCCACACCGCCGTGGCCTTAGATTGTTTAGGTAAGGAAAAGGAAAGACTTACCTTTTCGAATGATGAGTTAGACAAGTGTGTAGGGTGGTTATCTCGGTTGGGATCTACCGAGAATCTCCTTATTGGGCTCGAGGATGTAAATGGACACGGGTTTCATGTGGCTAAGCGTCTTGAGGAGAAGGGATTTTCACTTATCTACGTACCCCCGGTGCTTACCGATAGGGAGCGCGCTCACTCCGTTCACAAAGATAAAAGTGATGTACTTGATGCGAAGCGGGTAGGAAAAGTCATCCTCCATAAGAAGGAGGAGACACTACCCGCCACTTGGAGTATACCACAGGAGAAAGAGCATATACGAGCGATTGATTTACTGCTTCAGGAACGGCGTGATCTTGTGCGCGAGCAAACCAGGCTTAAGAATCAGCTGCATGTGCTTTTTCATCAGCATTATGGAAACGGCTACCGTAAGGGATTTGCCTCAACCTTTTCTCTAAAAGCCCTTTCCTGGTACACCGCTTCTTTAAAGAAAGAAACATCTTATCTTGCGAGGAGCATTCTTAGGCGCATTGAGCGACTTGAGCTCATTTACAATCAGATAAAAGAGATCGATCAAACGCTCTATGAAGAGAGTAGGCATGTTCCGGCAATTAGTAAGCTTTCAAGAAACCTTCGTGGATGCGGTCACCTAACAGCGTGTAAAGTGGTGGCAGAGATTGTTACCATCTTCCGGTTTCTCGATCGGGATAAATTGGCCAAATATACGGGCATCGCCCCTATCACAAAAGGTACCGGAAGAACCATAAGAGTCCACACCAATCCCTACGGCAACAGGAAACTCAACCAGGCCATTCACACCATTGCGCTTTCACAGATAGGAAACCGAAGTCTTCCTGAAGCCCGAGCCTACTATGAAAAGAAGTTATCTGAGGGAAAGAGCAAGCTCTGGGCGCTTCGCTGCCTTAAGCGTCAGATCATAAATCGTGTATATGACATCTTAACCAATTAAGAGCAAACTGTTCTATTAAGTTATCAAGGTACACATATTCTTGAGCTAAAGAGCTTTAAATAAAAAACTTGACATACAAGAATGACAAAATCTGAGTTCTGCGGGGGAGCCTACAAGCAACCTAAAACAAAAAATGTTTATGCCCCATCCTCACCTAATAAACCCTTTAACCGCTTAGTCTAGGAGTCCTGGTAAAGGCTCAATAACCATCCTTTTGTTCTCTAAATCAACCTCTTTAACCACCTCTTTGGTGGCCGGAACCAAAATTTCCTTCTTGCCTCTACCTTCCGGAGAGATAACATAAACGTCGTTACTTCCGGTTTTTAAGATGTCAGTGATCTCGCCAATGAACTCACCCGCCAAAGTGAAAACTTTCAGGCCCACTATTTGATGATACCAATAAGTGTCTTTTGGGAGCGGAACAGCCTCATTAGAAGGGACCTGCAAGAACCGTCCTTTTAAATTTTCGGCCTCCCTGCGGCTCGTCACTCCTTCAAACTTAAGAAGAAGGTTCTTCCCCTTGGCTTTCGCTTTTTCCAAAATCAATTCTAAGGCTTGATTTTTTAAATTTTTTTGAGCATCTTCTGATCCAGACGGTTCTTTTTGAGACAAATCATAAGAGGAACCGTAAACTCTCGCGCCTGGTTTAAATCTCTCCGGAAAATCGGTTAAGCTCTTGGCCTCAACAAACCCTTTTAAGCCGTGAGCCCTTAATACTTTAGCGATAGTTAAAAACTCCCGCTTCTGAGCTGAGTGCTCAATCATGCTTCCCGTCTTTCACCGAGTGATTAACCTGATCGCCTGTGCCTAGCACGTTGCGCTTGGCCTTAACGCCACACCGTACACTAATTTAATCGATTATTTCTACGATCGCTTTCTTGCCGTTTTTAACAGCGGCGGCTTTAACGACAACCCGTAAAGCCTTAGCGATTCTTCCCTCCTTGCCTATTACTTTTCCCACATCATCAGGCGCCACGTGGAGTTGCAAAATGACGGACTGCTCGCCTTCCACAACAGTTACATTCACCTCTTCTGGTTTGTCAACCAGAGCTTGAGCTAGAGTCTCTAACAGTTCTTTCACAACGTCACCCCCTGTGTTAGGCTGCCCTCCATTCACTTTTGAGCAAATCCCGCCGCTTTGGCTTGGCCTTGCCACTATTTAGGCGAAACAACTTTTAGTCAACGGTTTAGCCGTCTGGCTTTTAACTACCTGAACTCGGAACCCGCAATCAACTGCTCACCTCTGGAGTAGCAGAAAGAAGAAGAATTAGCGAAATTTCACGTAAACTGCTTGATATATTTTTCCCTGTTAGTTTCAAACTCCGTGAGAACATTGGTTATTTTTAACAGCTTTTGGACCGCCCCGCTTGGTTTTGCGCCCAGAGCCAACCATTTTAAGGTCTTTTCTTTGTCGATTTCGATAAAAGAAGGTTCGGTCCGGGGATTGTATCTCCCCACAATTTCAATAAAACGGCCATCTCGAGGCATTCTGGAATCAACAACAACCACCCGAAAGAAAGCTTTTTTCTTCCCTCCTCTTCTCGTTAACCGGATACGAACTGCCATAGTCACCCCCTTTTTTTCCGTAATACTAGCTTATGACATCTAAGAAAAAAATAAAATGATAGAACCGAATTAGGTGAAGGGGAAAGGGTTCTTCCCTAACCCAAAAGGAGACTTTCCTCGCTTCAACTGTTTGACCATCTTCTTTAAAGCATTAAATTGATTAAGAAGTTTGTTTACCTCTTGAGTATTGGTGCCACTCCCTTTGGCAATCCTTAGCCTTCGGCTTCCGTTAATAATCTCAGGGTTCTTTCGCTCTTCGGGAGTCATTGATTGGATTATTGCCTGAAGCCGGCCTACATCTTTGTCGCTAACTTGGACCTTTTTTACCAATCCGGATACTCCGGGGATCATTTTCATAACTTCAGAGATAGGCCCAAGTCTTTTTATCTGTTTCAGTTGCTTCTGAAAATCTTCCAAATTAAACTCGTCTTTCAAGAGTTTTTCTTGCAAAACCTGAGCTTCACGTGCGTCAACCTGAGATTGAGCCTTTTCGACCAGGGTCAAAATGTCTCCCATTTCTAAAATCCGGGAAGCCATCCGATCGGGGTGGAAGGGCTCCAGAGTATCGAGTTTTTCTCCCATGCTCACGAATTTAATGGGTTTTCCGGTAACCGCTTTAATCGAAAGAGCGGCTCCACCCCGGGCGTCGCCGTCTAGCTTGGTTAAGATCACCCCATCGAAATCTAACTTTTCCTCAAAAACTGAGGCCAGATTGACGGCATCTTGCCCGGTCATTGCGTCAGCCACCAAAAGAATTTGATGAGGGTGAATTCTTTTCTTAGCTTCCTGAAGCTCTTTCATCATTTCTTCGTCGATATGGAATCTTCCCGCCGTATCCAGGATAACCACGTCGCTCCCGCTTGACCTTGCTTCTTGAGTTCCCTTTACGGCAATTTCTACCGGATCAGAACTCGCCTTTCCCCTCAAAGCGCTTGGCATAAAAACTGGTATTTCAAGCTCTTCGGCGAGGATTTTAAGCTGGTCTTGAGCGGCCGGGCGGTAAACGTCCGCCGCTATCATCATAACCCTTTTACCCTGAGATTTTAAATGACGGGCCAGTTTAGCGGTGGCCGTAGTCTTTCCGGAGCCATGCAGACCAACCAGCATAATAATAGTGGGCGGATTAGACGCGAAGGTTAATTTGCTCTGGGTAGAACCCATAAGCTTTGTTAATTCCTCGTCAACGATTTTTACAACCTGTTGGGCCGGAGTCAGACTTTCCAGCACTTCACTCCCGACAGCTCTTTCCTTAACCTTGGCGATAAAATCCTTGACAACTTTAAAGTTAACGTCGGCCTCGAGCAAAGCTAACCTAACTTCCCTTAAAGCTTCTTCAACCTGTTTCTCGCTCAAGCGCCCGAAGGATTTTAGCTTTGAGAATATCTTTTGCAAACGTTGTGTTAAGTTATCGAACATCTTTTCAACCTACCATTTTGGTTCTGAACGGGAATTTTCGCGTATTTCGCACCCTACCATATTATAAAAGGAAAAAAGGGGGTGTCAAATTAAAGGAAAGATAGAGAATTTAGTTAGCCTGTCAAAAATAAACCCTCGATAAACTCTTTCGCATCAAATATTTCGAGGTCTTCGAGGCCTTCTCCCAGACCCACAAACTGGATGGGGATTTTAAACTCTTCGTAAAGAGCAACCACGATACCTCCTTTAGCGGTTCCGTCAAGTTTGGTGAGAGCAATCCCGTCAACTCCTAAGGCCTCGTTAAAAAGGCGAGTTTGGGCGATCGCGTTTTGCCCGGTTGTGGCATCGATAACCAGTAAAGTGGAAACTTTTGCCTCTTCGGCTTCTCTTAAGGCAACTCTTTTGATCTTTTTCAGCTCTTCCATTAGATGCTCGTAGGTGTGAAGTCTTCCCGCCGTATCCACCAGCAAAACGTCTATCCCTCTGGCTTGCGCGGCGTGAATGGCATCGTAGACAACGGCGGCTGAATCCCCGCCCCGCTGGTGTTTAACTATGGGGACTCCGATTCTTTGGCTCCAGATCTCAAGCTGCTCGATGGCCGCGGCTCTATAAGTATCGGCCGCCACCAAAAGAGCTTTCTTTTTTAATTCTTGGGCCCGATGAGCTATCTTCGCCAAAGTGGTGGTCTTTCCGGTACCATTGACCCCGATTCCCAGAAGTATCGAGAGCTCAGAGTTCCAGAGTGGTGGCATCTCGGGAGGAAAAACGTTCATGAGTCTTTGCTTTAAAAGTTCAAGAACTCCGTGTTGATCACGAATTTTTTCGGTTTTTACGCCCGCCTTAAGCTCATCAATCACTTTTGAAGTCGTCTCCACCCCTAAGTCAGCTTGGATTAAAGTTTCTTCTATCCCTTCCCAGAAATCTTCACCCAAGGAGGGAAACCTTCGCATTGCCGAAGATAGCGAACCAAAAAGAGCCTGGCGGCTTTTTTCAAGTTTCTTACGAAGCTTAGAAATTTTTCCGGTTTTGGCTTTACTTTCTTTCACAATCGCCTCCAATCCTTAAAGAATACCGGGAATGGAAGACCGGAGCAAGATTTATGGGGTTAGGAGTCAAGAATACGGTAGTCAAAAGTCAAGAGTCAGGATTTAGGATTGAGGATTTAGGTGCGAGGATCAAAGAAAATCACTGCTGTCCTTGAAATCCTTGTTTTTTAAGAATCGGGGATTTTTAGATCTCGAGTTCCGAATTCCGATAAACGAATTCCGAGTCCCGGTCGTTTGTCTCGAGGATGTCGGTCTTTAAAGAAAAGGTTTTGGAGATACCGTCGCCATTTAAAGTTACACCCCACAACGAATCGGCTATCTCCATGGTACGACGCTGGTGAGTGATGATAAGAAACTGAGCCTCTTTTTTAAGCCGTTCCATAAGGGATAGAAATCTCTGGAGGTTAATCTCATCTAATGCTGGCTCTACCTCGTCAAGAACGTAGAAAGGGGCGGGATTCGCTAAGTAAACCGCGAAAAGAAAGGTTAAAGCGAGCAAGGCCTTTTCTCCGCCCGAAAGAAGAGAGAGTTTTCTAAAGCTTTTACCGGGTGGTTGAGCTAGTATCTCGATCCCCTCTCCGGATTCAATCGGCGTTAAGGAAAGTTCGGCCTTTCCGCCGGGAAATAACTCCTGAAACAGGGACTTGAAGTTATAGCTCACCTTTTCAAAAGCCTCAAAAAACCGCTGTTCAATCTTTTTATCGACGGCCTGAACGATCGTGTCTAAAGCTTTCCGGCTGCTCAGGAGATCCTCGATCTGCTTAGAAAAAAACTGGCCTCTTTTTTCGAGGACCTTCGCTTCCTCGATAGCCAAGGGATTAACCGGACCGATTGCCGCGATTTGTTCGCTAAGCGTCTCGATGCCGTGTTTTACTTCTTCGCGATTTGAAGAGTCCGAAGAGTTTTCAATGGCTCTTTCTAAGGGAACACAGTAATCTTCGACGATTTTCTCAACGAGCGCTTTGACTTTGCCCTCTAACTCGGCTAAGGATAGAGAGGTCTCGTAGAGCTCTCTCTCGGTCTGACCAACCTCCTCATTTAATTTACTGGTTAGCGCCTGCTTTTCTTTTAAATCTTTCTTAGCTCTTTCGAACTGGTTTTCTTTGTCAGCCAGAACTGCTTTGAATTTTGACTGTAGCCTGCTTATGGCGGGAAGAAGCTCTTCAAAAATCTGCTTAATAATTTGGGCTTGTTTTTTATGACCTTCTAAATCTAAGACCCGCTTTCCTGCCTTCTGCTCGGCCTCTTTCAGCTCGTGCAGGCTCTCTTTTGCTCTGGTGTAGTCACGTTCTAAGTAAGTTTCCCGTTCTTTCAGGGAGGCCAATTTTAACTGGAGTTTAGAGACAGCCTTCCTGGCGGTGGTTTCTTGCTCCAAGTAAGCTCTCGCCTCTTGTTCTTCCGCTTCCAATTCTTGGGCAAGAAGTTTTTGCTGTGAGGAGCTCAGATGCTTAGTATCGCGAAAATCAGCCGCTACCTTTCCGCTAGGATAAACAACCACTCCCTCTAGGGTCACATAAGTAAACCGGGGAAACTTCTCTTTTAGGCGCTGGGCTATTTCAAGATTATCGATGATTAAAACGCCCTCCAGAAGAGCCTCGATAACGGGTTTATGAGCGGCATCAACTTTCACGGCCTCACTAGCCATAACAGCCCCAGGGGGCGGGGTAATCTTGGTATTAGTGATTTTATAGTTCTTCAACGGGAAAAAAGCGGTCTTCAGTTTGTTTTTCTTAAGAGTACTTAAGATTGAATTAATCTCCTCCGAATCCCGAACCACCAGTGCGAAGCGATCTTTGCCTAAAATGCTGAGGATGGCTCTTTCGAACGGAGGAACAATCTCAATCAAATCACCCAAAATCTTTTTAGACGACGAGATTGAGGGGATTTTGGCTTCTGATAGATACTCCTTTAGCCTTTCCCTTTTATTTTCTAGGCCATTTTCAAGCTCGGCTCGTTTCTTTTCAAAAACTTTCGCTTTTTCCTCGGTGTCTCTCAGTTCTCGATAAACCTGTTGTAACTGGTTGTTAAAAGATCTCTTCTCCTCTTCTATCCGGGAAACTCTTTTTTCCTCGTTTTGAGCAGTAAGATGTAAATTCCGAGTTCGCCCGGAGACATCTTCAAGGCGGTCGCTCAAATATTTCTCTTTTTCAAAAAGTAGAGAGTGACACCGCTCATATTCGGTCCTTAAGGTACGCAGGTGATGCTTGTTTTCAATATCTTTTCCAGAAAATCTTTCCTCCAGCTTCTCCTGGAGCGCTTGTATTTCTTGAGCACACTTAGCAAGGTTTTCTTTGATAGCGGCCGCTTTAACCTGTTGTTCTTGCTTTTTATCGTTGCCACTTTCCCATCGTCTTTTATAGCTTTTAAGCTCCATAACGGCCAGAGCCACCTTGGCCTCTTTAAGCTCGCTTGAAAGTCTGTGGTGTCGTTCGCACTTGGCAGCCTGTCTTTTTAATGGCGTAAGAGTCCGGCTTATTTCTCTTAGGACATCTTGAGCCCGAACAATTTTTTCTTCGATAGAAATCAGTTTTTTCAGGGCTTTTTCCTTGCGCCACTTGTATCTAAAAATACCGGTTGCCCGTTCGATAATGGATTTCCTGCCCTCGGAATGGCCGTTTAAGACTTCTTCTAGCCGGCCCTGGCTGATAACGGTGACCATTTCTTTGCCCAGTCCGAACCGGGAGAGCACCTCTTGAATGTCAAAAAGCCTGCAACGCGCTCCGTTTAAAAAGTAGTCACTCTCTCCGGAAGGTAATGCCCGCCTGGTAATAGTGACTTCCGAAAAATCGAAGGGAATAAGACCTTTGGTGTTATCTAAAGTGAGGGATACTTCTGCCAGACCCAAAGGCGTTTGGGAGTCGCTTCCCCCAAAAATAATGTCGCCCATGGAATCTCCCCTAAGAACCCGGGGGTTTTGTTCCCCTAGAGCCCACAGGGCAGCGTCAGCCAGGTTGCTTTTGCCGCTTCCGTTGGGTCCAACAAGCGCAATGATACCCGGCTCAAGCTCTAAGGAGGTTTTATCAGCGAAGGACTTAAAACCTCGAAGCTCTAAACGTCGTAAGTACAAAAATGGCCTCTTTTTGAATTTGAATATTGCTGTTTACAAAACAAGAGTTCTTACAAGATTAATTTGCTTGGTACAAAGTTATTGCTCTTCCAAAACTTTGTAGACCTGATCGTGTTCTCGCACGTGTTCATCTACTCTGAGTCCGATGGCTTCGCCGGCTTTGGCTGTTTCTACCTCCTCGTGCTCAACTTGCATAGACTCCACTTTTTGGGTAAGGTCGGTGGTATGGCCTTTGATGTGAATGGTATCCCCTACTCCCAGGGTATCCTTATCAATTTGAACTACCGCCACCCCTAATTTGGTGAAATAATGAGTAACCCTACCAATTTCGGTCTCCATCTCGCCCTCCTTTCACCGCAAAATTTAATTAATAAGTTCTAGAAACAGGCTTTTTTTCCTTCTCTTTAAGTGCTATAACCATAAAAAACGCCATAGTTTCGGCTTAGACCTTCGAAAAAATCTTGATTACGGATAATTTGACCGACAGCCAGGGTCTTTTTGCAGTGACCGCTTTCACAGCACATTTCTAGTGTATTTAATGACTCACAAAGAACATGGCAAGTGAACTCGCTGTTTTGGGGGAGTTATTTGTTGTTACGCGTTATCTCGAGATATTAAACCCTCGGACTGCGGGAATTTTTCGCCGAAGACCAATAACTGATTTAAGCAGTTTTAGAACCAGTTAGCACAAGTTGCCACTTCCAAAAGCTAGGACGGTTTGGCGGCTATTTCTTCACGATGAGCCGGTTCGGGTTCGTACACCACTCTAACCGGCCGAATCATTGGAACCTGGCTCTTAAGGGTGTTCTCCTCCGCGTATTCCAGCCTATCCTTAAACTCCTCTTTTTTGCCAGCGTTCCAGTTATTAATTGGCCTGAAATAACCGACAATCCTTGAGTAAACTTCCGTCTCCTCGCCGCAACTTCCACACCTTTCAACCTCACCTCTAAGATAGCCGTGATTCCGGCAAATACTAAAGGTTGGAGTAATAGTAAAGTAGGGCATCGGAGTGTTGTAAGCAACTTTCTTCACTAAAGCTTTGCACGATTCTCCACTGGACATCCTTTCTCCCAGAAATAGGTGAAAAATAGTCCCGCCGGTGTAAAGAGTTTGGATATCCTTCTGGTGCTCAAGAGCCAAAATGGCGTCGTCGGTATAGGTAACCGGTAAATGAGTGGAGTTTGTGAGATAAGGCTCCTTTTCTCCGGAAGTCATAATATCCGGGTACATCTCCTTGTCCAGTTTCGCCAAGCGGTAAGCGGTCGACTCCGCCGGAGTGGCCTCTAAGTTATACAGGTTGCCCGTTTCAATCTGGAATTCCCGGAGCTGATCCCTCATATAATTGAGAGTCTTTATCGCTAGCTCTTTACCGGCTGGAGTGGAAATATCCTCGCCCAAGAGATTAAGACAAGCCTCATTCATTCCGCAAAGCCCGATAGTGGAAAAGTAATTCTTAAAACTTCCGAGGTAACTAAGAGCATAGGGCATAAAACCGTTTTCCATGTTCTTTTCAATTACTCTTCTTTTGATCTCCAGGGAATCCTTAGCAATGAACATATAGTGGCCCACCTTGTCAAAAAACTGCCCAACATCCGCAGCTTCGTATCCCAAGCGATTAAGATTGATGGTAACCACCCCAATAGAACCGGTGGACTCACCAGGACCCCACATTCCGCCCGGTCTTTTCATCAGCTCATTGGTATCGAGGTTCAGGCGGCAACAAAGGGCTCTAATTGAGCGGGGATCAAGATCAGAACCGATATAATTCTGGAAGTAAGGAGTGCCGTACTTCGCCGCTACTTCAAAAAGAAGCTCCGCGTTTTCAGAATCCCAATCGAAATCCTCCATCAAATTATAGGTAGGTATAGGAAAGGTAAAAATACGCCCGTTGGCGTCTCCTTCCCGCATTACTTCAAGGAAGGCCCGGTTAATCATGTCCATCTCTTCGCGATATTCTCCGTAGGTGGCATCTAAAGGTAGACCCCCAACAATAGCGGGCTCATTTTTAAGATCAGGGGGTGGCGTCCAGTCAAAGGTTAAGTTAGTAAAGGGCATTTGGCAGCCCCACCGTGACGGGATGTTTAGAGAAAAAACGAGTTGTTGCATGTTTTGCTTCACTTCCACATAGTTCAGGCCATCGGCCCGGACAAAAGGCGCCAGCAGGGTATCAACTGAGCTGAAGGCCTGAGCTCCCGCAAACTCCATCTGGAGGCAACCAATATAGTTCACCATCTGATGGACTACGACCGAAAGGTGCTTAGCGGGTTTCGCGTCCACTTTGTTGGGGACGTTTCCAAAGCCTTGCATTAACAAATTCCGGAGCGACCAGCCGCTGCAGTAGCCCACCACGCCGTGACCGAGGTCGTGGATGTGAATATAACCTTTACGGTGAGTCTCGGCGACCTGGGGAGTATAAATCTCGTTTAAGACGTAGTTCGCGATAACTTTGCCGGCCGTGTGAAGCATAAGCCCCGAGAAAGAATAATCGGTATTGGAGTTTTCCTTTACCCGCCAGTCGGATTGATTAAGATACTCATCCATCGTTTTTTGAACATCAACAAAGGTGGATTGAGTCTCTCGAATTTTCTTGTGAGTTTCCCGGTAAAGGATATAGGCCTTAGCGGTTTTCGTGAAGCCCTTATCAATCAGGACTTCTTCCACGATATCTTGAATTTCTTCGACTGAAGGAATGTGAGGAGGGGTGAATTTTTTGGCGATAATCAAAGTAGCGGCCGAGGATAACCCCTGGGCATGCTCCCCCCGGCTTAACTCGCTGAACCCTGCCTGGGTAGCCACTAGGGCTTTGTTGATAGCCTCCGTTATTTTAGCTTGATTAAAAGGAACGATTCTTCCATCTCTTTTACGAATATTATTAAGATATGGCTGCATTTTCTATTACCTCCTGTGCATAATTAATTTCCAAAAATTTTACTAGATTTATGCTGGAACTTTTGATTCAGACGTTTCTCGGCCCAGAAGTTATCCCCAACTTTTTCCACAATATATTGAATTTGATTTCGCCCAGCATACAATATATAGTTTTACAAGTCAAGAAAATTTCCTTCTTTTTTTAATTAAATCTTTCAAGAAATTTGCGAGAGGCTACGGGTAGAATAATGCAAACGTATGTTTGTGTCAAGTTTTTGGTTGGTCAAACGATTTAAATAAGGAAACCTCAAGATTTTTTTAAGGCCCCCAGGGCTTGTTCGGCTGAAGCGAGCTCAGCGCGCTTTTTACTGGTTCCCTCGCCTCTTCCCCAAACCTTACCTTCAATTAGTACCTCGGCAAAAAAGGTTTTATCGTGGACTGGTCCCTTTTCTGCCACAATTCTATATTCAGGAAAAATGCCAAGTTTGCTCAGAGTAAACTCTTGAAGCGCTGTTTTGAAATCGGAAAATTCACTTCTGGAGGCTTGCTCAAAAATGACGTCCTTAAAGGTACCCAAGATAAACTGCTTGACGACTGGAAGCCCTTGATCCAGGTAAATGGCGCCCAAGACCGCTTCCAAGCAGTCACCTAAGAT
>Ga0209619_10003170_pt1 | contig 11844 bp, 10 predicted proteins | sample Rifsed16ft3_FD_184011 | JGI IMG/M metagenome (GOLD analysis project Ga0209619, IMG submission 184011) | Soil microbial communities from Rifle, Colorado, USA - sediment 16ft 3 (version 2) | ecosystem: Environmental > Terrestrial > Deep subsurface > Rock core/Sediment | place: Rifle, Colorado... | reverse complement strand
CCTCTACCAGCGCGGGCTCATCAGCTACCCGCGGACGGACAACACCGTATACCCGCCGACGTTGAGCCTGCGGGGCGTCCTCCAGAAACTCGAGGAGTCCGACCTCGCGAACGAGGCGCGGACGTTGCTCGCACAGGCGAAGATCCGGGGTCGCCGCGGGCCGAACGAGACGACAGACCACCCGCCGATTTACCCGACGCAAGGCGCGAAGAAATCAGACTTGCGGCCGGACCACTGGCGGGTGTACGAGCTCGTCGCCCGGCGGTTCCTCGCGACGGTCGCGCCGAACTGCATCGCGGAGGTCTCGGAAGCGAAGCTCGATGCGGGCGGCGAGACGTTCCGCGCGGACGGATACGTGATCAAGGACCCCGGATGGCGGGCGTACTACCCGTACTGGACCACGCGGGAGGCGACCCTCCCCGCCCTCGCGGTCGGTGAAGACGTTCCCCTCGTCGATGTCACGGTTCAGAAGGACGAGACGAGGCCCCCGCCGCGGTACACGCAGGGCGCCCTGATCCAAGAGATGGAACGGCTCAGCCTCGGGACGAAGTCGACCCGCCACGAGATCATCCAGAAACTGTACGACCGGAAGTACATCGAGGGAAAGCAGGTCCGCCCGACGGTGGGCGGGAAGGCCCTCATCTCCGCCTTGGAGGACCACGCGGAGAAGATCACGCAGCCCGAGATGACCGCGCATCTCGAGCGGGACATGGACGAGATCGCCCGCGGCGTTCGCACGCAGAAGGAAGTGATCTCGGAATCCCAGCAGATGCTCGAGGAGGTCGTCGAGATCCTCCAGAAGAACGAGGCCGCGATCGGCCAGGAGATCGAGGCCGCTCTCAAGGAGCAGAACTACATCGGACCGTGCAACGTGTGCGGCCAGGGGACCCTCGTCGTCCGCCGGTCCCGCCGCGGACAGCGGTTCCTCGGCTGCGACCGGTATCCCGCGTGCCGGAACACACACCCGCTCCCCCAGGTCGGAATCATCCTGAGCGCGGACCAGCCGTGCCCCGAGTGCGGGTCGCCGATGGTCAAGCAGATCGACCGCGGCCGGACCGAGACGTTCTGCGTCGCGTCGGAGTGCCCGACCGTGCGCGAGAAGAGCGTGATCGCCCCGTGCGACAAGTGTGGGACCGGAGAGCTCCGGATCATCCACTCCGCCCGCGGGAAGCGCTTCGTCGGGTGCTCGAACTACCCGCAGTGCGAGAACTCGTTCCCGCTACCCCAGCGCGGCCTGATCGTCCCGACGAAAAACCGCTGCCCGGCATGCAACAACCCAATCATCGAAGTCCTCCAGACGGGCCGCCGGCCCTGGGTGATCTGCATCAACATGGACTGCCCGACGAAGGCCGACCGGAAGAAGGCGAAGGCCGCGCCCGTGGGCGGGAAGAAGCCGAGAAAGCCACGCACTTCCCGCAAGAAAGCGAAAGAGCCCGTGCCCGCCGAGATTACGGCGCCCGCATGAACGCCTTGAACTCCTCGACGCTCCGCGGCTGGAGCGTGTAGTTCGTTGCCTTCTCGTGGCCGATCGTCGACGTCGGCGTGGGGCCATAGTGATGGCCGGGACACACGACGAGGTTCTCCTCGAGCTTCCGGACCTTGTTGAACAGGGAATCGTACATCTGCTCGATGTCGGACCCGGGTAGGTCCACGCGGCCGCAATCGCCAACGAAAAGGCAGTCACCCGTGAAGACGCGCCCGCCGACGATGAAGCAACACGAGTCGGGCGAGTGGCCCGGGGTGTGGAGGACCTTGATCTTGAGCCCGCCGACGGGCACGATCATTCCGTCCTCGAGGACGAAGTCCTTCCGCACGCGGCTCAGCCGGTGGGCGGCGACCTTGCCACCGGTCTCGTTCGCAAGCCGCTCGTTGTCGAAGCAATGATCCGGGTGGTGGTGCGTGTTGAAGATCAGCTCGACCGTGTAGCCGTTCTCCGCCGCGACCTTCTGGAGGATCCGCGCGTCGAAGCTCGGGTCGATCACGGCCGCTGTCCTTGCCTCCGGGTCCCCGATGAGGTAGCCGAAGTTCGCCATCTGCCCAATGAGCCTCTGCTCGAAGAACATCGATCATGGTACGGTGGAAATCCGACTTGAGTTTTCCCTTTGGCACCGTAACCCGCAATTCCTGAGGCGTGCACTCGCGGTCGGCGCGATTGATGCAGGAGATGCCTTTGGCCGCGGGACTCCTTGGCAAAGCTTTTGGGTCTACCCGCGCAATGAGGCTCCCTCAAAGGAGGAGGAGCTGATGACGATGAGGTCGACGTCGGGCGTGGTCGTGTTCCTAACCGTGCTCTTCGCGTTTGTCATGGTGCCGAATTCCGTGCAGGCCAACGAGCGAGAGTGGTCGGACCCCCTCCCCGTCGGGGCGTATGGGTGGGCGGGCCAAGTCAGCGTCGCGATGGACGGAGCGTCCAACGGTGTTGCCGTCTGGCGTGAACCATCGCCGCATGGGCCAGAGCCCGGGCGAGTGATGGTGAGCCGATACACGACGGGACCCGGATGGGGATCCCCAATGTGGATCGGAGGCGGGTTGGAGGGCGGTCTACAGGTCGCCGTGAATGCCGGCGGAGAGGGGATGATCGTATGGGCAGACGAGTACTGGCGTGCCGACTACCCGAAGGTGATCCTGAATGCAACTTCAATCTCCGCTGCGGGGCTGGGTACGACGGAAGAACTTGCTGTGTGGGACGACAGCACCTTCCTTAGGTGGCGAACGCCGCAGGTGGGAGTGGATTCCGCCGGGAATGCCATGGCGATATGGCCGGAGGGGGACGGGGCAAGGGACAGATTGCACGCCCGCCGATACGACCCGGGTTCGCAGTGGGAAGATCCTGTCGCAATCGACGCAGGTGTTGGCAATTCCATCCTTCCTCGTCTCGCGATGGAGGCTTCGGGCCTTGCAGCCGTCGCGTGGATTGAGACGGCCGGGGAGATCGGCCTTGTTGACACGTCTTACCCGGACCAAGCTCAACTTGTGTCTAGTGGCCCCTCCACCCTTTATGTTCGACAATTCACCCCGGGGGGAGGATGGTCGGACGCTACCACGCTCGCTTCCTGGACTCCGTTGAAGATCCCGTTTGGGGGTCGGGGGTCTCCGGTCGACATTGCGATCAGCGGAGGGGGGGACGTCCTCGTGGCCTGGTACGATTCTGAACGGACCTGGGCCTCCAGGTTCCGCCCACTTCAAGGATGGGATACGCCAGTGGTGCTCTCGGAAAGCAGGTTGCAATCCTTCCCGCGGGTTGCGATGGAACCGTCGGGGAACGCCCATGTAGTCTGGTCGACCATATCCTCGCACTTCGGGGCGGGCGGCGTGTTTATTGACCACGACACCTACGCCGCTTACCTGAAGAAGACAGGCGGACCCATAGGAGTCGCCAGGCTCGGAGAAGGGCTGCATCCGGAGATCGATGCGGACCGTTTCGGAAACTTCGTCGTTGTATGGCTCCAACCCCTCCGCTCATGGCACTTCGACCTGGTCGCGGCGTCTCGAATCGGGGAAGAAACGAGTTGGACGCAACCCGTCCTACTCAGCCGCCAGGGTGTATACCCGCCCCCAGCTCTCGCAGTCAGCCCTGATGGAGATGCGCTTGCGTTGTGGGGTGGGGATTCGGGGATCGAGGCGAGTTTCCGACCTGAGAAACATCCACCCGTGCTCACAGTGCTGTCGCCCGTTGATGGCGAAACGACGACCAGTCCGGTCGCTGTCGTTTCGGGGATCACGGAACCCGGCGCGAGCGTAGCGATAGCGGGGACCGTCGCCGACGTCACGCAGGACGGTTCGTTCTCCGTCACCCTCGGTCTCTCGGAGGGTAGGAACCAAATCACCACGAGGGCCTTGGATAGGAATGGCAACGAGGCAACCATCACAGTCGAAGTGACGTACGTCGACCCCGTACCGATTCTTGAAGGGCAACTCGGCGACACGAGGAACGCACTCGAAGCAATGAACCAAAGTGTCGTGCACCTGACTCAAATCGTGTTTGTGCTCGTCGCAGGCCTCATCGCGATGACTGTGCTCCTTCCCGCGCTCCGGTTGATCCCTCGCTGGAACCGCCCCAGGGCATCCGGCGAAATCGGAGCCACCGCCGAGAGATCCCTCAAAATCACCTCGGCAGTGATGGGTCCACCTCCCGGGCACTCCGGTTCCGTGCCGACGCCTGTCCCCACGGGAGAAAGAGCGTTCCGTTTCACGACAAAGGAGCGAATCCTCCTCCACCTCGAGCGGTACGCGCGCTCCGTGGATGCGGCGGAGGTTCCGCCGGAGCTGACCCAAGAAGGAATTGCCGCGGCAGTGTGGGTTGACCAGAGACACCTCGGCCAGTACCTCGGTCCGCTCATTCGAGACGGCCTGTTGCGGGAGAGGTCGGCGCACGTTCGAAATGGTCGGCAGCGACGCAGGGTTTACGGACTCACGGACACCGGGAGGCGCGTCGCGTACCGAATCGAGCAGCGTGTCAAGGTGGAGGTCGTTCAGATCTGGGACGGAGAGCACACGTGGGACGTCAGCGTCCGCGAGATCCTCGAGAAACTGAAGGGCAAGGTAACGGTCCTCGACATCGCCCGCCAGGTTGCGCAGGCCGGGGTCGTTGACTTCGCTGCATTGACAGGGGAATCCCCGCCATCGACTCATCCCGGGGAGCCGGAAGAGGGCGAACGGTGAATTGCGATGAACCCGCCGTCGCTCGGCAATTTTCGGACATGGCTGTGCGCATGTCTGCTTGTCGCCCAGTTGGTCGGACTCATCCTACTCAGCGGACATGGCGGGAGTGCCTTGCTCGAACAGAGCTCCTCCACGCAGACCACTCAGGCGGTGAATCCGAGTTCTTCCCTCGCTCCAGACGTCTCCTCTGCCGGGGACTCGGGAGGAATTCTCGCCGTTAACTCGCCGACATGGCCCTCCGCCCGGCTCGGTCACACCATGGCCTACGACAGCGAATCCGACCGCATCGTCCTCTTCGGGGGACGGCTTCCTGGCTTCGTCGCCAGCGATGAGACATGGGCGTACGACCTCGCCACGAACGAGTGGACGCAGATGAGTCCCGCAACCCGGCCACCCGCCCGTTTCGGTCATGCCATGGTCTATGTCCCAGGACTCGACCAGATCGTCCTGTTCGGCGGCTTTGGCGGCGGCAGCTTCTTCAGCGACACGTGGGCCTACGACCTCGAAGCGAACCTTTGGTCGCCCCTTAGCCCGCCGAGCGTGTCGCCGTCCCCGCGTGCAGGCTCCGCGGTGGCGTACGATGGGGGTTCCGGAAAAGTCGTCCTGTTCGGCGGCAGCCGGGACGGCGTTTTCAATAATGAAACGTGGGCGTATGACCCGCAAGCATCCACGTGGACGAAGATGAGCCCCGCGACAGCGCCATCCATCCGAGAGCGACACCGGATTGTGTACGTCAGCGCCTCGGACCGAATCCTGCTCTTCGGCGGGAGTGATCCCGTGGAAAATCTGAGCGGCGAGACATGGATGTATGATTTTGACCTCGACTCGTGGACGAAGCTGATCTCAGCCGCCGCACCGTCGCCGCGGCATGGGCATTCCATGGCCTACGAGGAGGAGTCCGACCGTGTCATCCTCTTCTCAGGCGACAGTAACGTAAGGAACGATGAAACGTGGGCGTACAATCTTGGCACGAACGAGTGGGAAAGCCTGAGCCCTCCTATCCGACCGCTAGGCCGCGTCCTCCATAGCATGGCGTACGACATCGAATCCGACCGCGTCGTCCTCTTCGGCGGTGAGTGGCCCTTCCAGGGAACGCCGAATGATGAGACGTGGGCATACGACTACGACGCGAACACATGGATTCCCCTCACGCGTCCCACCGCACCGAGGAACCTAGACGCCATCGCGGGAGATGGGGGGATCGACCTCACCTGGACGGAACCGGCGCGAACGGCAGAGGCGGCGCTCACGAACTATCGCATCTGGAGGGGCACTTTGACTGGGCAGCCGACCCTTCTCGAGCAGGTGGGTCCTGTCCTCGCGTATGCAGACATCGCCGTAACGAATGGAGTCACGTACTTCTACCAGGTGACCGCGGTCACGACGGCGGGCGAAGGTTTGGCCTCACGGGAGGTGTCCGCGACACCGATGGACGCCACGAATCCGACGATCATAATCACCTCGCCCACGAGTGGCGGGACCGTACTCACGCCGTCCGTTCAGGTCCTGGGGACAGCGTCTGACAACAGCGGTCTGGAACGGGTGGAGGTGAGTCTCGACGGAACGACATGGAATCTCGCCACGGGAACGACGACCTGGTCCGCCACCCTAATCTTGGACCAGGGGGAGAACACAATCCACGCGCGAGCCACGGATGCGTCGGGCAACACCGCAACCGTAAGTATCACCGTAACACTGGAATCTCGGGCGGAGGTCGGTCCGCCCCTGAATCCATTCGTGCTTGGGGCCATAGCGGTCGTCGCAGCCGCAGCGATCCTCGCGGTCCTATTCATGAGGAATAGAAGGCGGGGCGGGTCGTAGCCCGATCTCGGCGGCGTTTCCTCGGTTCATGGTCGGGACGAAGGAATGAAGCCGCAGCTAGCCATGAGACTCCAAGATGATGCAACCTCGACTCATCCTCGACCCGAGCGTTCAGGAGTTCGAGGGGCTCGACGCAATCCCGTTCCTCATTGACGACGTGCACGTCGCTCCGGAGCGGGCAGATCTGGAGGCGCATAAGGCGGAGGTCGTCGAACGCGTCCGAACCGCGTACACGCTCGAGACGCTCAAGGACGTGCCGGAGCTCCGCGCATATCGGGACTTCTTCTGGCGGGTGGGAATCGATCCCACGAAGACGAGACCCGCCGCAGAGGCCCTGATCCGGCGAATCCTTGGCGGTAAACCGCTGCCAAAGATCAACACGCTCGTCGATGCGTACAACCTCGCCTCGATTGAAACGCGGATCGCCCTCGCGGCCTTCGACGCGGCCACGCTTCACGGGGACCTCGTGATGCGCATGGCTCGCGCTGGCGAGGAGTTCCTCGGAATCGGGATGGAGAAATCCGTCGTCCTGACGGGGCATGAGGTCGTGAACGTGGACGACGCGGGTCTAATCGCAATCTACCCCTACCGAGACTCCGCCCGCACAGCGGTCACGCCCACGACACGAGCCACCGTGTTCCTCGTGTGCGGAGTCCCCGGGATCCCCCGCGAGACGCTACTCGACGCGGAGGCGGTGACGCGGGACCTCGTGCTTCGGTTCTGCGGACCTTCGGAGCGGGCTAGTGCGACCGCCGCGACTTCGCCTCTTCGATGACCGGCTTCTCGATGATCTTCGTGTCACCGATTTCCCGCAGCAGCACGGACTCGCCCGGCTCGTTCGTCGCGAAGTCCCCGAAGTCCTGTCCAAGGCGAAGCCATGTCTCGTCCCTATGTTCCCGCCAGTTGTCGAAGTCCGAGTACTTCTTGCACTCCCAGAGCGTCGCGCCCATGTACCGGCCGAACCCGAGGACGTACGCGTACGTTCCTCTGTACATCCAGCCTGCGGGCGCGTGCTTCTGCATCAAGTCCTCGTTCTTTTTCGTCCACGTTTGGAATTCCTTCAGTCGCCCTTCCTTCACGTTAAAATTGCTGATGTAGAGCATGCTCCCCCTCGGAACCCCGTATCGGCGGCGGGGAGAGTTAAGGGTTGTCTTCACGATCGTGGGGATCTTCATCGGTCGCGAACCTTCAAGGGGAACGGCCGTTTCGCCTCGGCACCGATGGGGCTTACAGTCCGCATGGGCATCCGAATCCGCGCGCCACGAGAGTTCGTGTTCCAGCACCTCCTTACGGCCCATCACATGGCCCGGTGGTTCTGCAACTTCGCGCAGTTCGACACACGCGGACCCGCCGTCGGCTCGAAGTTCCGTTTTGGCGGGGACTACGCGATCGCGGGAACGGAGCCGCCTGGATGGACATGCGAGATCCTTGGCGGCGAGGTCTTGCGGTCCGTTTCATTCCGATGGCCGTTGTTCGGGGCGGACACGCGCGTCGATTGGCGGGTCGAGGACGAGTCCGAAGGATCCACGATCCGCGTCGTGCACAGCATCCTGCCGCGGGAGGACACGACGTGCGGGACCTTCGTCGACGCGTGGCGAATCTGCCTCGGAAACCTGAAGGCGATCACGGAGGCGCGCGACGACTCCCTCCGACCGGACAGCACACCGATTACAGAACCTCGGATGAAGTTCGACCTCCTCGTCGATGCCCCGCGCGCGAAGGTGCTCGATGCGCTCACTCAGCCCGATGCAGTTCGCCGATGGGCGGAGACGTCGGAGCCCGCAATCGATCCGCGCGTTGGGGGGAAATTCGAAATCGGCTGGCCTCAGTCCCGTGCGGGCGTCATCGAAGCGATCGAGCCCGCCAAGGGACTCGTCGTGAAGTGGTCGGGAGATGCACGGATGTCGATCCGCCTCGAAGAGAAGAGCGGGAACCGCTCCGGCGTCTACGTGGCGTACGAAGGCTTCCCGATCCAGAATCCGCAGGACGCGCTCCGGACGCGGTGTCACGGTGCGGCCTTCCTCGTGGGCCTGAAGAACTTCCTCGAGGCGGGGGACCCCGGGTTCACCGAGCCGTATGACGAGCAGATTGTCCATGAATGAGCAATGAGCGACCCGCCATCTTTATCAACAGTCCCGGCGTTCCGGACGTCGGGTTGATCGCGTGAAGATCAAGCTCGCCTACCTCGCCGCGGCCGTGTTCGCCGTCGTCGCAGGGGTTGCCGCGGCGCTCGGCTGCCCGGTGTTCCGGAACCCGCAGGCCTACATTACCGCGGGAGGAGCCGTCGGCTACCTCCGCCACGTCATCGACGTCCACCGCAAACACTGATCGCGCGGACGTTCTCCGAAATCGATATCCACCGAGCGGGGGCCTCGTCCACGAACCGCCGAGGGCGGGGACAAAGGAGTGTTTCCGCGGCCCACCGGGAGTTGGGACGCGACGTCGGACGGTACGAGCCTTTCGGCTAACGTTCACGGTCACGAGACGCGAACGACGAGGATCGTAAGATTGTCGCTCGTCCGGCGCACGTGGAGCGCCTCATGCGCGAGCGCGCCTGCGGCCTCCTCCGCCGTCGACAGTCCCTTTAGGAGGGCCGGTAGCTCCTCGGTGCGCACGAAATCCCACAGGCCGTCGCAGGCCGCTACGAGGAACCCGGGCTCGAGCCGATGGCGGGATGTCACCGGCTCCGCGAGCACGCCGATCGATTCAAATTCGTGGTCGCCGAGGGTGCGGGTCGCCATGAGTCCGCTCCCGGACGGGAGGGACACGTACGGCCCCCAAATCGCCGCGCCCGCCCCGACGATCCGCCGGAGCTCGGACTCGTTTGTGATCCGGTGGTCCTCCGTGAGCCGGCGTGCCATCGGCCCGGACACCGTCGCGACGTGGGCGTCCCCCGCGTTTGCAACGAACATCTCCGAGCCATCGATGTAGAAGCTTGCTGCAACTGCGCCGCCCCGGAGGCCCCGGGCCTCCCGGTGGATCGAGGCGTATGCGGCGCGAAATGCGTGCTCCGGTCCGTTCGGGAGCGCGTCTCGGAACAGAATCGGGAAGCGGGCGGCTGCAAGCTTTGCCACCGCGGACCCGCCATGGCCGTCGAACACTGCACCGACTACGCGGAGGGGTTTCGTCGATTCGACTTCGAGGACATACTCGTCCTCCATCTCCCAGCGGCCGCCGATGTCCGTCACGACGCTTACGAGGTCAGAATCGAGCGCCACGACCCGCCATCGGGGTCCCCGCCTTATCGATTCTCCCGCGGCGCTCAAATAGCGCCGCGAGTGTACGTCCTCACGGACATCGGCCGGCGGACCGCGATCGGAATCCGGGACCGGCTCCGTTCCGCGACGGTCAAGGTCCGCGATGGCTCGGAGACACGGGAAGCGACGATTGCGGACGTCCTCGCGGAGTCGGGTGGCAGGCTCTCGATCCTATCTCGTCCGCGAGACGGTTCAGTTCGGCGTCGTTGGGCTCAAGCCCTAACCCTGTCAGCCTCACTCCCTAGGCTGCGACGCAACACCGCGGGCTCTCCCAGTACTCGAGCCCAAGGGCGACGAGGGTCTCGTCCGTCGAGATGATCCCGTACGCGGAGTCCTCCGAGGTTCGCGTCACCGTGAGGACTTGCTGCCGGTCAACAACGAGAATGACGCACGAGCAGACGATCGACCGAACCTCCGCGACTTTCTCGAGTTCCTTTGCGAGCGGAATCTCCGGCACCGCGAGCCGAATCTTCACCTTGCGCCGAACGGAACGCACGAGTGCATCCTCGATCTTCCGGTAGAGCAGCTCGTCTGACGCGAGCACGACGACCTCCTTCCGGGCAGACTCGATCATGGACTCCGCCCGCAAGATCACGTTCGACATTCCCTTGACGATGAACGCGAGGTCTGTCGTCGGCGACTTTGCGGACGACCGCAGGGGCTCGAGCAACGACGCCAAGCGCTTCACAGCAGCGCGCTCCCGATCGTGTCTTTGTTCCAGGAGCCACTCCAGTCGCGCTTCTGCCTCCTTCGATGGAATCGCCCGATACGTCTTCGGTTTTCCCGCTTGAACCTCGACGAGGCCCTTCTCCACCAATTCCTCGAGCGCGTAGTAGACCTTCGAGTCGGGAATCCCCGTTTTCGTCACGATCGCGCCCGCGGTCCCCTCCGCCATCCGGACGAGCGCGCTAAACGCGTCCGTAGCATATCCGCTGAAACCCAAGCTCCGAAGGACGTTCGCGATCTCCCCCCGAGACCCGGCCGCCGCTTCCTCCAGGAGCGCGTTTGCGCGAACCTTGACTTCCGACATCTGCGAAGGGATGGGCAGGGAGAGTAGATAAGGTTGTCTACTACTTGTAAGTAGTAGATAATATGGAATCTGTGGAGGTGCATGGGAGGGTCCGCGAGCGGTACGGACAGGCAGCGAAGCAAGGGTCTGGCTGCGCGTGCGGAACGACATGCTGCTCGAACGACTACGCACCCGAGGAGCTTGCGAAAATCCCCAAGGCCTCGATCCTCGGGCTCGGCAGCGGCAACCCCGTGCGCCACGGGAACCTCCGCGAAGGCGAGGTCGTGGTGGACCTCGGCAGCGGCGGAGGAATTGACGTCTTCCTCGCGGCCCACCAGGTCGGCCCAGCCGGGCGTGCAATCGGCGTTGACATGACCCCCGAGATGGTCGCGCGGGCCCGACGGGCCGCAACGGCGGCGAGTTTCCGGAACGTCGAGTTTCTCGAGGGAATCATCGAAGCCATCCCGCTACCGGACGAGACGGCAGACATCGTCCTCAGCAACTGCGTGATCAACCTGAGCCCCGACAAAGGAGCCGTGTTCCGCGAAATCTATCGCGTCCTCCGGCCCGGAGGTCGCCTTGTCGTCTCCGACATCGTGCAGGAGCGACCCCTCGGCTCCGTCGATGATGCATGCGGCTGCGTCGCAACCGCGATGGTCCGTCGAGACTATCTCGAAACGATCAGGGAAATCGGATTCTCCGACATCGACATCGTGGAGGATCGGCCCTGGCTCGTGGGACCGACAGGGCGCGACGCGTCCTCCATCACGGTCAAGGCGGTGAAGAAATCCCAGGAGGTGAATCCGTGACATCGGGCGACGCGTGCTGCTGCGGAACGGTTTGCTGCGAAGGCTGTGGCAGTTCGAAGGGCGGAGAGGGCTGAGCGAAACCCTCGACGGGCATCTTCATGGCGGCGCCGGCATTCCCGCCCGCCATGGCGAAGCGGTTCAACCCCAGGGACCACGGTGTCTCGTTCCCGCGAGCTGTGAAGATCGAGTATCGCCCGTTCACGGCCTACTTCCGGGGCTTTGACCGGGTCGAGGCCGTCCGAAGAACCTTCGGCCCGAAGACCGCCCAGATCCTCCAATCGGTCAA
>Ga0209619_10003169_pt1 | contig 11845 bp, 6 predicted proteins | sample Rifsed16ft3_FD_184011 | JGI IMG/M metagenome (GOLD analysis project Ga0209619, IMG submission 184011) | Soil microbial communities from Rifle, Colorado, USA - sediment 16ft 3 (version 2) | ecosystem: Environmental > Terrestrial > Deep subsurface > Rock core/Sediment | place: Rifle, Colorado... | reverse complement strand
TTGTTGGCCTGGGTGTTAAAGGCGCGCAGGGCGTCGTCTACTTGAGCCTGGAACCACTCGCGCACGTCGTTGCGGGTGACGATATTGCGCAACGCCTCGGCACGGCTTTTGCGTTCCTCTTCCGGCATGGTGAGCGCCGTGTGCATGGCCTCAGCGGTTCCGTACACGTCGAATGGCGACACAATAAGAGAGTGTTCCCCTAATTCGTAGAAAGCGCCGGCAAATTCAGAAAGCACCAAGACTCCGTTTTTACGGTTAACCAGCACGCCTTCTTTAGCAACCAGGTTCATCCCATCGGCCAACGGATTGACCAGCAGAACGTCATATAGCTGCATTGCGGCGATTGCACGGACGTAGTTATCGCCAAGGATGATGCGCACGGGTTCCCAGATGGAATCGCTGAATTGGGCATTTATGGTGCCAGCCTCGGCCATGATCTCGCCCAGATAATTTTGGTATTCGCCCACTTCCATGCGAGATGGAACCAATAGTGCGAGCATTTGGATCTTGCCGCGATGCTCAGGGTGTCTCTCAAGTAGCGCGCGGTAGGCCTGAAAGCCGCGCAGGTTGTTCTTACTGGGTTCGACGCGGTCCACACGCAAGATCACTTGGTGGTCCCCAACCGAATTAAGCAATTGCGACCGCTCCAACTGGGTCACCTGCTCCTTGGCAATCTCTTTTAACTTTTCCGCATCGATTGAGATCGGATAAGCCGGGGCACCGACATATCGGCCTTTGTATTCCACCGAATCACGCCGTCCAAAGGCATGGGCGCCTAGGTAGAAACGGGCGCATTGAACGAAGTTGAAGGCATCTTTTGCCGTCTGGAACCCAACCCGGTTGGACTCCAGAAGACTGCTAAAAATGGCGTCACGCATTGGTTGGGGCAGGATCCGCCAGGCATCCGGACCCGGCCATGGAATATGCACGAAGGGCTGGATCTGCACCGTGTCGCCCACCAGTTTACGCAAATAATGCGGCACCATATAAAGGTGATAATCCTGTGGCAGGACAATGGCCTGGCGGCCGCTGGCTTTACTTACCTCTGCGATTGCTTCGGCAAACAGCTTGTTGACTGGCTTATAGCCAGTCTCCCAGGCATCCCAGGTGTCTTTGGTGATGCTGGGGGTGCGAGGAGTATCCCAAAGCTGATGCTGGATAAACCAAAGCAATGGGTTGGCAAACTCATTGTAATAGCCCTCGTAATCCTCCAATAACGGCTCGACCAACTTAAGGCTAATGCCTTCGACCTTTTCCACTTCACCATTATGCGCCTGAGACCAGGCGCGATCGTCGGCGCTCATGGCAGAGGCAACCCAAAGCACCTCGTGGCGCTCAGCCAAGGCGCTGAGCGCGGTCACCAGCCCTCCGGCGCCGCGTTCTACGGAAAAGCCAGATTTGCCCCTCTTCGTGAACGAAAATGGCCCACGGTTAGAGGCGATAATGATCAGCGGTTGGGTGGTGCCTTTTTTGTCATTCATAATCTGTACTCAGGTTAAAAAATCCGCCTCGAATTGAGGCGGATGCATTATCGAATGGCAAAAGAAAGCTATCAAACAGTTCGATCGTTTATTTGCATCGCCATCAATCAATCCCATTATACAAGATGCAAAATTTAGACTCGTGGTTCAGTTTACACCTTGTATTTCTTAGGCTCCTGAGAAACAAATGGCAGCTTGATCTTCCCGTATCTGGCCGCAACGTAAAGCACCCCGGCCACCGCCAGCAATCCATAGATGACCTGCGAATAGCTGGTGCCCGTGCCTGGAATGCGTGGCTGGTCTGGCCGGAAGAATTCCACCCAGAAGCGCCCTAGCCCAGCCCACGCCAGCCAGGCGCCGAACATCACGCCGGGTTTGAGTTGTTTCGCGAAGCGGCGGCCCAGCCACAAGATCAGGCCGGCGCCGACAAGATTCCATATCATTTCGTAGGCAAAGGTCGGGTGGAAGCGAGTAGTTTCCTCTGGATAAAGGGAAAGGTCATTCCAAGGTGGGATGCGATGCGATGGAGAAATCGGGATGCCCCAGGGTAGATCAGTCGGGGGGCCATAAAGCTCCTGGTTGATGAAATTGGCAATGCGACCTATTGCCTGGCCCACTAGCATGGCTGGCGCCACCGAATCCAAGAAGAGCAGAAAATTGAGGCCCGACTTCCGGAATAGGAAGTAGGCCGTGATGAATCCAAGCACTACCGCACCGAATATGTGCAGACCCCCCTCGTTCACAAATAGAATGTGGATCGGATTCTCGATATAGAAGCGGCCCCCACCGGCAATGTCATTAATCACGTACCAAAGGCGGGCGCCGACGACCCCGGCAACTGCCAGCCAGACCAGCGCATCCCAGAATTTTTCTGGGTCGCCGCGGCGGCGCTTGATCTCGCGGTCGGTAATATAGGCGCCAACCAGCAAGCCGATCATAGCGAGCACGCCATACCAGCGCAAGGTAATGGTGATACCAAGGAGGTCGAATGAAAAAATTACGGGATCAATCATTGTTTTCCTTTAGAGCGAGGTCTTATTGCATGACGGAAACGGCATCCGCTTCGCGGTTGAATTGGAAAAGGTCAAAGACTTCTGCGAATTCCTGTCGAATTAAATCTCTGGTTAACCCGAGTTCTTCCAGGGTGTACACATTATCACTTTCGAAGGCCTGGTTGGCTTTCACCACCTGTTCGACGACGCGGCGAAAGGAATCACTGAGCGGGATATTCATCCACTCATAAACCTTCTGGATGGTCTCTTCCACATTAGCCACAAAATCATTGTAGCGCAACACCATGTAGCGCGTCTTGGGCTTGTCTCTAAAACGCTGCATGGGATAGAGGTACCAATATTTGAATTGCCTGAACATGGCGGCTTGAAACCGACGGGCGCCGTCAGGGACGCCCATATAATTCCAGATGTACTTGAAAAAATTCAATGCGGAGGGCACGAGTCTGAGCGGGTTGCGCGCCAGGTAAATGATGTGCGCATCGGGAAAGAATTCATATATGCTTTCGATGCGCGCCGTGTGCCCGGGGCTCTTGGCCAGATAGATGCGGTCTCCACCCGCATCGTATAGATGGCGCCGGATGATGGCGCTATAGAAACCCATAATGCGCCTGCGCTGAAGCGCCGGGATCTCTTCATCGAAGTGATCGTAAGGCGGCAATTGGTCCACCACCGGGAACACAAATTGCAGGAACATGGTTGACCAAATCGTGATCAGCAGACCTTCGTCTTCATCGGGCGTGAATAAGCCTACCTTGTGCATCTGGATGGTGTCCAGCCAACGCCGGTCGCGCTCCTGGAGCCACTTGCGGCCGCGCCCTCCAAAAAGGACACGGTCAATTGCGCCAATGAATTTCCAGAAAGCCCTCTGGGTCAACGTAGGCGCAATGTAGATTTGGGCGATGTTCATGCTGGTAAAGTGATCAGGGTCGCGTGCCAACAATCGCTGCAATAGCGTCGACCCGCTGCGGAAGTTCCCCACAATGAAGACCGGCGCCTTGATCTCCTGCTTGCGATACAAAGGAAAGAAGATTTCGTCCAAGTAAAAGCAGATAAAAGTGAGTATCTGGTGAATGGGAATCACAAGGTACCAGAGCAGCACAGCTGCCCGGCGTCTGGGCGTGAAATGTAAACCCGTATCATTTGACTTGAACAGTTGCAGGAACGCTAGGCGTGCTGCAAGGGTTAGGTTGATTGGCATTAATCTCTCCGGGGCAAAAGCCCGCCAACTATAACATGCTAGTCAAAGAGACTGGAATAACGGGAAGGAACAAGCAAAAATGCTTATCAATAAGGTATTGAAAAAAAGCCCCTGAGTGTTTGCTGGTAACCTCTTAAAGCCGACTTCTTCAGCCACGGAAACGGTCCCCTTATGGAAAGGATTGCCGAAAACCGTTAGAGACTGGGATCCGGGGATAGTTTTCAACAACCTAGCGTCAAAATGCTTGACATCGCCTTCGGTTTTCCTCAATCTCCGAAAACGTGTCATTAATCGTTATGGGCAGGAATTAGCTTTTTCCAAGGTCATTATGTTAGTCCGGTTCTTGCCAAGTTATGCACGACACCCGCCACTTGCCAAACAACATCTTCTTGACAAGCCATAAGATTGCAAAGCCGGTGCCCAATGCTAAGGGGCTTTGAAAGATCAATACCTTGTGTTCTTTGTGGCTTTGCGGTTATGGCGCTTGAATATGAGCCACCAAGGCATCTATCCCGTTTGTATAATTTGGCGCGCTTTTTCGCTAAAAATTACCCATTTAATTGATAAAACAAGTGTGCTATGATTGCCATCCTAATCCATAACAGGTAAAGAATGAACCATAAAGTTATCAGAGTAGTGGGGGCCAACGAGCACAATCTAAAGAACATCTCCGTGGATATCCCGAGGGACAAGTTTGTGGTCATAACCGGGATCTCTGGCTCCGGAAAGTCTTCCCTGGCATTTGACACCATCTTCGCCGAGGGTCAACGCCGCTATGTGGAGTCCCTCTCCGCTTATGCCCGCCAGTTCCTCGGGCAGATGGACAAGCCGGATGTCGAGTACATAGAGGGGCTTTCGCCTGCCGTTTCCATCGATCAGAAGGGTTCGTCTCACAACCCGCGGTCAACAGTTGGCACTGTCACCGAAATTTACGACTATTTGCGTCTGCTGTTCGCACGCATCGGGGTGCCCCACTGCCCGATCTGCGGGCGGGAAGTCGTGCGCCAATCCGCCCAGGAGATAGTGGATGCCATCGAAAAGCTTCCAAATGGCAGCCGTATGCTAGTGCTGGCTCCAGTTGTGCGCGGGCGCAAAGGAACGCACGAAACGGTTTTGGACGAGATCTCCAAATCCGGCTTCGTGCGTGCCCGGGTGAACGGGGAAGTCCTCGAACTCGGCAAGGAAAAAATCAAGCTGGCACGCTACAAGATGCACACCATCGAAGCGGTTGTGGACCGGCTAGTGATCCGCAAAATAGAGGATGAAAAGGAAAAAGCATCGGCACGCTCCAGGCTAACCGATTCTGTGGAGACTGCGTTGCGCTTTGGACAGGGGACGATGACGGTGCACAACCTCTCCGCAGATCCGCCAACCGACATCATGTTCTCCGAAATGCTCAGTTGCCCGGAGCATGGCAGCGTATTGCCTGAAATTGAACCGCGTACGTTTTCTTTCAACACTCCCCACGGCGCCTGTCCCGAATGCCAGGGCATCGGGACAAAGTTGGAGATCGACCCTGAACTGCTTATCCCCGATAAGAGTGTTTCGCTGGCAGATGGAGCCATCACGGTCTCCGAATGGAGCGGCGCCCGTGAAGAAGGCGGATACTACTGGTCGACATTGGAAGGGGCGGCGAAGGCTTACCGCGTAAATTTGAATGCCCCCGTCGAGAAGTTGAGCCAAAAGCAACTGGATTTGATCCTCTATGGCACCAACGGCAAAGAAGTTTCGGTGCGTTACAAACAGCGCAGCAGTGGACGAGATTTTACTTTCTCGACGAAGTTCGAAGGCGTAATACCGAACCTGGAGCGCCGCTTTCGCGAGACCAACTCCGAATACATGCGCCAGCGCATCATGGAATACATGAATGACAGACCTTGCCCGGTGTGCAAAGGCGCCCGGCTGCGGCCGGAAGCACTGGGAGTGACTGTCTTAGATAAAAATATCTTGGAAGTCACCAAATGGCCGGTGCTGGACACTTTGAAATGGTCACAACGTTTAGCTGGCGACCAGTCACCGTTCACCAACCGCCAAAAATTAATTTCGAAGCGCATCTTGAAAGAAATCGGCGAGCGGCTGGGCTTTATGGTGGACGTAGGTCTGGATTATTTGACCCTGGAACGATCTGCCGCTTCGCTCTCCGGAGGAGAAGCGCAGCGCATACGGCTGGCGACTCAGATCGGCTCGCGCCTGATGGGCGTGCTCTATGTATTGGATGAGCCTTCGATTGGCCTGCATGCACGAGACAACGAAAGATTACTGAACACATTGACCGGGATGCGCGATCTGGGCAACACAGTTCTGGTGGTTGAACACGATGAAGAAACCATCCGTCGCGCGGATTGGATCATCGACCTTGGCCCCGGCGCAGGTGAACATGGCGGTAAGGTCATCGCCGAGGGGCCAGTAAGCAATATTCTCAAAAGCCCGAAATCATTGACCGGCGCCTACCTTTCAGGACGCAAGCATATTGCCTTACCCCGCAAACGCCGCCCGGGAAACGGAAAAAAAGTAGTTATTCTGGGTGCACGCGAGAACAACCTCAAGAATCTCAAAGTAGAAATCCCGCTGGGCAAATTGATCTGCATTACAGGGGTCTCTGGTTCCGGTAAAAGCAGCCTGATGAATGAAATCCTCTACAAGGCGCTGGCCCGCGAATTGAACGGGGCCCATCTGAGCCCGGGCGCGCATGATGAGATCAAGGGTCTGGAGCATCTGGACAAGATCATCAGCATCGATCAATCGCCCATCGGGCGTACACCGCGCTCCAACCCCGGTACGTATACCGGATTATTCAACCACATTCGCGATCTATTCGCCGAGTTGCCTGAAAGCAAAATGCGCGGCTACAAGCCGGGCCGCTTTTCTTTCAACGTGCGCGGTGGCCGCTGTGAGGCCTGCGAAGGCCAAGGCGAGGTGCGCATCGAAATGCAGTTCCTCCCGGATGTCTATGTTCCTTGCGATGTCTGCCATGGGGCGCGCTTCAACCGGGAAACCCTGCAAGTGAAATTCAAAGATATGAGCATCGCCGATGTGCTCAATCTTTCCATTGAGAAAGCTTTGGAGGTGTTCAAGGCGTTTCCGCCGATGGCGAGCAAACTGCAAACTCTGCACGCTGTCGGCCTCGACTATATTCGCATTGGGCAGTCAGCCCCCACCCTTTCCGGCGGCGAAGCACAACGAGTAAAGCTAGCCAAAGAGCTATCCAAACGCCCAACAGGGCAGACCATCTATGTGCTGGACGAACCCTCAGTAGGCTTGCACACCGCCGATGTGCACAAGCTTATCGAGGTCTTACAGCGCCTGGTGGAAAGCGGCAACACCGTGGTGATCATCGAGCATAATATGGACATCATCAAGGTAGCCGATCACATCATTGACCTGGGCCCCGAGGGCGGCGACCGAGGCGGGTACCTGCTGGCTGAGGGAACACCAGAGGAGATCGCCAGGATCAAAGAGAGCTACACAGGAAAATTCCTGAAGGGGCATCTAAAGGCGGCCCTTTAATTACCGTCTTTGAGAGGAAGCCCAGGCAAAAACTTATCCCGAGTGAGCCGCGGAGCTTGCCCTGAGCGGAGCGAATGGGCGGCGACAAGAGGAAGAAATCCCTAAGACGTCCCACAAAGGAGTCCACACATGCAATATCTCAACTTCGGTAAATCGGATCTCAAAGTAAGCGAAATCGGCCACGGCCTCTGGGGCGTTGCGGATTGGATTGGTTCGCAGGATAAACATTCCCTAGAGGCGATGCAGTTATCGCTGGATCTAGGTTGCAATTTCTACGATACAGCTGCCGCTTACGGGGATGGCTATAGCGAAAAATTACTCGGGAAACTCATCAAAAACAACCCGGGCCAAGAAATCATCGTGGCAACCAAGATCCCTCCAAAAAACGACAAATGGCCGGCAGATCCCAAGGATAGGCTCGGGGACGTATTTCCAAAACAGCACATCATTGAATACACCAAGCGCAGCCTGGATTATCTGGGTATCGAACGCATCGATATTCAACAACTGCACGTCTGGGATGACGGCTGGGCGGACAGCCCTGTTTGGAGGGAGGCTGCCCAGCAACTTAAAGATGAGGGACTCATTCGTCTGTTCGGGTTGAGCCTGAATCGTTGGGAACCCTGGAACGGGCTAAAAGCGATCCACACAGGCGCAGTGGACAGCATCCAGGTGATCTACAACATCTTCGATCAAGCACCTGAAGATGAATTATTCCCCTTGTGCCAGGAAATGGGTGTGGGGGTGATTGCCCGGGTCCCATTGGATGAGGGCGGGCTGAGCGGAAAGCTTACGAAGGATACAAAGTTTCCCCCAGAAGATTGGCGCGCACGCTACTTTGGATCGGAAAATCTCCGAGAAACAGTAGATCGCGCCGAGGCTCTCAAGAACCTACTACCCGAAGGGATGACCTTGCCCGAGTTGGCCATGCGCTTTTCAATCTCGCATCCGGCGGTGAACACCTCAATACCCGGAATGCGCAAACCCGAAAACGTGAGACAGAACATTGCAGTTAGTGATGGAAAGCCATTGACCCCTGAGCTCATCGAGACGTTGCGCGCTCACCGTTGGGATCGCAAAGTGGCGCCCTGGTCGGATTAACACCGAGGAGCAAAGACGGGGGAGATTTATAATTCCGGTTTGGTGGACAAAAAACCAGAGTCCTTCACTGTTCTTCGCGCCCTGCCCCTCCTTTGGTTATCAATTGCTTTTTTGGCCGGGGTAATCCTGGCCTCGCAGCTTGCCGCGCTCATCTGGCTCTGGCTGCTGTGTTCAGCTTTGGCCGCGGCAGCCGCTTTCAGCCTGCGCACTCGACTTAGTTGGCCGCCGCTCTTCGCGCTTGCAGCAGGATGCGTTCTGTTTCTCGGTGCGACGAGATACCAAGTGGCTCAACCGCAGTTTGGCTCTCATGATCTGGCCACATTTAACGATTCGGGGAACTGGGCGGAGATTCAGGGTCAGCTACAAGAGCCGCCAGTTTCCAAAGATGGTTACATAGAGTTAGTAGTTCGAGCGGACGGAATCACTTTACCTAATGGAGTCAGCCAAGAAGTTGAGGGTTTGCTTCAGGCGCGAACGGAGTATGGAGATGACTGGCACTATGGCGATCGTTTGCTGCTGTCAGGCGAACTGACGACGCCGGTCGAATATGAAGATTTCTCGTACCGCGATTATTTAGCCCGCCAGGGCGTCTATTCGCTGATGCCGTTCGCAACCGCCGAAAGGCTGGAAACCGGGCTCGGCAATCCCTTCTGGACTGCACTCTACGGTTTGCGTGAGCGAGGGGTTGAGACTTTGTATCGCTTGTATCCCGCCAGAGAGGCGGCGCTGCTGGCCGGCATCCTGCTCGGCGACGAAAGCGGTCTCAGTGACAAGGCGAAGACCGCCTTCAACGATACCGGCACGCGGCATATCATTGCCATCTCTGGATTTAACATCAGCATCATTGCCGGCTTATTCCTGGCAATGTTTGGGCGCTGGCTAGGTACGCGTCGCGGCATCTGGCTTGCAGGGATCGGTGTGGCGCTGTACACCTTGCTGGTTGGCGCCGATGCAACAGTGGTGCGCTCGGCAATAATGGGCATCCTGGGCCTGATTGCTCTCCGCACGGGGCGCCAACCTTATGCGCTGAATACCCTGGGTTTCACCGCGGCCGCGATGGCGCTTGTGAATCCATTGGTCCTTTGGGACATTGGCTTTCAACTCTCATTTGCCGCCACTCTGGGCCTGATCTTGTATTCCGAGCCGTTGCGGGTGTACGCGGACCAGTGGATGAATGCCCATCTGCACAGTGAATGGACAAAGCGGCTTAGTAGGCCGATCAACGATTACGTGTTGTTGACTATCGCCGCACAAATCACCACGCTGCCGATGCTTCTATACTACTTCGAGCGATTATCAATTTTCTCGCTGCCCGCGAACATCCTCATTCTGCCGGTGCAACCTGCTCTAATGGTGCTTGGCGGATTATCTATGCTCGTCGGAATGATCCTTTTTCCGTTAGGCCAGTTGATCGGCTTCCTAGGTTGGACCCTGGCTGCCTACACCATCAGAATTGTGGAGTTCTTTGCCGGGCGGCCCTGGTCTTCCCAGACCTTGACTACATTCCCTTTGTATTTGGTATTCCTATATTTTGGTGTTCTGGCCGCGATGAGTATTCCGGCCATGCGTCAGCGAATTACGTCCATCCGCATACAACCCATCGTTGGTTTGATCGCGCTGGCTGCGCTCAATCTCTGGACATGGAACGCCGCATTGGCTGCCCCGGACGACAAACTTCATCTCACCTTATTGGATTTGGAAGGTGAAGCTCTGCTGATCCGATCGCCGGCCGGGAGATATGTGTTGATCAATACTGGCGCCTCCCCCAACCAGCTCATGGATGAGTTGTCTCGGAAAATACCCCTGGGTCAACGGCTAGACTGGGTTATTCTTGCCGGTGAACGACCGGATCAGCTAAGCGGAATAAAGGGAGTCTTGGAACGCTTATCGCCGAACGCAATCAGCTGGGCGAGCAGCGATCCAAACGACGACTTAACCTCGATAATAGAGCAGGCAACTGCACTGGGGATAGCGACCACCGAATTGAAGTACGGCGACCAATTTGAATTAGGGGCAGAAGCACGGTTGGAAGTGCTGAGTATTGGCCAGCGAGGTGCGGTTTTGCTCCTGAAGTGGGGCAACTTCGAAGCCGTCCTGCCATTGGGGTTGGATTTTGATCAAATGCAAAAACTAAGTCTCGGCTCCATTCTTGGGCCGATCGATTTATTACTGTTAGCGGACTCGGGATATCCGCCGCTCAACCCGCCGGAGTGGTTAAGCAATCTGGGGTCATCGGCCCTATGGATTGATTCGGAGAACGAACGGGTTGAAAGCGCAATACTAGAAACTCTGGGTAACACTCCTTCATTTCGCACCGATCAAAATGGGTGGTTGCAAGTAATCACAGACGGGCAACAGATGTGGTTCCAAGTCGACCGCCCATGAGATTCCCTCTCCCAAAGAATCACCATCTTCTAATCTCGGAACTGCAACCCCGAACGCTATAATCCGCGAACGATGTTGAAACAGCCATTGATCCGTATTGGCGTCTTGGGTTTCATGTTGCTCGGATCGGCTCTAGCCTTTTATATAATCTCACCGCTTTTCGTGCGCGCAACCATTGGATACGAGGGCTGGCCGACGCTCGGTTACATGCCCACACGAACACCTCGGCCGGCCACCGCCACTTCGGAGCCCACACAAACCGAAACCCCGCAGCCATTGACATCTGAATTTGATGTTACGTTGCTCGAAGGGGACGCTTCGGTTCGGCTGACAGAAGGCGAGTTCTATCCGGTGGCACATGAAGGTAGCGGCACAGCGATTGTGTATCAAATAGACGAGAATGATCTCGTCTTGATTCTGGATGAATTTGAAGTTGAGGACGGACCCGATTTGCATGTGTATTTGACGTCCGAAGAAACAATTGAGAACACCTCGGGAGATGATCTTGCAGATGGTTTTGATCTAGGGGAGCTGAAGGGATTGGACGGCGACCAGAGTTACGACATACCCAGCACGCTGGACCTCAGCGAGTACAACTCCGTCGTGATCTGGTGCGTTCCCTACCAAGTGCCGTTTGCGGCGGCACCATTGCAGGCGCCGTAGAGAAAAAAAACGAACGCTGCTAATGCGTTCGTTTTTGATTAAAAGAAAAGTCCCTTGGCAATGACCTACTCTCCCAGGGGGCTGCCCCCCAAGTACCATCGGCGCTAACGAGCTTAACTACCGGGTTCGAGATGGGACCGGGTGTACCCTCGTTGCTTGGATCACCAAGAGACTTATCGAACAAAAGAAGTTCGATTTAAGAGTTTCCTCGCATCTGCGATGCTTTGAAACTCTAGTTCTTATATTACCAAATAGACGAAGCTATATTATTATGCACGGAAAATCTTCGAATTCTCCACACTACCGATTAAGTCCTCGGCCATTAGTACAGCTTAGCTCCACACATTACTGCGCTTCCACTTGCTGCCTATCAAGCAGGTGGTCTACCTGCGGCCTTACTCCATAAAGGATGAGGGATCTCATCTTGAGACGGGTTTCCCACTTAGATGCTTTCAGCGGTTATCCCTGCCAGACGTGGCTACCCAACCATGCCGTTG
>Ga0209619_10003168_pt1 | contig 11845 bp, 11 predicted proteins | sample Rifsed16ft3_FD_184011 | JGI IMG/M metagenome (GOLD analysis project Ga0209619, IMG submission 184011) | Soil microbial communities from Rifle, Colorado, USA - sediment 16ft 3 (version 2) | ecosystem: Environmental > Terrestrial > Deep subsurface > Rock core/Sediment | place: Rifle, Colorado... | reverse complement strand
GGGTGCGCGCCACAGGTCCGCTCGAAGCTCGGGTTTGCGGGAAACCGCCATCTGAAACAAAATGGTCGTTCTCGCGTCGAACTACGCGCGCATTTCCGGTGAAGTAGAATCAGGGAGAGCGGAGGGATGACGATGGTGCATTCGACGTCTCTGGTCTGGCTGGTTTCCGCGTCGATTCTGCTGCCCTGGGCAGGCGGCGGTGAGGACGCTTCTTACCTGAGGGAGATAGAATCCTGGCGCGTGGAGCGCGAGACGAACCTGAAGAAGGACGGCAGCTGGCTCACCGTCGCGGGTCTCTACTGGCTTCGCGAGGGTGACAGCACCGTCGGCGCCGACCCCGAGAACGATTTCGTTCTTCCCGAAGGGGCGGCGCCCCCGTTCGTAGGCGCCTTCACGTTTGAGAACGGGAAGGTCGGCTTCCGCGCCCGCGAAGGGGTGACCGTCACCCGGAAGGGTAAGGATGCGAAGCCGGTCGCGACCGCGTCTCTCGAGCCGGGCGAGAAGAACGCCATCGTCCTCGGGAACCTCTCGATGTGGGTCCACGCGAGCGGGCCGAGGCTCGCCATTCGCCTCCGCGATCTCGACAGTCCCATCCGCAAGGAGTTCACGGGGCTCCAGTGGTTTCCCGTCGATCCCGCGTATCGCGTCACCGCGAAATTCACTCCTCACCCGATGCCGAAGGACGTCGAGATTCTGAATATGCTCGGGGATATCGAGCGCTACCAGAGCCCGGGCGTCGTCGACTTCGAGCTCCAGGGGCAGGCGTTCCACATGGAGCCGGTCTCGGACTCCGACGGCGGGCTATGGTTCATTTTCAAGGACCAGACGAGCGGCAAGGAGACCTATCCCTCGGCCCGCTTCCTTCGGACCGGTGACCCGAAGGACGGAAGCGTCGTCGTTGATTTCAACAAGGCCTATAACCCGCCTTGCGCGTTCAATCCCTATACCACCTGTCCCATGCCCCCGAAGGAGAACCGCCTGAAGGTTCGCATCGAGGCGGGTGAGAAAAACTACAAGAAGCATTCGTAGCAGGAGGAAGCATGAAGTTGAATCGATGGACGGCGGTTGCGGCCGCCTTCGGCATCCTGGCGGCCGCCGAGGCCTCTGCCCAGCGAGGTGCGGTTCGAGGCAAGCTCATCGACGAGCAGGGTAACCCTCTCGAAGGGATCGCCTGCAAGATCGAGCTCGAGGGCGGCGGCGGAAGGGCCTCTACGGTCGTGTCCAAGAAAGACGGCAGTTTCGTGAAGGCCGGACTCCAGAGCGGGAACTACGTGGTGACCTGCGAAAAAGACGGATATCGCCCGCTTCCCCTTGCCGCCCCGGTCACCGCTTTCGAGCAGATCGATCTGGGCACGCACACCATGTACCCGCTCGCTCCCGGGGAGCTCTCCGAAAAAGACCACGCGCGCGCCAACGAGCTTCTGGAGAAGTTCAACATCTCGTCGAGCTCCGACGACCACCAGGGGACGCTCACGAGTCTCTTCGAGCTCCAGAAGCTGATGCCAGAGAGCGCCGAGGTCCACTTCAACATCGCGAGCACCTACGAGAAGCTGGAAGATCCGGACAAGGCGCTCGAGTTCTACCAGAAGACGGTAGAGCTGAAGCCGGATTTCTACGAAGCCTGGCTGGCGATCGCCGATATCTACGGCAAGAAGAAATCCTGGCCCGAAGCCGCCGCTGCGATGAAGAAGGCGGTTGACCTCAAGGCCACCGACCCGATCGTCCTTTTCAACTATGCGGTCTACGCCCAGAACTCGGGCGACGTCGCCGCGGCGGAGGCGGCGTTCCAGAAGACCGTGGAGCTGGATCCCAAAAGAGCTCTGGCCCACTACCAGCTCGGCCTCATCGCGGTGAGCAAGGAGCAGAACGACGCGGCGATCGCGCACTTCGAGAAGTTCCTCGAGCTGGCTCCGACCGATCCGCAAGCCGAGGCAGCGAAGGGCGTGATCGAGGCTTTAAAGCAGAAGAAATCGCAGGACTAGGTTTCCTACCGCGCGAGCTTCCAGAGGGAGAGGCGAGAGTCGTCCTTGACGAGAATCCCCGAGGAGGTCGGAACCGGATGAGCCCAGGTGGGCGTATCGGCGACGACGTAGCGTCTCACGGGTGAGAAGCTCTCGGCTTCGGCCTCAAGCACCAGAAGCTCTCCGTCGCTCGTGAGGACCAGGAGCCACGGCCCCCAGAGAACGACGGCGCCGTTATCTCCGAGCCGTCCTTCACTTTCCCAAAGGCTCTTTCCGCTCTTCGGATCGAGGGCGACGACCTGCCCCTTTTGGTGGTTCGAGAATCCGAGGAGGCGTTCGCCCGCAACGACCGGGCTACTCATGTAAAACGTCGTCTTGGAGCGCCACACCTCCCTGGGCTCGAAGCCTTCCTCACCGAGCTCGGGCTCGACGGCGAACGTATCGGCGTCGAGGCCCGAAAAGACGAGGCGCGCGCCGTGGGCGACCGGCGTCACGATGTTCTGACCGTAGGGAGTGGTGAAAGGGATCCGCCAGAGGAGCTTCCCCGAGTCGAGGTCGACGGAGACGATGTGGGCGTCGGTCTGCGTGACGACCTGCTCCACGTCCTTGAACGTCACGACGATGGGGGAGGAGTAGCCGGGGCCGTCGCCGTTGAAGGCCCACACGGGCTTCCCCGTTTCTGGATCGAGGGCCATGAGCGCGCCCTTCCCCGGCCCTCCGAGGTGAATGAGGAGCTTCCCGCCGGCGATCATCGGCGAGGCGGCGCTCCCATAGAGAGGCGACGTGGCGGCGAATCGATCGGAGTAGTCGGTCCTCCAGAGGACGCGGCCGGTCGCCGCGTCGAACGCGGAAAGCGTCCCCGCGATTCCCAGCGTAAAGAGCTTCCCTCCGGAAACGAGCGGTGTTGATTTGGGACCCTTCCCGTGCGAGGCGGCGGCGGGATTCATGATATAGGGAGCGTCGTAGGGATGCTCCCAAAGCGTGGCACCGGTCGAAATCTCGAGGGCGCGCACCACCTCGCGCTCGCCCTGCCGCGAGAGCTGGAAAACGCGCCCTCCCTGAACCACCGGCGTCGAATGGCCGATGCCCACCTCGACCTGCCACGACTTCGCGAGACTCTGAGGCCAGCTCGCGGGAGCGGGAGAGGAGGCGACCCCCGTCCGCTCGGGTCCTCTCCACTGCGGCCAATCGGCGGCGAAAGCGGAGGCCGTGACAAGAAGCGCGACAGGAGATAGTCTTGCTCTCATGACGATCCGTTCTCCGACGCCAGATTGTAGCGCGCTCGCCGGAGCCGACCCTCTGTTATGAGCGCCGGCCTGTTCGCGGCCCTCGTGCTGATACTGATGGCCGAGTTCGTCAATGGATGGACCGACGCCCCCAACGCCATCGCCACCGTGATCTCGACCCGAGTCCTGAAGCCGCAGCACGCCCTTCTCATGGCGGCGGCGCTCAATACCGCGGGCGCTTTCGCCGGCACCGCGGTCGCCTTCACCATCGGAACGGGAATCGTGAAGCCGGAAATTATCAACCTCACGACCGTCGCGGCGGCGATGGTGGGCATCGTGGTCTGGAGCACCATCGCCTGGTACTACGGCCTTCCCACGAGCGAAAGCCACGCCCTGGTCGCGGGGCTCTCGGGCGCGGGGCTCGCGACCGCCGGACCCTCGGTGCTCCTGTGGGAGGGCTGGAGCAAGGTGCTCTTGGGGATCCTGTTCTCGACCGGGCTCGGCTTCGGTTCGGGGATGCTCCTGATGGTCGGGATCTACCGGGGCTTCGCACGCCGCCCCCCCGAGCTGGTGCGGACGCTCTTCGGGCGGCTCCAGATCCTCTCGGCCGCCATCATGGCCTTCAGCCACGGGAGCAACGACGGACAGAAGTTCATCGGCGTCTTCACTCTCGCACTGGTCCTCGGAGGCGTGCTGCCGGAGTTCCATGTCCCGTTCTGGGTGATTCTCCTCTGCGCCGCCACCATGGGAGTGGGAACCGCACTCGGCGGGTGGCGTATCATCCGCACCATGGGCCTTCGCCTGACCAAGCTCGAACCGGTGCACGGGTTCGCGGCGGAGACCGGAGCGGGGCTGACCATCCTCCTCGCCTCCCACTACGGAATTCCGCTCAGCACCACTCACACCATCAACACCGCCATCATCGGCGTGGGATCGACCCGAAGGCTCTCCGCAGTGCGCTGGGGCGTCGTCGGCAGCATCGTCACCGCCTGGATCCTGACGTTTCCTATCTGCGGCGCCATCGCCTACGCGGTGGCGCTGGCGCTGAGTTGATCCATGAAACTACAAGAAATGTTCCAATGGCTCGTGCCGCGCGACGAAAGGTTCCGCGCCCTGTTCCGCGAGGATGCGGAGAACCTCAGGGTCGTGGGTCGGTTGCTCTTCGAGGTCCTGCGAGAGACCGATGTCAACCGCCTGCGCGAGAAGGCGCTCGAGCTCAAGAACCAGGAGCATCGGGGGGACGAGATCACCCGGCAGGTCTTCGATACCCTGAACCACTCGTTTCTCACCCCCATCGATCGCGAGGACATCCGCGAGCTCGCCTCCGGCATCGACGACGTCCTCGATGACATGGAGATGGTGTCGAGCCTCATGGTGCAATTCAAGCTGAGGGGCGGGTCGGAGGAGATCCTGCAGATGAGCCAGATCCTCGCTTCCTGCTCCGAGGAGATCGAGAAGCTGGTCGCGCTCTTCTGGGACCCGGACAAAGCCAAGGAAGTCGAGCGGGGAATGGTGCGGGTCTCGGAGCTCGAGAACCAGGCGGACGCTCTTTTCAACCTGATGATCACCAAGCTGTTCGAATCCGCGAAGCCGGAGAGCGCCATCGAAGTCATGAAATGGAAGGAGGTCTATCAAGCGCTCGAGGACAGCGTCGATCGAGCCAAGACCGTCGCTCACACCATCGGGAACATCGTCAGCAAGAACGCGTGATATAGTCGTGCGGACTCGAGCATCGTGGAAATCTTCCAAACTCTTCTGCAAATCTTCGGCCACCTCGACGAGACGCTCCTGACGCTGGTTCGGGATTACGGCGCCTGGACCTACGGCATCTTGTTCCTGATCGTGTTCTGCGAGACCGGCCTGGTGGTGACGCCGTTTCTCCCCGGAGACTCGCTCCTGTTCTCCGCCGGTGCGCTCGCCGCCGTGGGCTCGCTCGACGTCGGTGCGCTGATAGCGGTTCTCGTCATCGCCGCCGTCACCGGAGACGCCGTCAACTACACCATGGGAGCGACCGTCGCCTCGCGCTGGCTTCTGCGCTCGCGGTTCGTGAACAAGGAGCATCTCGCCCGGACCGAGCGGTTCTACCGAAGACACGGCGGGAAGGCGATCGTGCTCGCGCGCTTCGCCCCGTTCCTCCGGACCTTCGCCCCGTTCGTCGCCGGCATGGCGAGGATGGCCTATCCTCGTTTCTTCGCCTTCAACGTGATCGGCGGGACGGCCTGGGTGGCGCTTTGTTGTCTGGGCGGCTTCTTCTTCGGAAACATCCCGTTTGTGAAGGAGAACTTCACCGCGGTCGTCCTCGGCATCATCTTCGTCTCCCTGCTTCCCGCCATAGCCGCGTACCTTCGCGGCGGAGACGAAGTCACGAAGGCGGCGTGAACAGGCGGGCGAGCTCCGGCGCCTGATCGGCGTCGACGATCGCCAGAACCTCGTCTCCCACCTGGAGCATGACCCCTCCTCGAGGGATCACCATCTCCCCGCGCCTCAGGATCGCCGCGATGACCGAGCGGGGCGGAAGCGGAAGCTCTCCCACGGTGAGCCCGACGGCGGGCGCCCCCGCGGGAAGCCTCTCCTCGACCAGCGAGTAGCGCCCGCGGCGGAGCTTGAGGAGGGTCATCATGTCCCCGAGGGACATCTCCTCCTCGATGAGGGCCGAGAGGATCGCCGCCTGGTTCAGGGCCACGTCGACGTGAAAGCGGTCGTCGAACAGCCACACGCTTCTCGGATCGTTGACGCAGGCGATGGTCCTTCCCACGCGATAACGCTCTCGCGCCACGAAGCACACCGCCAGGTTGTCGGCATCGTCGGGAAGGCAGGCCACGAGCACGTGGGAGCGCGCGATTCCCGCTCGCTCGAGGACGTCGATCTGAGCGGGCGCGCCCTCGTAGACGACCTCGGTGGGGAGCTCCTTGTGAAGCCGGGAGAGGACGTCTCTCCTCCCCTCGACCAGCCGGACCTCGTGGTTCTGGGCCACCAGCAGGCGCGCCAGCTCCGAGGCCGTCCGACCGCCTCCGGCGATGAGAACGTTCATGTTTCCTCCGTCGGCTCCGCGGGCGCGAGCCGGGCCTGGAGCTCCGCGAGACACCCCGCGACCGTCGCCACCCTGAGCAGGTCGCCGGCCGCGAGCCCGCTCTCGGGTCGCGCGAGCTCGGCGATGCCCTCGCGGGTCAGCGTGACCGGGACCGCCTCGAGCCCGGACAGGAGCTCTCGGACCGTTCGACCGGCCCAACCCGCCCTCACCCGCAGCTCGAAGACCTCGATTTCCTCCGCGCCCAGACTCAAGAGACTCTGCTCTTCGGGATGATGGAGGAGGGTCTCGATCCGCTCGGCGCCCCAGACGGTGGAGCTGACCACCCGGTGCCGGAAGCTCTGGTGGAGCGGGAGAAGTCGAGGGTCGAAGTTGCGAACCACCACGTTGCGGATGCCGAAGACCGCACGGGCGGCGTGGCCCACGACGGCGTTCACGGTGTCGGAGTTGGTGGCTGCGGCGAGGCCGTCGGCGCGGGAGATCTCCGCCCGCCTCAGGACCTCTTCCGAGAGCACGCTGCCCTCGATGGTCCTGCCTCGGTAGTCGGGGTGGAGGTTTCGAAAGGAGCCGCCCGATTCGTCCACGACCGTGACCTCGTGGCCCTGGCGAAACAGCCGATGCGCGAGCTCCGATCCAACGCGGCCGCATCCTACGACGATGACATACATGGGAACTCCGTCACGGTTCGGCGAGTTGATAGGGAACGTTCGTGACCACGATCCCTCGCCGGAACAAAAGCGCCATGCGCAGGAAGAGCGCCGTCTGGGCGTGGAGGACGTTTTGCCACGAACGCCGAGGGACGAACTGGGGAACGACGATGGTGAGGGTCTCGTTCGGCTGACGCTCGTCGGCGATCGAGGTGATGTAGTCGAGGAGCGGCTCGAGGAGGAGGCGATAGGGCGAGTCGAGAACGACGAGTCTCACGCCGTCGCCCCAGAGGTCCCACTTGGCTCTGAGCCTCTCCGCCTCGGCCGGGTCGAGGGACACGTGGACCGCGGTGACGTCGTGAGACAAGGCGCGCGCGTAGCGGAGAGCTTCCAGGGTTCCGCGGTGGACGTTGCTGATCGGGAGGATCACCCGGTGGCGTCCGCTCTGGGGGGGGGCGCCGTAGTGTTGCAGGGAGAGCTGTTCCGCGGTCACGCGGTAATGGGCCCGTATCGCGAGGAAGGCGAAAACGAACGCCGGAAGCACCAGCAGGACCACCCAGGCGCCCTCCTGGAACTTGGTGACGGCGAACACCATCGTCACCAGAGCGGTGAGAACGGCGCCGAGACCGTTGAGGGCCATCTTCCAACGCCATCCCTTGGGCGGTCGTTCGAGACTCCGTCCCATTCGCCGCCAGCGTAAGGTCATTCCCGCCTGCGAGAGGGTGAAAGAGAGAAAGACCCCGATGGCGTAAAGAGGAATGAGGCGAGTGACGCTCGCCTGGAAGGCCACGATGAGGAGGGCGCTCGCGATCGCCAGCACCACGATGCCGCGCGAGAACACCAAGCGGCTCCCGCGGTAGGTGAGCTGACGGGGAAGAAAGCCGTCGGCGGCCTGAATCGCGGAAAGCCGGGGGAAGCCGGAAAAGGCGGTGTTCGCGGCCATCACCAGAATGAGGGTGGTGGTGGCCATGACCCCGAGATAGACGAGGCCCCGGCCATCGAAAGCGGTGCGCGCGAGCTGGGAGATGACCGTCTCCCCTTCGGAAGGAATGGCGCCGATTCGACCGGCGAGAAACGTGATTCCCAGAAACAGCGTCGCCAGGACGGCCGACATCCAGGCGAGGGTCACGCCGGCGTTGTGGCTTCTCGGCTCTTTGAAAGCGGTGATGCCGTTCGAGATCGCCTCCACCCCCGTGAGCGCCGTGGTCCCGTTGGAAAAGGCGTGGAGGATGAGAAACACGGAGAGGCTCGCGAGCTCGCGGGGTGTTTCGAGCGGAGGCGGGTCGACGACCTGGCCGAGCTGGCCGATGGCGTATCGCCAGAATCCGACCCCCAGGGTGACGACCATCATGGCGAGGAAACAGTACGTGGGGACGGCGAAGATCCTGCCCGACTCCTTCACTCCCCGCAGGTTGATGAACATCACGAACGCGACCAAGCCGACCGCGAGAGGGACCCGATACTCGTAGAGCGCGGGAAAAGCGGAGGCGAGCTGGGCCGCTCCCGAGGACACCGATACGCTCACCGTGAGGATGTAATCCGAAAGGAGCGCCGCTCCGGCCACTTGCGCGGCGATCTGTCCGAGGTTGTCCCGGGCGACGATATAGGCTCCGCCGCCGTCGGGATAGGCGTGGATCGTCTGCTCGTAGGAGATCGCGACGATGAGAAGCAGAACGACGATGGCGCCGGCTATGGGAAAGGCGTAGGAGAAGGCGGCGGTTCCCGCCGCCGCGAGGACCAAGAGGATTTCCTGAGTGGCGTAGGCCGTCGACGAGAGGGCGTCCGAGGCGAAGACCGCGAGCCCGAGACCTTTGCCGATCGTCTGGTGGGGCGCGTCGGCGGTCGCGAGCGGACGGCCGAAGAGCCGGGTTCTCCAGGGCCGGCGGGGTGGCTGGAAGGGGGTGGAAGGAAGGGTCTCGGGCACGATGAATCTCGAATTCTACCAAATCGCCTTCCCCGGCGAGAGGGTCCGTGTTAACGTCGCCGCGCTTGGAATCGAACGGTCGTCTCCTGCGGCTTCTCGGTGTGGGTTTCGGTATCGCCGTCACCGTCGGGGGAACGGTCGGCGTCGGGATCCTGAGGACTCCGGGCATGGTGGCCGCGCAGCTTCCGAGCTACGGGCCGATCGTCCTGGTGTGGATCCTCGGGGGCCTTTACTCGGTCGTGGGCACGGTTTCCGTGTGCGAGCTCGGGACCGCTCTTCCGAGCGCGGGCGGCTGGTACGTTTACGCCCGCCGCGCCCTCGGCGAGTACGCGGGGTTCGTCGTCGGCTGGAGCGACTGGATCGCCCAGAGCGCTTCTCTCGCCTACCTGGCCACGGCCCTCGGGGAGTTCACGGTTGCGCTCGTCCCGGCGCTATCGGGGGCCCATAAGGCCATCGCCATCACAACCCTCGCGCTCTTCGCCTTCCTCCAGTGGCGCGGCCTTCGCTCGAGCAGCCGCGTTCAGGAGCTCACGAGCCTGGCCAAAGGGCTCGCGTTTCTCGCTTTCGTAGGCATCTGCTTCGTTGCCGCCCCGCCGGCGAGTGAGCCCTCGGCGGCCTCCTTCGATCTCTTTCGAGTCGTCCCCTTCGTGCTCGCTCTCCAGGCGATCATCGTGACCTACGACGGCTGGTACAGCGCCATTTATTTCACGGAAGAGGATCGGGACCCTGGAAGGAACCTTCCGCGCTCCGCTCTCGGGGGTGTCCTCGCGACCCTGGTCATCTACCTGCTCGTGAACTTTGCGCTTCTTCATGTCCTCACCGTGTCCGAGATCGCGGGCTCGACGCTTCCCGCCGCCGCCGCCGCCGCGCGGATCTTCGGAGGCCGGGGCGGCGACGTCATCACGCTCCTGTCGCTCATCTCTCTCTTCAGCATCCTGAACGCCGTCCTGCTGCTCGCGACCCGCATCGCGTTCGCCATGAGCCGCGATCGCCTGTTTCTCGGCGCTGCCGCGACGGTGAACCCCCGGGGCACGCCGACTTTCGCCCTTTTGTTCACCACCCTCTGCGCCGTCGTCCTCGTCGCGAGCGGCACCTTCGAGAGGCTGGTGGCTATCGCCGCTTTCTTATGGGTCTTCGTCTACGTGTCGGGCTTCGTCTCCCTCTTCGTTTTGAGATGGCGGAAGCCCGAGCTTCCGCGGCCGTTCCGGGCGTGGGGCTACCCCTGGACCACGGGGGTGGCGCTCGCGGGGTCGCTTCTTTTCCTGGTCGGTAACGGCGTGAGCGATCCCGAGAACACGCTCTATGCCGTCTCACTCATCGCTCTGTCGTATCCCCTCTACCGCTTCCTCCGTTCGCGGCGCCCAGGGGAAATGCCGGTTGCTTTTCGGAGGCGCGGCCTTTAGGCTCTTCTCCCCTTCGGAAGGGAGTGAGAACATGGTGACGCCCACACGACCGAATCCCTATACCGGCCCGCGCGCCGGAGCTCGGCCCGGTCAGAGGAGCCTCTCCGCCGCGCAGATCTACCGCCGTCCCGGCATCATCAGCTTGCTCGCGGTCCTTCACTTCTTCCTCGGGCCGATCATGCTCATCGGCGGAGTTATCGCCGTCGTCATGTCCTTCGCGAGCGAAGGGTCCGAGCGCGGGTTCATGTTGGGGGGCGGAGCGTTCTACGCGCTCTTCGGGCTCCTGTCCATCATCTGCGGCATCGGCCTCTGGAACCTCAAGAGCTACGGCCGCACCATCCAGCTCGTGTACTCGTTCATCGGTCTTCTGGGCATTCCGGTCGGCACTCTGATCTCGGCCCTCATCCTGGTCTACCTCTACAAGCCCGGGGTGAAAGTGCTGTTCTCGGAAACGCCGCCCTCGCACCTGAGCGCCGCCGACATCGCCGAGGTGACGAAGCTTTCCGAATCGTCCACGATAACCGTCGTGCTGATCGCAGTGGCGGTGCTGCTGATGCTCGTCGCTTTCATCGGGATCATCGCCGCCATCGCCATCCCAAGCCTTCTCCGGGCGCGGGTCTCCGCCAACGAGGCGGCGGCGATCGGCGACCTCCGGACCGTGATCTCCGCCGAGGCAGCCTATGCCTCTTCCAACGGAGGACTCTACGACCAGCTCGAGTGTCTGGCGAAGCCCCAGGAATGCATTCCCGGCTACCCTCCCGCCGGACCGGTTTTCCTCGGCGAGATTCCGCCTGCGGTGCGGGCGGGCTATCAGCGTGAGTTCCAAGTCGGCCTGCCCGCCGATGGAAGCGAGGTTGCCTTCGCCAACCTTTCCCCCTCGAGCGTCCAGTCTTTCGTGTACCTCGCCTATCCGGTGACCCCGGGGGTGACCGGGGCGAGAGGGTTCTGCACCGATTACACCGGCCGTATTTGCGTGACGATGGACGGCTCGCGACCTCCCGTGGTCGGTGGGCTCTGCGATCCCGCTTGTATCCCGCTCCAATGAGAGGCGCGCTCATGAAACGATGGTCGGCACTCCCGGTGATTCTTCTCGCGGCGGCGCCTCTCGGAGCTCAGTCCGAGGGCGAGGACGAATACACTCGATACGAGCTCCTCGCGCCGGAGACCGCGAGCTTTCGCATCCTGTACGACGTGACCGCTTCGACGCCCGGAGCCCGTTTCTTCTTCAACCCGATCCGGAAGGGGAGCGTGGCACGGGACGAGTCCGTCATCGACCTCGCGACCGGAGAGGCGCTCGAGTTCGAGGTCGTGAGCGGAACGGCGGCACGCGAGGCCGGCCAGACCAACGCCGACCCCGAGACGGAGTACATCCGGGTTCGCCTGCCCCGGCCGGTTCCGGCGGAGGGGGAGGTGCGGATCCGGATCGACAAGACGTACGAGGACAAGAAGAGCTACTTCCGAGAAGGCGATCTCATCGTCTTCGACCGCCCTCTCAGTATTCGGAAGAATGCCGTGGTGCTACCCGCGGGGTACGAGATCGCTTCTCTCAACGTGCCCTCGCAGGTCCTGAGCGAGCCCGATGGTCGGATCAAAGCGAGCTTCATCAATACCTATCCCGGCTCCGCGGGCATGGTCCTGAAGGCGCGGCGGCTTCCC
>Ga0209619_10003165_pt1 | contig 11849 bp, 11 predicted proteins | sample Rifsed16ft3_FD_184011 | JGI IMG/M metagenome (GOLD analysis project Ga0209619, IMG submission 184011) | Soil microbial communities from Rifle, Colorado, USA - sediment 16ft 3 (version 2) | ecosystem: Environmental > Terrestrial > Deep subsurface > Rock core/Sediment | place: Rifle, Colorado... | reverse complement strand
TGACACTCATGTCAGAGAATTGGAGAAGGCACGCCAGCTTGCATATGGAACCTTAACAGAACAGGTCAAGTCCCTCATCTCCACACAGGAAAAGTTACAGTCTGAGACGGGTAATCTGGTTAAAGCGCTCAGGACGCCAACGGTACGCGGCAATTGGGGAGAAATACAATTGAAGAGGGTGGTCGAGATCGCCGGTATGCTGGAATACTGTGATTTTTATCAGCAGCAAACCATTCTAACGGAAGACGGACGACTACGTCCCGATGTAATCGTGCGGTTGCCTGGCGGTAAAAATATTGTCGTCGACGCAAAGACGCCTCTCAAGGCTTACCTTGAGGCGCTGGAGGCTGCAAATGATGACCAGCGCTTATATAAGCTCAAGGAACATGCTCAACAGATCCGATCACACATGGCGAAACTAAGCGCAAAATCTTACTGGGATCAGTTTCAACCCACACCTGAATTTGTGATCCTCTTTCTGCCTGGTGAGACATTTTTCAGCGCTGCGCTGGAGCAAGACCCATCATTGATTGAAGAGGGTGTCAATCAGCGCGTCATTCTGGCAACGCCAACAACACTGATTGCCCTCATGCGTGCGGTGCATTATGGCTGGCGGCAGGAACAAATAGCAGAAAATGCCCAGCAGATCAGCGAACTCGGCCGGGAACTTCATGAACGTATTGCCACGATGGTCGAACATCTCACAAAACTTGGAGTATCTCTTGGAAGAGCTGTAGAGTCATTTAATGCAGCCGTTGCGTCATTCGAAGGGCGTGTGCTTCCCTCTGCCCGAAAATTTAAGGCGCTTGGGGCTGGAAGCAAGAAGGAGATAGAAGAACTCTCGCCTCTCGATAATAATACGAGGATCCTTGCGGAAACGCAAGGCGAACAAGACACAATCCCGCAAATACAGCCTGAAAATAAGTCGGTAACCGATAATTCTATAAAATAATACCTTGCGTGCAAAGCAGGATATTTTTTGGTTCATGCCTATTTTGGGAGGGAAGAATATCTTTTATACCTTGATCTCCACTAACTCAATGTTTTTTCTGTCATAAACGCCTAATCCTTTTTTCTCTGCGGTTGCAATATGCCTGGCCTTTTGAAATACAGACGGATGGTTGTTTTCCTTACGTTTCTTATCAATGATTTCAAGCCCTATCCTATCGATTGCCACCGGGTCAGTTCCAAAAAAGAGCCGTTCCTCATTCCACATCGTCCATGTTTTCATGCTGGCTGGCCCACCTTCAAAACATGCCTGCAATGCGTCTACAATATGCAAACGTCCCTTGCCGCTGAGTACAGGATGCGCACAAACCTCTGCCGAGGCAGGATCGCAGAAGTAAGGCGTCGGATGGAATCTCTGGGTGTTATTGACAGCGCCAAAAGCAAGATTTTTGAGACACAAGGTCACGCCTGCAATTCCATGATCTTTCATAACAGGCACATTGATAATTGCCGTAACGTGTTTGGTAACGATATTGCTGAAGAGCGAACGCGCCCCATCGTCCTGGCGTAAGGTGTAATCGTCATCCAGTGATTCATAATAGATTGCCTTATCATATCCAGCCGTTGGTTCTGAGCCATAGCAGCGGACACCGCTGTTTCCCTGGTTCAGGGGGAAGCCGGCCGTGATCAGATGGTAGCTAAAACGGTCCCAGATAATAATATTGTTTTCCTTTATCCCGGCGGCTATCAGGCCAAGAACGATTGCGTTAACAACTTCCGGCCGGGTTGAGAGTTTTGCCCCGCCAATCGGGTTCACTTTAATTCCTACAACATCTTCAGGGGTAAAGAATGTACGCCATGCCTCTGCAGTGGTTTTTTTCCCTGTGAGAGCAAACATACCTTCGTTCATCATATGCTGAATAATTTTTGGGTCTGGTTTACCATCCTTCATAATCCCACTTCTTTTAACGGCAATTACCCTGCTTTTGTCAAAGAAAGGGAGTGATTCGTCAGCGCCAAAGGCTGCTTGCAGATTTCTAAAACCGTTAATGCCTATTCCAGCGCCAGCAACGCCGAGGGCCGTATGTTTCAAAAAATCCCTGCGGGAAAGATGGGTATTTTTGATACTCATTTAATTATTTTTAATGGAATTTAGAAAAAACTTTTAATAAAATATTAATTACTAATTTGGGCGCTTGGCTCAGTGGCTAGAGCACTTGCTTCACACGCAAGGGATCAGTGGTTCGAATCCACTAGCGCCCACCATATCCTGCAAGGATTTATGACTTGTAGTAGAATCAATAACAAGGGTCAAACCTTCATAATTCAGTATTTTATTTCAAGCTTGAAGTTACTTGTAAATATCCCCTCTTGGTCCTATCGCTTCAATAAGAACTGTTTTCTCTTTGAGGTAGTCTATGAAATCAATAGCAACTCTTACTTTTTCCTCTGACAGCTTATCTATCGCCTTTTTAGCTTCTTTCTTTAACGTAGCGCTTTGCATTTTTCCCTCCATTTACAGAAATTTGTAATTCGTTACACCTATATCATATATTTTGCATGCCCCTGCTTATCACAACAGCTTCTCTGCAATCTGGATGGCATTCAAGGCGGCGCCTTTTCGAATATTATCGCTCACAATCCACATATTGATTCCATTATCAATGGATTCGTCTTCACGGATACGGCCCACAAAGACTTCGTCTTTTCCAGCAGCCACGGTGGCTAGCGGGTACAATTGATTGGCAGGGTCATCCACCAATTTAACCCCCGGCGCCGTTGAAAGAAGCTTTTTTACTGCTGCTGCGGTAATTTTTTTCTCTGTTTCTATATTCACAGACTCGCTATGACTCCGAACAACAGGTACACGCACGGTTGTTGCAGTTACCCGAATGCTATGATCACCCATGATTTTTTTGGTCTCGTTCACCATCTTCATCTCTTCTGATGTATATCCATTAGGTAAAAACGCATTACTTTGTGGAATCTGAGGCAAAACATTAAATGCAATTTGATGCGGAAACAAGTTTCGCTTAAAATCTGTCTTGCCGGCAAGGATACCGGCAGTCTCCTTTTGAAGTTCGTCAACCGCCTTAAGCCCCGCGCCAGATACCGCCTGGTATGTTGAGACAACAACCCTCTTTATCCGAGCAACGTCATGAATCGGTTTTAAGGCAACCACCATCTGAATTGTTGAACAATTGGGATTGGCGATTACACCGTGATGCTTCGCAATATCCTGGGGATTCACCTCAGGCACTACAAGAGGCACGTCATCATCCATCCTGAAGGCGCTGGAATTATCCACGCAAACTGCCCCGCTTTCAATAGCATAAGGCACATATTCCCTGCTAATACTTGCACCTGCACTAAAGAGGGCAATTTTTATCCCTTGGAATGAATGCTTGGTCAATTCCTGTACCGTATAATCAGCCCCGCAGAATCGCATCTTTTTTCCGGCAGAACGTTTTGAAGCCAACAATCTCAATTCCTTTATGGGAAAATTTCTCTCTTCAAGTATCCGGAGAAATTCCTCACCTACCGCACCTGTCGCACCCACCACCGCCACATTTACAGCCATCTTTCCAAAAAACTCCTTTCGTTTTAAAAACAATCAACTCGCCGCAAAGAACGCTTTTACTTGTCCAATCTTATAGATGGAACCAAAATGTTTCGGTTCAGGCTACAAGCCTGAACCAGCCTGGAAGGTGAGAAATTGTAATGAAGGGAAGTTGAGAACATAATCTTCCAACCTTTCAACTTTCCTCCCCTTTTCTCCCCATCTGGAGGGGGACATGGGGGAGGGCGTTCTTTGCGCCTCTGCGGTAAACTTTGTATTTATTTGATCCGTATTAAAATATTATCCTGAATTGCCTCTTTCTTCCGAACGTCCGCTATCTGAGACAAAAACCGCAGGGCATCTGTGTAATAGCCCGCCGTTGGTTTCAAGTTCGGGACAAAATGACGCCAATACTGATTTTCCAAATGCATAAACAATTCCCGAATATACTTGCTGAATATCGATGCCAGCGCTACCGCCATACATGTGTCTTCACCTTTTTCCACAAAGGATATTTCCATCTTCCTTTGATTATTCATTATTTCGTACGTTGACACTTTAGCGCCTTCCTTTAAAATTTTAACGTCCACATTCGGTAAACAACCTTTCAGTAGTCTGGTATAATTATTTCTGCCGCCCTGCTTATCAACAATCAGGCTTATATTACCTTCAAAACTATTCCACAGCCTGGAGATAAGCGCTGCACAATTATTAAATAAAACAACGGACTTGTTCCCCGTCGTTCTTACCTGCTCATTAAACTCCTGAACCGTTACCACACAAGTGCTTGCATAACAAAACTTCACACACTGCTTATCCAATGCATACTTTAGCAAATCCGCATAATTTAAGACGGCAGAAACGTTCGTGGTTAAAGGCAAAGGATAATCCTTCCCTGCATACCACGGGTATCCAGCAATAGTCTCGGCATGGTAACACAACAAATTCTTCAGCAGTTGATAAAATGACGTGGTTTTTAAATCCTTTGACCAGAGGAACGAAAGAGCGGCATTTTCCAATGGTTTTAAGCCTTTTTGGGCATTATACAATCTTTTACTATCGCGAACGGTCAGCCGCTGTCCCTTGCCTTTCAGGTCGTTTGAAATGGCGTCGTTCAATAAATCCCACAAAGAACACTTAGCCTTTTCATCCGGCACATCAAAGGCAGTGATAGTAACCACCATCGGTCCGAGCAAAGGACCATATCCCGCTTCGTCTATACCTGCTATGATAGTCATATTATCGCCATTTAAAACAGGTGTATTATATCGTTTTATAAGTTAAAGTCAAAACGAAACTAAGCCTTTTCATTTTCCTTGACAATATTTATGGCAAAAAATATAATTTTCGTAATGGCGGCAACATATTATCCACAAAACACGCGAAAAGAAACGAATGAAATTTAGCCATTTTCGTGTCTTTCGTGGGCAGATTGAAATTTTTAATAGTAAATCAGGCGCATATTTCTTATAGAACGGGGCTTCAGGCCTCGTTTAATTTTTGAGAACAGAAAAAGATGAGGATTCTCAGGGCATGGGAATGTAATATAGGCAGGGAAGTTGTAAAACTCAAACAACAATTAAGCCTCCTGGACGGCCTATCAACTAATCACAGGAAGACGGTACTCAAGATCATAAATGACGTCAGGAATCTGGGTGATAAGGCCATCGTAAAATATAGCAAATGTTTTGATAAGGTTTCTCTTTCGCCTGATGAATTCAGAGTAAAAGACAAAGAAATTGAGGATTCTTACAAAAAAATTTCTCTCCCTTTTGTAAAGTCCATTCAACGGGCTATCAGTAATATAAGGGCGTATCAGGAACACATAAAAATCCGGAACGTTGGTCCATTAAAGGCAAACGGCATTGTACTCGATACCTTGTATTCTCCTGTAGAAAGTGTGGGGGTGTACGTTCCTGGCGGCGCAGCTTCGTATCCATCTACCGTATTGATGAATACCGTCCCGGCAAAGGTAGCAGGTGTAGATAGGATAATAATGACCACACCTCCCGCCAAGGATGGAACTATTCCACCCGAAAGACTGGTAGCGGCAAGGGAAGCGGGTGTGAACGAAATATACAAGGTAGGAGGCGCCCAGGCTGTTGCCGCCCTTGCGTTTGGAACTAAAACCATTCCTAAGGTCGATAAGATCGTAGGACCGGGAAATATTTTTGTTACGCTTGCAAAAAAAGAGATATTTGGATATGCTGGCATCGATATGCTGGCAGGACCCAGTGAGGTATTGATTATAGCGGATGATCGAGCAAATCCTTCGTTTGTGGCTTCTGACCTGTTGTCACAGGCGGAACACGCACCAGGTATCTCAATACTGGTTACTTTCTCAGAATCATTGGTGAAACAGGTGAAAACAGAGTTAAAACAACAAATCTCCAAACTCAAACGGCATGAAGTTACCAGGAAATGCCTTGATAAATTCGGGGTCATTATCCTGACAAAAAACATTGGCGAAAGCGTTGAAATTGCCAATGCGCTAGCCCCTGAACATTTGCAGATTATGACGCAAAACCCCAGGACTGTACTATCAGGCATCAAACATGCAGGCGCAATTTTTTTGGGTGCATACACCCCTGTCGCATTGGGTGATTATATCGCAGGACCATCCCACGTGCTTCCCACAAGCGGAACAGCGCGTTTTTCGTCTGGACTATCGGTAAATGATTTTCTGAAGAGGTCGAGCGTAATAACTTATTCAAGGTCGGCGCTCAAGGAAGCTTATAAAGATGTTGCAGAAATTTCAGAGGTCGAGGGCTTAGATGCACACACACGGTCTGTACAAATACGACTAAACCCCAAGTCTGGGTTTTAGATTTACGATTTCAGCAAGATTTTAAAGGAGCATGCCGTTGAGTTATTTTAGAAACAATATTGAAAGGATGTCGGGATACACGCCGGGTGAGCAGCCGAAGGACGGCATCTACATAAAGCTCAACACCAATGAGAATCCGTATCCACCTTCTCCAAAGGTCTTAAATGCTGTTAAAGAGGCGGTGAACGATAACCTTCGTCTTTATCCAGATCCTATCGTAACTGATGCCAGGATAAAAATTGCTGAAACATTGGGTACAAAACCAGAATGGGTTATGGCCGGAAATGGTTCAGACGACTTGTTGTCTATCATCGTACGGAGCTTTGCAGGACCCGGTGACAAGGTAGTTTTTCCGTATCCCTCTTACATGCTCTATAAAACACTTGCCGAACTGCAGGACGGGAATGCCTGCGCAGTGGAATTCAACGAAGATTATTCCCTTTCCGATGATTTTATCGTAGGAGATGCAAAGGTCACGTTTATCGCAAACCCAAACTCGCCATCTGGAACGATGATTCCCCACGGCAAAATATCAAAGATCGCATCTGCCCTAGATGGTGTACTCGTCGTCGATGAAGCATATGCCGACTTTGCGGAAGATAACTGCCTCAGCCTTGTTGAAGAACACGATAACATCCTCATCCTGAGAACACTTTCAAAATCATATTCTTTAGCGGGCATCCGTCTGGGTTTTTGTATTGCCCAGGAATCCCTGATTCAAGGGATGATGAAGGTTAAGGATTCATATAACGTTGACCGGCTCAGCATTGCTGCCGTAGTGGCTGCCCTTGATGACCAAAAGAGCATGAGGGCGCATGTTGAAAAAATAAAAGACACAAGAAACTACCTTACGAACTCTTTGCAGGATATGGGATTTTTTGTTTATTCCTCTCAAACCAACTTCGTACTGGCACAATGCATGAAAGGGGTTTCTGCTCATCATTTATATCAAACATTAAAATCCCGGAAAATACTGGTAAGATACTTTAATCTGAGGCGACTTGACGACTGCCTGCGCATTACCATTGGAACAAGGGAGGAAATTGATACCTTACTAAAAAATCTAAAAGAGCTTGTCGATACAAAAAAACATGCAAAAATCCCCCTTAGAAAAGGGGGCAAAGGGGGTTGTAAAATGACCACGGAAAAAGCACAACCCCCTGAATCCCCCTTTGTTAAGGGGGACTTAAAAGGACTAACTTAATTAACTATAAACAAAAAAATCCCATGACAAAACGGACTGCCACAATTAACAGAAAGACTAAAGAAACACAGGTCGAACTAACGATCAACATCGATGGAAGTGGAAACAGCAGTATCAACACAGGCATCGGTTTCCTTGATCACATGCTTGACTTGCTTACCAAACATGGACTGTTTGACCTGACAATCAAGGCAAGCGGTGATCGTATCGTAGATGATCACCACACGGTAGAAGACGTGGGAATATGCCTCGGACAGGGAATAAAAGAGGCGTTGGGAGAGAAAAAGGGAATCCGTCGCTTCTCCAACGCAAGCGTCCCCATGCAAGAGACACTTGCTAATATTGCCTTAGACGTCAGCGGAAGACCCGCATTGGTATTTAATGTAGAGTTTCAAACAGAAAAAATTGGGAATTTCGATGCCGAACTTATCGAAGAGTTTCTAAAGTCATTTACTACAAATGCAGGCATCAACCTGCACGTGAACGTCCCTTACGGCACGAATGCGCATCACATAGCAGAGGCCATATTTAAGGGGCTGGCCAAGGCGCTGGAAGACGCCGTTCGGTTTGATGGACGCATAAAAGATGTTCCATCGACAAAAGGAATACTTTAAAGGTAAAGGAACTTTTTAATGTTAAAAAAATCTATCACTTTTTTTGCGTTACCGACATTCATTCTTTTCTTGCTAACGATTTTCCTATCGACATCACTTTATGCCCAACTTGCCGAAACACCCTGGCCCATGTTCAGGCATGACTTGCAGCACACGGGGAGAAGCCAGTACGGTAGCATTCAAAAACCTATCGTTAAATGGACGTTCCAAACGCAATGCCCTGTTACTTCCTCTCCGGCCATTGGTGAAGATGGTACAATCTACTTTGGCTCAAAAGATAAAAAATTCTACGCTATCACTCGGGAAGGCAAGCTTAAGTGGGCTTTCGAAACAGAAGGGGAGGTTGAATCGTCACCCGCCATCAGAAAAGATGGAACCATACTCTTTGGATCGTGGGATAGTCACCTCTATGCATTAAATCCTGATAGTAGTATACGCTGGAAGTATAAATCAGAAGGCGGCATCATCTCTTCTCCAGCCATCGCACCTGATGGTACAATTTATTTTGGATCGTGGGATAAGAAACTCCACGCCATTACCCAGGACGGTAAGTTAAAATGGACGCAAAAGACTGCCGATCATATTGTCTCATCCCCCGCGATAGCTCCGGATGGCATGATTTACTTTGGTTCTGGAGATTACTATTTGTTTGCAATGAAACCAGAAGGCAAAGCTGTTTGGAGTTTTGGCACCAGATACCTTTTAGACGCATCTCCTTTGATAGCGCCCAATGGAAATATTTGCATTGGCTCTGAAGATGCTAAATTTTACGTCTTTCGTTCTGACGGGCAGGTAGAATGGACATTTGATACCTTGTATGATATCGATTCTTCTGCTGCTATGGACGCGAATGGAAACGTGTACTTTGGTTCAGGTAATAATAGCATATACGCATTTGCACCCAACGGAAAACTGAAGTGGTCTTTTGAAACAGGCGCTTCTGTGAGTTCGTCTCCGGCGATCGGGGCAGATGGTACAATCTACATCGGTTCCAGAGACAAAAAAGTGTATGCCTTAAATTCTGATGGAAGTTTGAAATGGATATTTGAAACTGGAGATGCTATAGAATCATCGCCTACTATAGACGCCGACGGCACCATCTACATTGGTTCTAACGACGGGAAACTTTATGCAATAGGCGAGGCATCGAGTAATAAGTAACGGAGTATATCGCCGCTGGTTAATAAAAAACAAAGGACTAGAACCCTCTCCTTAGTCTTCCATTTTTCGTAACAGTTCATCTCACCGCAGAGCTGGCAGGACAGACGTCCCCGTCTGTCATTATAATGTCAGGCGAGGACGCCTGACCTGCAATCGCAAAGGTTGTCAGAGAATAGACAGAGAAATTATGCGGATTTTTCCCTTTGTAAATGTTTTTCTCTGCGCCAGTTTTACCTTCTTCACCAAATAATGCAAAAGTGGTTCTGCATATGGCCCGGCAGATTCAAAACCAACTACCACCTCTTCCATGTTCTTAGCGCTCATTACCTGAGTAATATGCCCCAAAATTTATTAAAACCATGACCTGTGTTGAAATACTCAAATACCTTTGTCTCCGTACCATCTGGACATCTGCAATATCCCCTATGCTTTACTTTACTCACATCTATTGTCGTAAGCAGCGTTTTCTCATTGATTATTTTGTACTTTCTTGTTTGAATATCTTTCATGGCTATGCTCCTTTCTTAAGTTTTAAATGTAAATTTAACCAGTTTACTACATCTCTTAAAACTAAAAGAAAGAGTATAGCCTCTTTTATGTTACAGGCTCAATCACTTTCTACAATAGAGCAAGCTGGTAAAAATAATTTTATGGAAAAACTCGGATTGATAGCTGGAAACGGCCGATTCCCTATATTGTTTGCCAAAGGGGCGCGGGATAACAAAGTCTCCGTCATTGCCGTTGGCATTTTCAATGAGACTTCGCCAGAAATAGAACAACACGTTGATAAACTTTACTGGATCGGTGTTGCTCAAATAGGCAAACTCATCAAAATATTTAAGGACGAACATATCACAAAGGCAGTTATGGCCGGCGGACTCACAAAAACCAACATGTTCTCTTCCTGGCGAAATCTACGATTTTTACCGGACTTGAGGACAATCAATCTCTGGTACAGAAACGTTAAAAAAAGAGACGACCATTCCCTGCTGGGGGGAGTTGCCGATGAATTATTAAAAGACGGGATCGAACTGCAAAACTCTACTCTTTATGTACCGCAGCTCCTTGCTCAGAAGGGTATATTGACAAAGAAACAACCCACGGAAAAGGAAATTGAAGACGTCAATTTTGGATGGCCTATTGCCAAGGAAATCGCAAGGCTTGGCATCGGGCAATGCATTGTCATAAAAGAAAAGGTGATTGTAGCCGTAGAGGCGCTTGAAGGCACCGATGAAACAATACTCCGAGGTGGAAATCTTGGGAAAGGGGATATTGTAGTAATTAAGGTCAGTAAACATGATTTTGACCCACGATTTGATATTCCTAGTGTGGGATTGGACACCATTAAAGCATTAAAAGAATCCTCAGCATCCGTCCTGGCGCTTGAGGCTGAAAGGACGCTCATTCTCGATATCGAAGAAACCATCAAAGCCGCTGACCAGGCGAATATTGCAATTATTGGGCTATAGCGTGGTTAAAAGTTTTAAGTTGCAAGTTACAAGTTGTAAGGATCGATTACTGTTTTATGAGAGTAGAAGACCTTGAAGTATATAAAAAACTCTTTCAGCTTGCGTTAGAAGTACATGAATTAACAATGACTTTTCCTAAATTTGAATTGTACGAGCTGGGTTCTCAATTAAGACGCTCGTCTAATTCTGCTCCAGCAAACTTATCTGAGGGATTTGGGAACAAACATACAAATATATATTTAGAAGGTATCAGTCGTTCACAGGGGGAAATCAGGGAAACCATGCATCATTTAAGAATAGCAAATGCAAAAAAATATTTAACCAACGAAAATTTGAATATATTTATCAACAGATATGAAAAATGTTCAAAAATGATATACGGATTAGAACAATCATTATCAAGAACACAAAAGAGGTAACCATTTCTTCCAACTTTAATCTTTCACCTCACAACTTTCAACTGACAATTTATAACTTATAACTATCAATGCAGAATACAACAACAATCGGTCTTATAGGCGCTACCTTTTTTATCGCCCTGACCCATGCCGTAATGCCAAATCACTGGATGCCATTTGTGCTGATAGGAAGAGGGCAAAAATGGAGTCTGACAAAAACCGTCTTTATTACTTCCATTGCAGGATTGGGACATTCCATAGCAACGTGTATTTTAGGTTCAATCATCGCCTTGATTGGGCTTCGCATCTCAAAATATGCAGAAACAGTTGCTGAACCCATTGCAGCCTGCATCTTAATTGTTCTGGGTATCGTATTCGTTGTCTTTGGGAGATTACGACCCTGCAGACACGATCATAATCACACAAAATTCTCCGATAAGGCAATCGTTATTTCACTATTCATGATGCTCAGTTGCTCACCTTGTGTTGCCGTCTTACCCATATTTCTCGCTGCCAGCACAATAAGCTGGGGTTCACTTTTTCTGCTTTCTCTAATCCTGTCCATAACAACCGTTTCGAGCATGATAGGGCTGACGATCCTGGCGTATAACGGTGTTAGAAAGATAAACCTCTGCGCCATTGAACACTATGAGAGGGATATTATTGGC
>Ga0209619_10003164_pt1 | contig 11850 bp, 8 predicted proteins | sample Rifsed16ft3_FD_184011 | JGI IMG/M metagenome (GOLD analysis project Ga0209619, IMG submission 184011) | Soil microbial communities from Rifle, Colorado, USA - sediment 16ft 3 (version 2) | ecosystem: Environmental > Terrestrial > Deep subsurface > Rock core/Sediment | place: Rifle, Colorado... | reverse complement strand
GGCCAGCCGATGGAAAAGACGCTATGCCCTGGCCGAAGTCCTCTGAAGGCTTCCCTCGCTTCCTCCCTGAGTTCAACCCCCCAGGTGGGTCTGCCTGCTGGAATGGTTGACGCTTATGGGCAGTTCCCGAGCCCGGCGCGATGATGAATGCAACTCGGTTTGGCAGCTACTAAGGGAGGAAACTAACCCCGTGGGGCAAGGTCACTTCTCGCTTGCTTGGGAGAAATAAGGCGGAAGGGCACTAAGCGACGAGGCCCCGGACAGCGAGCTGTTCCATCTCGTGGAGGCTCTGGGTGTCGTCAGGATAAGTGGTGACGCGGATGCGGATGCGGGCGGAGAGTTTCATGAGGCGCTCGTCGGTGGCGATCGTTTCGCCCAGGCTGGCAGCCGCGTGCTCGGCGGCATCGCGCGGGCAGCCCAGATGCAGCGTGCAAAAGACTCCCTCCGCGCGACGATAGAGCGCTTCTCCCTCCTTCAAATCTCGGATGAGCAACTCAGCCGCTTGACCCCAGGCTTCCGACTTCACTTCTTCGGGAGCGTTCGCCGGCATTTCGATTTTGAAAGCGACGACAGAGATAGGCTGCCCCGCGGCGGTGGCTCGTCTGAGGTCCATAGCCAGCCGGTCGTTGAACTGCTCCTCGCCGGGCAGCGATGCCAGCACCGTTTTGCTTGCTTGAAGGATGACGGCTAGGTTTCTGGCTTCCGACTCAATCAGGCGACGGCGCAGTTTCTTGATCTTTCCCTGGCGCTCGATGAGGTAGGCGTTGAAAAGAAGCGTGAGAACGACAAGGCCGAGGAAGGCCTTCTGGGTGCGGTCGGCTTGGCCCGAGCGCAGCATGGGCCACGCCGTCAGCAGCAGCCCGGCCGCCAGCACTGTAATCATGATGATGGCCAGAATCCAGAGTTGTCCCTCGCGTCTTTCGAGCGCCTCCAGCTTTGCTTCTTCCCTTCCTGGCATCCGACACTTCCTCAACCCATTCTAGCAAAACTGCGCCCCGAACCTATCCACTCTTTGGGCACAAGAGGCCCCGCGCCGGGCCGGGGCATTAAGCCAGGCGCAAGCTTTGCTGGTTCACGACAAAGCAATTGCCGCCTTTACCCTTAGCCGCATAGAGAGCCTGGTCAGCCGCCCCCTGAAGCTCCTGAGTTGTTTGCCCGTCATCAGGATAGGTGGCGATCCCGATGCTCACGGACAGCGAATCGTTCGAAGAGATCCTTTGCCGGGCAATGGCCTTCAGGATGCGCTCGGCCAGGATCACCGCCGTGGACGGGGGACAACCGCCCAGCAAGATAGCGAACTCGTCTCCGCCCAGCCGGGCAATGGTGTCACTCCGCCGCGTGGTTCTCGTCAAAACGGCGGCTACCGCCCGGATGGCTTCGTCGCCAACCGGGTGCCCGCGCGTATCGTTGATCCTCTTCAAATCGTCCATGTCCACCATCAGCAGGCAGCAAGGCGTCCCCGACCGCTGACAACTGGCCAGCTCTTGTTCCAACCGCTCCGCAAAAAAGCGCCGGTTATAACACCCGGTGAGGGTGTCGGTGAGGGCCTGTGTTTCGAGCTCCTTCTTTTGTTGGAGGCTCTCCGTCACGTCGCGACCGACTCCACGGATCAGGCCGGGAACAGTTCCCTCTTCCTCAATCGAGAGGACTAACTCGAAGATCCTTGGCTGCCCGGCAGCATTGTTCAGTTCCACAATCAAATTGGATATCTTTATGTTGCCAAGCTGCTTGAAGGCGAGGGTTAGTCCGGCCGCCGCGCCGGGCCGGATGAGTTGCGACCACTGGCGGCCGACAATCTCCCCTGCCGGCCGGCCCAGGAAGCGGCAACCGGCCCGGTTCATCGAAACTAACGTGCCGTCAGCGCTGCAACTGAAGATGATGTCGGAAGCATTCTCGACCAGTTCGCGATAGTGCTTCTCCGAATCCTCGAGCTGCTTTCGCAGGCGGGTGACCTCGGTGACGTCTCGAGCTACGCCCCGCACGCCCACTGCCACCCCACCTACCTGAATGACCGATTCTTGACATTCGAGGACGACCTGATCGCCCTGCTTGTTGCGAAATGAGATCAGCCCGCGAAGCCGTCTGGCCGAGAGCAGTGCCTTTCGGAAGCTCGAAAATTCGTGGCAAGACTCCGGCCAGAGAAACTCTTCTACAGAGCGGCCGATGATTTCATCGGGCTGGAAGCCGAGCAGCGAGGTAATGGCCGGGTTGGTCATGGTGAAATGACCTTGCATGTCCCGCGAGTAAATCCAATCGTCGCTATATTCGACCACGTCGCGCAGGCGCGCCTGGGAACTTCGCAGCTTGCGATAGACCCGCTCGATCTGCCGGAAAAGCTTTGCGCCCACCCGTTGCACCACAATCTGGCGGCCGCCAATCAGCACCACCACGACCACAAAAATGGCATGCGTCAGGTCCATCCGAAACTTTTCGGCGGCTGCCGGTCCCGGAGAGGAGTATCTCCAAAGCCAGTCGAAGGTGGGGATGGCTGCGACCAGCAGAAAAGCAACCACGGTGCTCACAACGCCCGATTCCATCGAAAAAGGCCTGGGCAGCGGCAATCTAAGTTGTTGAATACTGCGGCGTGAGTGGCGGGCAGCAATGGCATAGCAAAAGAAAGGCGCCATGAGCCCGAGGTCGTAAAGGCTTCCCGTGGCGTAGACGTCTCCCGTGATCGCCGCGTTGACGATCACGTTGCCGATGGCATAGGTGACCCCGCCCATCGCGAGCAGCGCAAAGATTGGTTTCCATGGGGTACGCCATGTTTGGAATGCCCGGAACACCAGGAAGACGACCACCAGCACGTTCTTGCCTGCCTGCAGCAAGTCATAGTGGCGAAGGTAGGCAGCCTCATTGCCGCGGGCGATGTAGTGGACGCCCACCGCGTAGAAGTAAAGGTAGAGAGCCGCTCCGAAAACGAGCAGAAAGTCAAAAAGTCTTTGCGGAGAATTCGCGCTGCTTTCTTTTCTTTCCGGCCGCCAGAAGAGCGCCCCGAGCAAAAAAATGGCGTGGAGAAAAGCCGGTATGTCGGTCTCGGGAAAATAGCCGACGTCAGGCTGGTGAAGAAGCAGCTCGCTACCCGCCCAAAACAAGCAGGTCAACAGATAGCAATAGCAGGCGACCGCCCAGAGCGTCCAAAAGACGCGGCCGGCATGACGGTGACGAATCGCCGCCAGCCCGCTCATTTCCAGCGCCAGCACGACCGGGACAATCTGAGCCAGGTTGCCGAACCATGCCAGGAACCGCGTGTGGCCGCGGGCGAAGACGGAAACCAGCAAGAAGAGGCCGCAGTAGGCAGCCGCAAAAATCAACCATTTCCGTTCTGACCGGAAGATGGATTCCGGCGGCAATCGCGACGCGTCGGGATTTTCTGCCTGGCTTGTCTTTTCCACTGCTTCACACCACAACAAACTAATTTTACGGAGAAGCCCCCCGCTCCAACAATGGTACTCCGGTACAGACAGGGGTAAGGAGTATCGGGTTTCATTCTGATACCCGTGCCGGGCTGGAAGCCCGGCGACCCCTGCGGGCGTCCCGTTCCGTCGTGGCGCGATCGCCATAAGCCTTTCCCACGGAGCCATCATGGCCTAACATAGAGGCCTAACATAGGGGCGGCGGGCGGAAGACTTATGGACAAGTGGGCCGAGCGGCGTAAGCACCACCGGGTCAGACCATCCCAACCCTTTTCCGGTCATATCCGGCCCAAGCAGCCGGTGGCCATCGTGGATTTGAGCCGCAGCGGCGCGCTGCTGGAAACGGCGGCGCGGCTTTCTCCCGGACAGTCCTGCCGCCTGGTGGTGGCGCTGGAAGATCGTCAATTGGACCTGGCGATCGAGGTGGTGCGCAGCCACGTCCATCGCATCCAATCGCTCAAGGACGGCGAGTCGCAGATTCATTACCGTGCCGGCGTGCGCTTTGAACAGCTCGCCGCCGAAGACGTCACTGCCATCATCCAATTCCTGGCCCGGCACGCGGAAGCGCCCGCCACTCTCGCCACCGAGGTTTCTCCTGCGGCCGCGCCCGAAGGCAGCCCTCGGTTCAACAAGCGCAGCTCTCCCCGCGTTCGCACCGCCGGGTTGCACGGCGAGGTTCATCTTGCTTCCGAGGGACGTGTCACCTCAGTCAGCGAGGGAGGGATCGCCATCGCCGTTCCTTCCCCGATCGAAGAGCGCAAAGCCATCGCGCTCATCATAGAACTCCCTGCCGGCCCGTTGAAGGCGACAGGCACGGTGCGCTATTGCCGCCCCCTGCTCCTGCGCGACCCATTCAAGGAGGAATTTGAAGTGGGGATCGCTTTTGATCAACTGAAGCGGGAGCAACTTGAAGCCTTGCGAAAACTTCTGCTCGATGGGGGGGTGTGATGGACGCAGAGCGACGCCGCTTCCCGCGTTTTCCTTTTGTGGCCGATGTCGAAATCTCGGCCGTTGAATCCAAAACTAAATTGCAGGCGCGCCTGAGCGACCTGAGCCTGGATGGTTGCTACCTTGATACCTTGCATCCGCCACCCCTCGGCACCCAGCTCCGCCTGCGCATCGAGGCGGGAGAAAAATCTTTTGAATGTCTCGGCAAGGTTCGCTTTTGCGCTCCCGGCCTCGGCATGGGCATCGAGTTCGCCAGGATGCCGGCGCAGGATTGGCAGAAGCTGGCAGCGGTAGTGGAAAGCCTGGCCAGCGAACGGCTGGGCTTCGCCGCCAAGGGGAGTTCCTACGAAGAAATGATTGATGGCACGCTGGCGCTGGTCGAAGCGTTGACCGACGTCCTGGAAAAAAAGGGAGTCCTGAGCCGAGAGGAGATTGGCGCCGCCCTGCGCGCCCGCCGCGAAAAACGCCCGCCGATCTAACAGCGGTCACGCCCGGCGGGAGCGGCATTCTCTACGACGGATGCCAGACGTAGCGCCGGCGTCCTCGCCGGCTTGGTTCAGGGCCGCCTGGAAGGCGGCGCTACCCAGCGATTCAACAGCAACGCCGGACCACGGCATATTTCTTCACCAAAAACTTGGCGTAGAACTCCTGCGGTGACGAAGACGGCTGGCCGATGGTTTTGTACAAAGATGAAGTTGAAATCGGAAATTCCGGATGTATTGATAAAGTAATGCTTTTCCCTAAGAAGTGAATCGGGCAAAAATAAGAGTAATCAGTGGGAGGCGCGAATGAGTATTGCCCCGCTGGCGTTAATTGTTTTAGCCGTGCTGGCCGCGGGCTATAGCCTGTACGGTCGGTTTCTGGCCCGGACCGTAGGCTTGAACGCCAACACGCCCACGCCTGCAACCACGGTCAACGACGGCATGGATTTCGTGCCTACGCCTCGTTTCTACCTGCTCGGGCAGCATTTTTCCGCGATTGCCGCCGCTGGACCAATTGCCGGACCCATTCTCGCCTGCCAGCAATTTGGCTGGCTGCCCTCCATATTGTGGATCGGGTTGGGTGTCGTCTTCATTGGTGCGGTACACGACTTCTCCAGCCTAATAGCCTCAGTCCGCCACGGGGCGCGCTCGATTGCCGAGATCATGCGTGAGAATGTCAGCCGACGCGCGTGGTTTTCTATGATGGCATTCATTTGGATTGCGCTGATTTACGTCCTGGTTTCTTTCACGGATATCACGGCGAGCACATTCGTGGGGCCGGCGCAAGAGCTGCCGCTGGAAAATATGACTTTCAACGCCGGCGGGGCGGTCGCGCTGGCAAGCACACTCTATTTGTTGCTGGCCGTGGTGATGGGTTTGATTCGGAAACGCTGGAATCCCCCGCTGTGGACATTGACCGTGACCTTTGTCCCGGCAACGTTTGCCTTGGTCTGGCTGAGCACGAAACTTTCCACCCTGTTCGTGTTTGCGGCGGCCAATCCGGTGAAGGTGTGGGGCTTGTTGATCTTGACCTACTGCTTCGTTGCCGCGCTGGTGCCGGTGTGGTCGCTGCTGCAACCCCGTGGGTACCTCGGGGGCTTTGTGCTCTTTACGGCACTGGCAATTGGGGTGATCGGAGTGTTTATCGGTGGCTATAACGTCGCCCAGCCGCCGTTCAAAACTTGGAGCGCCTTGGCCACCGACGGCTCGTCTGTTCCGCTGTTCCCTTTTCTGTTTGTCACCATCGCCTGCGGCGCCTGTTCAGGCTTCCATGGGCTCGTTTGCTCCGGAACCACCTCTAAACAGATTGCTAGGGAACCGGACTGCCGAGTGGTGGGTTATGGTGCGATGCTACTGGAGGGTTTTGTCGCCCTGATTGCTCTTGCCACGATCATGATTGTGGCGCCGGAAAAAACCGCCGGCATCTCGCCTGGAACCATTTACGGCAATGGGATCGGTTCTTTTCTAACGGTTCTGATTGGTGAGCCACACCGCCTGTTTGCGACTACCTTTGGAGCCATGGCCTTTTCAACCTTCGTGTTTGATACCCTGGACGTGGCCACGCGCCTGGGGCGCTACATCCTACAAGAGCTGTTCGCCTGGAAAGGCAGGAGCGGCATGATTGCTGCCACGGCGGTCACCCTCCTTCCCGCTTACCTCTTTATCGCCACGGCTGAGAAGGGTGCTTACCTAAAGTTTTGGACCCTCTTTGGTACTTCCAATCAACTCCTCGCCGCGCTCACCCTGCTCGGAGTCACTCTGTGGTTCGTGCGCACCGGACGTCCCTACTGGTTCATCCTGGCCCCGATGTTGTTCGTGTTAACCATCACTGTCTGGGCCCTGGTGATTCAATTGACCAATTTCAGCCGCGTTGCGCTAGACCAAGGATTGGTAGCCGCCGGTGCCACCGCCATCAATGCCCTGGCGGCGCTGCTGCTGTTGATCATGACCGGCGTGATTTTGTGGGAGGTTTGCCGCGCGTTGCGCCAACGTCGGTGGCAACCGGAATTCGTGAAGTGAGTTGTGCCCACGGTTGGTGATAGCAGTGGCTCGAAAGCCACCGCGTTTCTCTTGGCCGGGCATGGAACTTTCGAGGATACTATCCAGCGCTCTTGAGCCTGTCAATTTGTCCCCATGGTTCCGGAATTGGGTCACCAGCTCACACTGAACAAGACGGCGAAAGGAAGCCGGCGATTGCTTTCTATGCGTTCTCCGTGCCCTCCGTGGTGGCTTTGTTTCGAGGCAATGATGCCAGCTTCATCGCAGTTCGACTCCTGGCTTTGCCCGGCCGCGCCACCGCCCCGGTTTTCGCCGTGAGGAAAGAGTCAGCCTGCCCGGTTCGAGCCTCGATTGCCCTCTGGTGCGCTGCGATGCTCCAGGAGGGTTTGCCGTAGTCTCATAAAAACCAGCCGCTTTCGGAAAAACCGTCCCATGCGTGGTAACATTACATGGTCAGGCCTACTGGGCCTCGATTTGGCTGTATTTTTGCTTCTCGGAGTCGCTCGATTTAGACAGGAGGAATGAAACTATGCCCCGATGGGAGCGAGCCATTTCCACTCTTTTTCTTTCCCTAGCCTTGCTGATGGTTTCCGGTTGCGGCGGAGGGGGAGGCACAACCCCGCCACCCCCACCCGGGTCAGCCCCGATGACCCTCTTCGTACGAGACGCCGGTGCCGAAAAGCTGCTTGCTTTCGAAATCCAGCTTACCGGTGCCGCCCTGGTCAGCGGGACCACCGAGCAATCGATCCTGGCCGCCCCCGTTGAGCTTGAATTGAAGAACCTCCAACTCGCCACCATGCCCTTGAGCTTGAATAACGTTCGCGAAGGTACCTACACGACTTTGCGGCTCACCTTCGCCAATCCCGAGGCTACCGTTCTGACTTCGACCCCAACGGTCGTGAAGTGCGAGACCGGCGCGGCCTGCGTGCCCTCTCTTGCCGCCGGCCCCCTGAACAAGACGGTTAACATCACCGTGCAGCTAAACGTGCGCAGCGCCGTGATCATTGACTTTGATTTGGCGGCCTCGGTGAACGTGACGGAAAACCCCCTTGCCGTCGCCGTCAATCCCGCTGTCAACGTCACCCAGGTCTCCGTGCAAGCCCAGCAGGCCGAAGCTGAACTGGAAGACGTCGTGGGCACGGTCACCGCCATTGACGGCGCGAACCAAAGCTTTACCTTTCGGCCCGAGGGCATGACCGCAACGTTCAACATCGTGACCAACGCCCAGACGAAGTTTGAAGATTTTGACGATGCTTCCCCGGCGCGTGCCAACGCATTCGCCAGCATTAGGGTGAATGACCTCGTCGAAGTGGACGCCGAGCAACGTGCCGACGGCGGCTTTGTCGCCGAAGAAGTAGAACTGGCAGAAGCGGAGGACGATAACCGGGTCGAGCTGGAAGGCCTGATCACCAGCGTGGACCCCGTCGCCGACACTGTCAAGATCGTCATTCGGGAACGCCGCCGAACCACCACCCTGCAAAGCGAACTGGGCCGAGAGATCACCCTCGACGTGCGCACGGCAAACTTCCGCATCAACAAGGACGATCTGACGATTATCGACACCCTGTTCGACGACCTGACCGACGCCATCCCCGGCCAGTTTGTTGAGGCGGAACTGAGCGCCGGTACGACCGTCCGGCGATTAACCCTGAAGAAAGCAACCTATCAGGGGCGGGTCACCGGCCCGCCGACCGGAAACAATTTCCCCTTTGAACCTGACCTCGCACTGATTGTCAGCATCGTGCCCATACAGGTGTTCACCTTCCCTGGTGTAACCGAGTTCCGGGATGGTCTCACCTCGATTGGCGACGTTCAGTCGGCCTTCACCGTCGCAGTCCGCGGCCTGCTGGTCAAGCTACCCTCCGGGGCGATCGAACTCTACGCCAAGAGGGTGGGAGGAGTGCAGTAGGCAGAAAGAAGTAGGGGCGCAAGGCCTTGCGCCCCTACCCATTCACCCGGAATTTGTTCGGCACGCGATTTACGAGGTGTCTAGGTCGCTGGCCACTGGTCGCCCTTTTACGGTCTGGCATTTGTTCAAGGCCTTCCCCATCCCACCAACGGCGGCACCGTCAGGATTTCTTTCCCAGATAGCGAAGGATCAGCAAAGTAAGGTCATCCGCCTGGGAAGCGCCGCGAACGAATTCGCCTACTCGTTGAAGGATCGCTTCCTGCATCAGCTCGAGAGGCAGGGCGCGCAGACCGGGGAGCATGGAATGCACTTGCTCGTCCCCGAAGAGCTGCCCGTCAGGGTCGGCCGCTTCCGTGAGGCCGTCACTGAAAAGGACAAGCGAGTCGCCCGGCTGAAGCTGGACGCGGTCGGAAGCAAACTCCACGTCGGTGAAAAGTCCGAGGGGCAGGTTGCTCGTCGGCAGCGGCGCCACTTCGCCTGAGCTGCGCAGCCAGAGCGGGGCAGGATGAGCGGCGTTGACGTACCGAAACTTTCCGTCCGGGCTCAGCACGCCGAAAAACCAGGTGGCGAATTTATCTTCGGCGGTTCGCTCCACCAGATAACGGTTGATGCGCGCGGCAATCGCCTCCGGCGGGAGGTCAAAGGCGGCAATCGAAGCGGCCACCCCTTGCAAGGTTGCCGCCAGCAATGCCCCTGAGATCCCCTTGCCCACGACGTCGGCCAGGACAAAACCGTAGCGGTCCTCCGGCAGGGGAATGACGTCAAAAACGTCTCCGCCGACTGCTTCGCTGGTCAGATTGATCCCGGCAACTTCAAAGTAGCCGCCGGCGGGGAGCTGCTTGGGAAGCAGTCCGCGCTGGATCTCGCGGGCGACGGCAAGCTGCCCTTCCAGTTTTTCTTTCTCCCGAGCCGCCGCAAACAGCCGCGCGTTTTCAATCACCGTTCCGGCCTCGCGCGCCAGCGAACGAACCACTTCCCGGTCGAGTTCGGAAAGGCCCGTAACCTGCCGGCTATCGAGGTAAAGAATCCCGAGCAACTCCGCCGGTGCGCGCAAGACCGTGGTGTCAAGTGTCGCCACTGCCGGCACGCTCAGCAGCGGCATTGCCAGTATGGTGTGGAGCTGAAGGCGCGCGATGCTGGCTTGCCGCTCAAGCGCCTCGGCGGCTGCCTCATCGCTCAACATCACCTCCCGGCAGGTATTCTTGACCTGTTCGAGAACGCTCTGGCTGACCTCCAGTCCGGCCGAGCGCAACGTGCGACGCTGATTGTCGCGGGCAACCCCCGGCGCCAGTTCGCCGCTATCCTGGCGCAACAGCAGCACGCCCCGCTCCGCGTGAGTGACTTCCAGGGCTGCGTCCACCACCGCCGCCAGCACGTCCTCCAGGACAAGCCCGGCGTGAAGCACTCGGGCCACCTCGAGCAGCAAGCCAAGATGGTATAGCTCTCTCGAGGCGGCCGGCGCCGCCGGCACCACCCGCTTGATGAAATCGTCCAGCGCCGCTTCCTCGCTGCAAAAAATGACCGAATAGGAATCCGCCAGGCCAAAGTCAATCTTGTCGTTGTGGCGCAGCTCGCAGCGGGTTGTCCGCTCGCCGTTCAAAAAAGTGCCGTGACGGCTGCGTAGATCCTCCAGAAAGTAACGGTCGCCCTCCTGGACGATTTGCGCCTGCTGGCGCGAAATACGGAGGTCATGCAGGATAATGTCGTTCCCGCTCTGCCGGCCGAGGGTGAACGGAGTCCGGAGAAGATGAATGTCTCGCCGCGTGCCGGTGGGTTCAACCAAAATCAATACCGGTGGCTTGGGCATGGCGTGCGCCCGCAGTGGAAGCCGGCTTCCCTGTGATGGCCGCTATGATAGCACAGACTATTCCCGAACGATGGGCGCCCGGCCGGCGCCGGGCCGCATCACGCGAGCAGCGGCCCGCACCACCATGCTCCGCGGCGCCAGGCGTTGCGAGTGAACCATGATCCGGTTCATGCGGCCGGAGATGGCGACCACCCGCCGACTTTCAATCGCCCGCAGCGCGGTCGCCACCACCTGTTCCGGAGATTCCATCGGGCCACGGTGTGCTCGGTTCTGCATTCCGGCTACTTCAAAAAAATTCGTATCGGTCGTACCGGGACAAAGGCAACTGACCGAGACTCCTGTCCCTTTGCATTCGGCGGCGAGCGCTTCCGTGAAGTTAAGAACAAAGGCCTTCGTCGCCGCGTAGGTCGCGATGAAGGGTACGGGCTGGAAGGCGGCCGTCGAAGCCACGTTGAGAATCACCCCGCGCTTGCGCTCGAGCATCGGAGCAAGGTAATGGTGCGTCAACGCCACCAGCGAGTTCACGTTCAGTCGAATCATTTCGAGTTCCCGCCCGAGCGGCAAGTCATGAAACTTTCCGTAGGTGCCAAAGCCGGCGTTGTTGATCAGCCAGTCCACCTGCAGGCCGCCGCCGGTCGTGAACGCGACCACCTGCTCGTCGGCTCCCGCCACGGAAAGATCCACGGCCAGGTGCCGGCATTCGATACCCTCTGCCCGCGATAGCTCTTCACTCATTTTCTGGAGCTTGCTGGCCGACCGTGCTACCAGCACCAGGTTGTGTTTGCGCTTCGCCAATTCTCCGGCAAAACATTCTCCGATGCCGCTGCTCGCCCCGGTAATCAGGGTGAAGCTTTTCTGTGGTGGCATGCTGTGCCTCATCTCGACATTTTCCACAAGGCCCGCTTCCGGCAAACTCAAGTTCCTGGCCGCAGAACCCTGAGCGTAGGCTGCCTCAGAGCATTTTGCAAGCGCCCGCACCGGGAACGAGCCTGCGCCATTCCTCTATCACCTCCAGGCCAATCCTTTCCTCGTAATACATTGGTAGTAAAGGAGTTATCTTTATCACTGGGAGCTATCTGAAGGAGCGCTTCTTCGGGGCAACTTTTTCGGGCCACTGGGGTTTGACCCAGTGTCGGTCGAGGCTCTGGCCGAAAGGAAGTGTCCGCGACCCATCCAATCGGACCAGCCCCAGGCTGGAAGGCAGAGGCGACTGCGAATCTGCCTGCACCGGGCAGAGCGAGAATTTTTTCGCGGTCCAAGTTTTCCGGGAGGCACAAAGCCCATGACAAGTTC
>Ga0209619_10003162_pt1 | contig 11853 bp, 13 predicted proteins | sample Rifsed16ft3_FD_184011 | JGI IMG/M metagenome (GOLD analysis project Ga0209619, IMG submission 184011) | Soil microbial communities from Rifle, Colorado, USA - sediment 16ft 3 (version 2) | ecosystem: Environmental > Terrestrial > Deep subsurface > Rock core/Sediment | place: Rifle, Colorado... | reverse complement strand
TGGGGATGTGTTGAGTGTCTCATCCCAAAGCCTGTGGCTGATCCTGTTCTTCGGCGGACTCGTCCTCCTGACCATTTTTGCCTTCTACAAGGAATTCACGACCATATCCTTCGACCCCATCCTGGCAACCACGCTTCGGCTGCCCGTTGGTTTGCTCAACAATCTTTTGCTCACGCTCATCGCAGTGACCGTGGCGGTCTCACTGCAAACTGTCGGTGTGGCATTGATGGTTGCCATGCTCGTCACGCCCGCCGCGACCGCGTATCTGCTCACACATCGTCTATCAAAGATGATGATTCTTGCCGCGATCTTTGCCGCATTTTCGGGAGTCATTGGCTTGTATCTTTCCTATTACCTGAGCATTGCCTCCGGCGCGGCGATCGTATTGACCGCGACTATGTTTTTTATTATTGCTTTTGTGTGGAAGAGAGCAAGGAGGGTATGACCAATATGCTTCAATCGCGGAGGAAGACGGCGGGAGCAAGTAATTCCATCTGCTACTTTTCCATCGAATCAGCGTATATTAATCCTGGAGGTTGAAATGTCAACTGATGTAAAACGTACCCCCTGGTATCTCTGGCCGTTCGTGGCGATCTGGAAACTGCTGGCAACAATCGTTGAAATGACAGGCCGGCTCGTCGCGATGATCCTTGGCATCGTCCTGATGATCGTTGGAGTGCTCGTCAGCCTGACAATCGTCGGCGCGATTGTTGGAATCCCACTTGCAATTGTAGGATTGCTGTTGTTCCTGAGAGGCATATTCTAAACAAATTCCCATCTCCTTTTTGGGAGCCCCACAGGGGTGCTTCGCAAAGGGGTTAGGGCTGAGGGTAGCTAAGGCGTATTTGCTTTGGGCTGAGGTTCTCGCCTTTTAAACGGAATCAGGATCCGGTTCCGTAGAGAAGCGAGAGCTTTCCGCACTTGTGGGATGCGCATGACCAGGAAGATGATGATGATCGAGGCGTAGATCAAGGGGAGGATGATCTCACCCTGCAACCGGAAGAAGTCCCCTTTTTTGCCCCAGGCAAAGTGCAATACCGCAAGCGGGGCAATGAGATAAACGATTTTATGCAGGCGTTTCCAGTTCCTGCCAAGACGTTTCTTCCATATGTCGAATGACGTGAATGCAAGCGGAATAAGCATCAGGAACGAGAGCATACCGACAACGATATAGGGCTTCTCGAAAATGGTTTGAATAATGAGACTCCAGGCAAGTCCATAATCCAGATCAATAAAGATGATCACATGGATGGTTGCATACATGAACGCGTACAAGCCCAGCGCGCGGCGGCGTTTGAGAGGCTCGCTCCATTTGAAAAGCGTATTGAGCGGCGTGCATGCCAGTGATAGGACGAGCAATGTAATCGCGTGACGTCCCGTGCGTTGCTCGAGTTCCTGAATGGGGTTAGCGGAAAGATTGCCTGTTGCCATATCGAAAAGCAAATGAACGAGTGCAGACCATGCATAGATGTGCACGGAGATTTGAAGAGGGGTGTAGCGTTTGAAAAGTGACTTCATATCTTGTTTTATGAGTATCGTCCCGCAGGTTGTATGCAGAAGCCCAGGCTTTTTATCAATTAAGCCTGCGGGACGCTCCTAAACTTTAGTAATATCTTGTCAGGTCCATGCCTTCGTAAAGGTGGGCAACCTGTTCGGCGTATCCATTGAACATCAAAGTAGGACGCCGGCTTAGTTCGCCGATGCGCCGCTCCGAAGCCTGCGACCAGCGCGGGTGCGGACGATCCGGGTTTACATTGGAGTAAAAACCATACTCATTCGGACCGACCGTGTTCCAGAGTGTTTCCGGTTGCTGATCGGTCAATTCGATCCTGACGATGGATTTGATCGATTTGAACCCATACTTCCACGGGACGATGAGCCGGACCGGCGCGCCGTTCGCATTGGGCATGGGCTGACCGTACAAACCTGTGGCTAAGATGGTCAGATCGTTCATGGCTTCGTCGAGTCGCAAACCTTCCTGATAGGGCCACGGGTAGAACGGGCTTTTCTGGCCGGGCATTTCTTCGGGGCGATGCACCGTCTCAAAACGGACGTACTTTGCATCCGATGTCGGTTCCACTTCCTTTAGAAGGCTTGCCAGTGGGAAGCCTGTCCACGGGATGACCATGCTCCAGGCCTCCACACAGCGCAAACGATAAATTCGCTCTTCCTGCGGGAACTGGCCAAGCAAATCTTCGATGCCGTACGTCTTCGGGTTGTTGACCATGCCATGGACTTCAACTGTCCAGGGGCTTGTTGTAAACTCTTTCGAAAGTGGATTAACGGATTCTTTATTTGTGCTGAACTCGTAGTAGTTATTATAGTGGGTGATGTCTTCAAATGAATTGGCGGGATCGCCCAGTTCATCGGTTTTGCCTGATGCCAGAACGACAGGCCCTTCATCCCCAGGGACAGTCGTTCCTGTTGCAATCGGCGCGCAGGCGGCCAACAGCGCGGAGCCGGTCAGGATGCCCGCGGCTTTGAGGAAATCGCGACGTGAGAGATATTGCGAATAGGGTGTGATCTCTGATGATTTGACGGGCACGGATTTGTATTTGTTGTCCATAATTACCTCTTATTCTTAGTGTCATTGTGAGGAGTGGCGCTCAGGATAAACTCCGTGAAGGGTCTCGCTCTTCGTTTTGGAGATTCTTCGCTCCCGTTGGTCACTCACATCGTCCCGACACTTGCACCGCACTGCGTTTGGTGCAGTGCAGGTGTGTCCTTCGGGAGAATGACATAACGTGAGTAGATTGCTTCGCGGAGTTTACACTGAGCGTAGCGAATGTGCTCGCAATGACATGTCTTAATACTCCTCTTCCAATAATGCCTTGATGTTCTCTTCAGTCTCTTTATATCTTCCTTCGCCGATGTGCACATAACGGATGCGGCCCTGCTTGTCGATCAAATATAACGCAGGCCAGTAATGATTCTTATAGGCCCGCCAGGTGGCGCCATCATTATCCTGAGCAACGGCGTATTGAATGTCATAACGAATAATCGCATCCTTGAGATTGGCGAGGTCTTCCTCGTGAGAGAACTCCGGATAGTGGTTGCCGATGATTACGAGTCCCTGATCTTTATATTTGCGGTGCCATTCCTTCAGGGAAGGCATCACATTCTGACAGTTGATACAACCGAACGTCCACATCTCAACCATAACGACCTTGCCGCGCAGGTCGGCCAGGCGCAGGGGCGAATCCACATTCAGCCAGGTATCGTTGGTTAGTTCGGGAGCAGGCCCGAGGTCCGGAAGTGAGGCGAGTTTCGGCACGGCAGATTCGGCTTGTCCCTGCGTCGTGCCCTGTGATGCACATCCAAAAAGAATAAATGCAGTCAATCCAATCACTGCTGAAAGCGAGTGTTTCATCATCAGCCTTCCTGATGAGGTCATTCTAAACAAACTTCCTTACAAAAGGATTACGGAAGTCTGAGGACTTGGTTAAGGGATGTGAAACGAAAACTGTGTGCCTTTACCTGCTTTGCTTTCGACTCGTATATCTCCCCCATGTGCGCGTATGATCCCGCGTGTGATGGCAAGACCCAGACCCGCGCCGCCCGTTCCTCGATTTCTGGATTTCTCACCACGATAGAAGCGTTCGAAGATGTGGGGGATATCCTCGGCGCGGATGCCTTCGCCCGTATCGCTCACGGTCACTTCCACGCGCGCGCCTGTCCGCCGCACCCAGACACTGACCCGGCCTTTGGGCGGTGTGTGCCGCAGTGCATTGCTGATCAGGTTATTGAGCACGCGGCCAATTGCCTGTGTATCCATGAAGACGGGGTCCACATCAGACTCGACCTGACCTTCCAGTGTGATATTCTGTTGCTTTGTAAGCTCGGCAAAACTTTCAAGGGTATCTGAAACAAGGTCATTGAGCGACGCTTCTGCACGGTTAAGAGGAAATCCACCCGCATCGAGCTGCGCCATTTGAAAAAGATCATCGATCAGCGCAGAGAGCGAACGGACGTCGCGTTGCGCGGTGTTCAAATAACGCCTGACCGTTTCTGGGTCATCCACGATCCCATCGGATAATGCTTCAAGGATGGCGCGCATGGAGGTGAGTGGAGTCTGCAGGTCATGGCTCACCCATGCGATCAGGTCGCGGCGCAGGCTTTCGAGTTCACGCTGTTTCCGGTCGGCGGCTTGAAGTTGTTCCGCCATCCGGTTGAATGTTACGGCAAGCGCGCTGACTTCATCGCGGCCCTGTACCGGGACGCGCGTTTGCAGGTCGCCCTGTGAAAGCTTTTCCGCCGCGCCTTTGAGCAAATCGATGCGCTCGGTCACGGTGCTGGAAAGGAAATATCCCAGTATCATGGCTATCCCGCCTGCAAACACCAGCAGGACAATGGCGAGCAAAAGATCGTGCTCGCTGGCAAACATCAACTCGGCTGAGAACCAGACGTTAAAGAATGTGAGAAGGCTCGAAAGCGCGTATCCGCCGAGCAATGTCCAGCGCAGCGCAGGTGATGAATTGATCCAGCCGAAGCGGTATGCCGCAAAGCCAGCCAGTGCGGAAACAAATGCAGTGATGCCCAGGAATAAAGCCATCAACCCAAGTTCGTTGGATGGCGGAGACATGAGCAGTTTGAAGAAGCCCAGCGAGATGGCAAGGATGAGAACGATGCCAAGCACAAGGCGCGCAGGCATGGGGATGCGGGAGAGAGAGGCTTTCATGGCTCGAACTTATAACCAACGCCCCAGACGGTCAATAACCGCGTTGGTTTGGATGGGTCGGTTTCAATTTTTTCGCGCAGGCGGCGCACATGGACGGTCACCGTGCCGGGATCAATATATTGCGCGCCGCCCCAAACACGCTCGAGCAATTGTTCCCTGGTAAAGACCTGCTTCGGATGCCGCGCCAGAAGATAAAGCATATCGAACTCTTTGACCGTTAATTCGATGGCCGAATCCAGCACTGTGACAGCCCGGCTGCGCGGGTCAATGGTCAACCCGTCAAAGGATAATGGGCGTTCAGACTCAGCCTCCACCTGCTCCTGTCCGACACGGCGGAATACGGCCCTCACGCGGCTGACCAGTTCCTGAGGGCTGAATGGCTTGACGACGTAATCGTCCGCGCCCATTTCAAGCCCGGCGATGCGGTCAATTTCCTCGCGGCGCGCCGTCAGCATGATGATCGGCACATTGGAACGGTCACGCAGCCAGCGGGTCAGAGAGAGTCCATCTACCTGGGGAAGCATAAGGTCAAGGATCACGAAATCCGGCATTTGTCTTTCGAAGATGTTCATGGCCTGTCTGCCATCGGAGGCGATCTGCACGTGATATCCCGCCCGTTTAAGATACAGGCTGACCACTTCTGCGATGCTGGGCTCGTCCTCCACGACCAGAATGTTTTTCGTGTTCATCTCACTCCTATGATAATCGAAAGCACAATTCTGCTCTTTGAAAAAGTGATTAACAAAACCTTACGTCCGCAGGCATTCAGTTCATACTTTCGTAACTATTTTAAAGCCATTTTGTGCAGAAAATTTACCGTTTACACGGATTTTTCCGTCAGGTTAGACGGATTCCGTGCTTTCCGCGAAATCCGTGTCCGACAAAAGGCCTTTTCCCGAATTCACGTTTAATAGGTTTGCCCTAAAGCAAAAGGCTCCTCGATTTCCGAAGAGCCTGTATCATTTGCTCCAGCCGCCGTCACTTCGATACTCCCTCTGGTCGCAGTACAAGCCGCGGCGGCGTAGTAAAGCGCCGAGGACGGCGCTCGGAGCAGAAGGGTTATTCTTTTCCAAACGAGTCGAGCGCGGTATCCATGCTTTCGTACATGGGGATGTTTTGCAAAAAGCCGGTGATGCCGAGTACGTTATAGATTTGCGGGGGCGCGTTGCATAGCTTAAGATGGGCGACTTTGAATTGGTCCTCCTTCGGTGTGAAGATCTGATAGACCTTTTGAAGGGCGCGCATGCCCGCGCTGGTGAGCGTATCGAGATCGCTCATATTGATCAGGAGATAATGCGCACCCTCGTCATATGCCAGACGCGCGTTTTCGAGCAATTGTGCCTCACTTTGCGCATCCAGCCAGCCGCGAATGTGGAAGACCGTCACAGGCACACTGGCCTGCACTTGCTCGGAAACGATTCTAAATTCACTGTTCATAATCTGCTCCTCACTTCAAGGCGCCTTCATTACAACAGATTTTAACACGCCTGGCTGTGACAGGCTGCGAAAGTTTTACATCACACCAACTTCACAGAGCCCGCGTCCACAAAGCCGCGCCTGCCATTTGTGGCTTTCACGTTCAGCCATTTTCCAGCCGCGCCGATCTTGGCCGCCGCCTTGCCTGCCTCTTCAACCACAACCAGCTTGGCGTTGGTCTTTTCAGTGGATAACACTTTGCCTCTTGTGGAGGCTGACTCATACACGGGCAATCCATTCCTTCTGACTTTGACGACCAGTTTTGATGTTCGAGGAGCGGGCGCTGGAGTTGACTCCGATGAAGGAGCGCTTGCTTCACCTGCAGGCCCTGTAGTTGATTCCGTTGTCGTCGGGTACGTTTCACCTGGAACCTTTTCCAGATACCACGCGGCGGCGAGACCTTCCTTGCCTTTTGGGGTGCGGACGCGCACCCACTGGTTGATCGCGCCGATCTCTCGCCAGCCGCCGGGTTCGATGATGGTCAGTAGTGTACCTGGCTGGACGGCCTCCACGATGTTGGCTTTGCTGGAGGTGTCTTCGCTGGTGCGAATATTGAGACCAAAGGTCACATCGTCTTTGACGCGGGCTTTCGGTCCCGTCAAAACGGGAGCAGGGGTCGGCTGACCTGGGGGCTGAGGCGTGGTTGTTGTCGATGGCGCAGCTCCCGGCATCAGGATCACCCCGTCCGCGGCGACGTTTTCGTACAGGACGATCTGCATGATCGAGCGCTGGAGCGGGTTGCCCTGGCTGTAGCGCGGCATCAGATAGGTTTCCTTGTTTACATCCGTCTGGTAGGGCCAGGGGTCGAGCATGAGATAGTCGTTGCCTTTGCGCCCAATCAGCAGGACGTAATGTGAGAGAAAGCCGGGCGCGGCTGTGCTATCCACACAGACGACCGCGGGCTGGCCCGCCGCCAGCGCCGCATCGATCTGCGCGAGCGGCGCAGGGGTGTCCGGGCACTTGATGATGGAGTTGAGCCGCACCTGTGGGTAGAGCTGGCTGACAGAACCCCAGCGGATGCCCGAGCCTGCAAAACCCTCGATGTTCTTGAGTTTCTGGTTGAGGGTCTTTGGAGTTTCGGTGTATCCGTGCCCACTGAGCATCATGGACACGCTGGTCAGCGCGCAACCAATGTAGCCGATGGTGTCAGACTCCTGCTTGCCGAGGCCGAGCCTATCGGACTTCCATTGCGGATCGTTCTGAGAGTAGTAGACGAGATTGAATGGCATTGAGACCTCCTTTGGGTGGTGGGGACGATAGAGTGATTATACTCTTGGAAGAAAAAATAAACGCGCGAGGAATCGATACTTAGTAAGCAGGGTGTTTTTGAAGAAATTCGCGATACGAGTCCCATTTTCTTTTTTCAGAAACGGATTAACCTTTCTCCAGGGTCGAATAATTTCCAGCCAATAACAGATTCTCTTTCGATCTTTTCTACAAATTCTTTAATGGTTTGTTCAGAAGAGTCTGTTGACCTTTCTTCTGTTAGTTCGAGGGAATCATACTCATGAAAAGAAACATCATCTATCGTTGGGTAATCTAAATGGAAAAGTTCTGGCAATCCAATTTGTTCGGCAATAAAGTGAATTCCACCCAAGAAAGCGGCTTCCAGTCTTCCTTGAATTTCATCTACAGACCAATTATCAGGATTTCCAAAAACTCGAAACCCATAGTTCTTATAATTGCCAGCATCTCTATAGAGATATTTAAACTTGATATTGCTCATAGTGAACTCCTTTCATGAAACAAATATGTTCTTATTGTGATAATCTAAAAAACTTATGTTTGGGACAAACCTGTCGGGCAAATCCATTTTCATGCCATCAAAGTTCAATAAGAATGTCTTTAAAGACTCGGTGATAGGAAACGATTTTATTTTCGATGAAATCTTGACTTGGTAATCAGTTGTAATTGTAAGTAACCCTCTATCAAAGGCACGATCATGAATTGCATTCAGGCACAAACCATTTCGCGGATTTACTCGGTTAACTATGTCAATAGACCACGGAATGATATGGCTTGCATTCAACAACTCAGGTACGGCAAGTTTCGTAATACAACATTTGTTGTTATAAGCTGCAAGTACAGTGGCCCGAAAGAAGTTTTGATTAACTCTAACTCGAACCATAGCATCTCGCTCTTTGCCTGTATGGGTTAGCTCAATCTCATTAGTCGTTACTACCTCTTCTAATACTTCACCGTTAAGTTTCGCAATCAACTTTTCGCTCTCAAAACTAAGCATTTCCCAATTGTTGTTAAATTTATTCCAAATCTCTATATCTTCTTTACTTCCATGTGCTGCACCCGTAATGTTCCGCGCACGCAGAGTTGGATCAAGGCGAGCAAAATTAGCCAACTTCCATGAAACTGCAGCAGGAGTTCGTCCAAGCAATTTGGCAAGTGAAATAATTTCCGGATTTCGAACATGAATTTTTCCAAATGGCGTTTTGCAATATAAGTTGAACGCGATTATTAATTCATCGTGTGTCCAGTTTTGCCTTCCCATAATATCTCTCTCACCTATCCTCATCACATGATTTTATTGCCATATCCATGCGGCAATTGCTCCAGAAACTTTTCCATATCCTTCGGCACAATGAACAATTTGTCGATTCGTTTTGTGAACCCGTTTGGGTTCTTGGGGATCATCAACAACCCATCTTTACCCTCCCGCGTGCGCGCAAATAAATCCCAGTTCTTGTCTTTTTGATATACGCTTTTTTCGATACGGCTGATTTCTTTGAAACTCAAAAACAAGCGATAGTCAATATGACCCGGGATGAAATGGATCCCGATCCCCTGGTCTGTGATGACGTAAGTCGTCGGCGCTCCGAAAAAGCGCGCGTCCTGATAGAAAAGGGTAAACCCGACGATCAAGAGAAAGATCTGCCAAAAGTTCAATCTAAACTGACCGTTCAACAGCCAGGCCAGCAACCCGGCGCCGACCAGCAGGATCACGATTTTTCGCGCAGAGTCCATCCATGGAATATCCGGCTCATCGATGTGGAACTTCCCGTCCTTGAAGGCATGCTCGCGGCGCAGGTTCGATATCCATGCCCTGGATTGCCATCGCATCAGGAGCAATCCAATCACAATGATTAAAAGAAAAATCCCCGAGATGACCGGCGGCCACGTCCACAAAGCGATGACCGCGATCCATGCGTAGGGGAATTGCTTGATGAACAGAAGAGGAATGGCGAGAATGAAGCGGTCAAGGGATTGTTTCATAGGCTGATTATAAATGACCAAAAAGCAATCGAAGCAAAGTGAGGGTACAATATCACTCTCATCGTTGAACAGCATCATACCAGAAGCATCCCGGCCCGGATGAGTAATTGAGTCTGATCCGGCCCTGGTTTTTCGATTTGCCACCTTATGACATCATCTGCGGATTACGCCAGATATGACGACGAAAGGCTGATCAGCCTGATTGCCCAGTTGCAAGCAGGGGCTTTGGATCAACTATATGATCGCTATCATCGCCCGATCTTTAGTCTCGCCTTGATGATCGTCGGCGACCGCGCGACTGCGGAAGAGATCACCCTGGATGTGTTTATGCGCGTCTGGCAGAAGGCCGGTTCGTATCGCGCGGATCAGGCCAGGGTGAGTACGTGGCTAACGCACATCGCCCGCCATCATGCGATTGACGTGCTGCGCCGCCGCGCCGTACGGCTGGATCAATCCGCTCTCAGTTGGGATGAGATCACTCCGGGCGCCCCGCTCCCCGCGCAGAACCCGGGAGAACTCGCTGAACAGTCGCTGCGCCGCGAACGCATCCATGCCGCCATCGCCCGGCTGCCGGCTGATCAAAAGCAGGCGCTGATGCTGGCCTATTTTGGCGGCTACACCCAAACCCAGATCGCTGAGGCACTCAAGCAGCCGCTTGGAACGATCAAAACGCGCCTGCGGCTGGCAATGCAGAAGCTCCGTGACTTCCTGCATGATGAGCAGGAGCCTGGGGATAAATCCGCACAGGCCGTGAATACGTACAATATGTCAGAAGAAGACTGACAAGGGATCTAAATGTTTGACGAGACTCATGTATCAGACTTGTTGCCCGCTTATGCACTCGGCAGTCTGGATGCCGACGAAGCCAGCCATGTAGAGGAGCATCTGTTAAGCTGCTGGATCTGCCGGAACGAGTCAAACGCCTTTCAAACTGTTGCCGAGCAACTGAGCTTGGCCACGCCCGCTGCCTCTCCATCACCTGATTTGAAGGACCGGCTCCTGCAACGCGTCCAAACGGCGCGCCCCCAGCAACCCGTCCTGGCTCAGGCAGCGCGGCGGTCGTGGCCGGAACGCCTTCTGCCAGTTTGGGGCCTGGCGAGTCTCGGTTTGATTATCGCGCTGGCGGCCTTCAACCTTTCCCTGTGGCAGCGGCTAAATCAGTTGGAGTTTGTCACTGCCCCGGGCGGGATGCGCGCGATTCCTCTTAGTGCAACAGACGATGTATCGGGTGCGACCGGATTCGTTCTCGTCGCTGCGGACGGCAGGAATGGGGCCCTGGTGGTGGATGGATTACCGCCTCTCGATGCGGACCGGCAGTACCAATTATGGCTGATCCGCGATGGGCAAAGGACCAGTGGGGCCGTTTTCTCAACCGATGAGGAGAGTTATGGCGGCATGCGGATTAAAGTTGCCGGTTCTTTGCTTGAATACTCTGCTGTGGGTATCACCATTGAGCCAGCGGGTGGCAGCCCGCAGCCCACAGGCGTCAAAGTATTGGGTGGACCGCTTTTTAACCCCTGAGTTCGAAATCACTCTGTTCGGATAAATCCGTAATCTCCCGGGATGCGTACATATTAGTAGGCCTTGACCGCACTCTCACGCAGAGGGTGACTTCGGCATGGTTTCTGTCTGGTAGCGACCGTTGAGCGGTTAGTTGCCGGGTTTACCTGCTCATCTCCAGCGCACCCCAGCCTAAATTTTAGCCACTCCGACGAGCCCGGTAGCACCCTAGGATATCGAAGCCAACTCAAACGGTAACCTGTTCGTTGTCTCGCTCACGCAGGGAACGATCTATGAAATCTTTCGGCGTTAGTCTTCGGTCACACTTCATCAGCATAAGATTAGGCGATGTTACAACCAAATGGCTTGCCAGCATATAAAGGAGGTGATGCTAATTGCAGGAGTTGAATCAGCCTGTCTGACGTACTGTATTTACTGTTGCACAATGTCATATAGCTGGAAAGGAGCATTATGAAAAAAACCTATGTCACTCTGATGATCGTGCTGATCATGCTTGTCACCACAAGCGTGGCTTATGCGAGTCCGCCAGAACAGCGGAATTTTGTCGCGCCGCTTAATGGAAATGAAGAGGTCCCGGCGCGTGATACGAACGCACGGGGCCTGGCCCACTTCAAGTTGAGTAAGGATGGAACGGAGCTCAGCTACAAATTGATTGTGGCCAACATCAAGAATGTTGTCGCGTCGCACATCCATCTGGGACCAGCGGGTGCAAATGGTCCAGTTGTGGCGTTCCTATTTGGGCCAGCCGCTCCGGGCGGAGGCAGAACCGACGGTGTTCTGGCTGAAGGTACGATCACAGCGGCGAGTCTGGTCGGTCCCCTAGCCGGACAGCCGCTTAGCGCGCTGATTGCAGCGATGAAAGATGGCAATACCTACGTTAACGTCCACACCAATGATGGCGTGCCGCCGATTGATACAGGCCCTGGTGATTTCCCTGGTGGCGAAATACG
>Ga0209619_10003150_pt1 | contig 11880 bp, 11 predicted proteins | sample Rifsed16ft3_FD_184011 | JGI IMG/M metagenome (GOLD analysis project Ga0209619, IMG submission 184011) | Soil microbial communities from Rifle, Colorado, USA - sediment 16ft 3 (version 2) | ecosystem: Environmental > Terrestrial > Deep subsurface > Rock core/Sediment | place: Rifle, Colorado... | reverse complement strand
CTTGGCGAGGTACACGAGGATCAGCATGTCGCCGCCGATCCCGGTCATCATCGGCTCGACCAGACCCTGCACCGCCCAGGCAGCGATGGCCGCGTCGATCGCGTTTCCACCCGACTTCAGAATGCGGAGACCCGCTTCGGACGCGAGCGGATGGCCGGAGGCGACCATTCCGTGGTCCGCGGCCACGACGGGCCGCCAGGTCGAGGTCTGGGCTCGCGCGGGAACCGAGGCCGAGGCCGCGAGTCCGGCAAGAATCAGAGCCTTCCAGGCGTTCATCATCGGGCGCCTCCTTCGATTTCGCCGCGTAGCTTATGATACGCCCCACGCGAAAGCGACTTGCGCCCGAACGCTTGCATGCCCATCCCATGGCGCATAGAGTCGGCGCTTCGTCGACCGTTCGATAGGAGGAGCGCATGGCCAGTTTCACGGAGCGGATGATCGGAGCGGCAAAGCTCGAGAGGGCGATTTACGAGGAGGTAGAGAACGATCCGAGCGCGATGGGTCAAGCGATCGGCGTCGTCGTTCTTTCGGCCGTCGCCACGGGGATCGGCTCCCTCGGGGGCGGGCTCTCGGGCTTGACGACCGGAATCGTTCTCGCCCTCGTAGGATGGTTCATCTGGGCGGGCATCATCTTCCTCGTGGGGACGAAGGTCATGCCCGAGCCTCAGACCAAAGCCGACCTCGGGCAGCTGCTCCGTACCATGGGTTTCGCTGCATCACCTGGTGTTTTCAACGTCCTCGGCATCATCCCGCTTTTCGGCTGGCTCGTTCGCATCGGGGTCATGCTCTGGCAGCTCGTCGCCATGGTCATCGCCGTCCGCGCGGCGCTCGACTACCAGAAGACGGAGAAAGCCGTGCTGGTCTGCGTCATCGGCTGGGTGGCCTACATGGCGGCGGTCTTCCTGCTCGGAAGCGTTTTCGGGATCACTGCGGCGCTGTCCTGACGAGACGCTTCAACGCCCGGAGCGCAGCTCCACGAGACGCCCGACGATGGGATGCTCGAGCTCCTCGAAGTCCGAAACGCTCATCTGGATGGTGTCGATGTGAGTACCCGCGTTGAACGTGATCGTCGGATGATTCTCGAAGGAAGCGTCGAGCCACACCGGGACTCCGTATAGGCTTCCGAGAGGAGGCTCGGCGCCCACCTCGCAACCGGCGAAGCGTTCTTCGAACTCGCTCTCTCTCGCCAGGCGGAAGCTCGAGGCCCCAACCAGGTGGGCCAGCTTTTCGAGGTCGAGGCGCTCGTTCGCCGGAATGACCGCCATCACCAGGGAGTCGTCCGCCACGACCAGAACGCTCTTCGCAAGCTCCTTTCCGCTCACGTGCTGCGACTCGGCCACGCGGGGCGCGGTGAACTCCGATCCATGCGTGAGGCGACGGTAAGAAACCCGTTTCGAATCCAGGAAATCGGTAATATGTGGGGGTATGGACATCTCAACCTCCCGCTCCATCGTACCGCGAGCTCGCCCTGGAATGCGCCGGTGAAACCTTCATTGGTTGCCGGACTCCGCCGCGCCGAGCGCATCGAGATCGACCGGTCCCGCACCATCGGGTTTCTCGGGGATGAGATGCGGGTCTACAGCACTCCGTCGATGGTGGGCGACGTCGAGTACGCAACGTTGAGGCTCATCCAGGAGCACCTCGACGAGGGCGAGAGCTCGCTCGGCATCCGCATTGCCGTCGACCACCTGGCGCCCACCCCACTGGGCGAGTGGGTGGAGGTCCATCTCGAGGTCAAGAGTGTCGAGGGCCGCAAGGTGAGGGTCGAGGCCGAAGTCCGGGATGCGATCGAGGTCGTCGGGCGGGCCGAGCACGTTCGCTTCGTCATCGATGTCAAGAAGCACGCCGAGCGCCTGAAGGCGAAGGCGGCCCAATTCGTGAAGTCCTAGGGTCAAGTCCCCGACCCGATGCGCGTTCTCATCTCGGCGAGCGGCAGCTACGGGGACATCTATCCTTTCGTCGCCGTCGGCCGCGAGTTGAAGCGCCGCGGGCACGACGTCCGTTTCTTCGCCAGCTCGTACTTCGCCCCGCTCGTCGAGCGCTCGGGCCTGACCGCCGTCGGCATCGGTCCGCCCGAAGCTTACGAGGCCGTCATCCGCCATCCCGACGCTTTTCATCCGAAAAAAGGCATCCGCCTCATCGCTCGGGCGAACCTCGAATATCTCCCCGAGAGCTACCAGCGGATGGACGAACAGGTCGTTCCTGGAGAGACGATCGTCATCGGTTCGACCCTCGCCTTCGGATCGCGGCTGTTCCAGGAGACACGCTCCGTCCCCACGGCGACGGTGCACCTCGCTCCCTCGATCTTTCGTTCCGCGTTCGCGCCGCCTCGTTTCGAGGAATCAGGCATTCTCGAAAAGTTTCCGCCGTTGGCGAACCGCGCGCTGTTCTACGTCATGGACCGGCTCATCGTCGACCCCACATTTTGTCCGGGGTACAACCGGTTCCGAGCCGGGCTCGGACTTCCACCCGTGAAGCGGTTGTTCGGCGACTGGATCCATCAGGCGGATGTCGACGTCGGTCTTTTTCCCTCGTGGTTCGCCGAAAAGCAGCCCGACTGGGTGGGAAACATCCACCTCACGGGCTTTCCCCTCGAAGACGGGTCGAAGTCGGGAGAGAGCCTCTCCGAGGAGGCGGCGGAGTTTCTGGACTCGGCGAAGCGCCCGGTGATTTTCACCGCCGGAAGCGCCGCCACGACGGAGGCACGCTTCTTCGAGGAATCCGCGGAAGCCTGCCGGCTCACCGGCATCGAGGGCGTCTTCCTGACCCGATACCGGGAGCAGGTCCCCCGCGATCTCCCGAGAAACGTACGCCACTTCGACTACCTTCCGTTCTCCCTCGTGGTTCCTCGCGTTCGGGCTCTCGTGCATCATGGGGGCATCGGGACCTCGGCCCAGGCGCTCGCGGCCGGGATTCCCCAGCTCGTGCGGCCGCTCGCCTACGACCAGTTCGACAACGCCCATCGCCTCTCGCGGCTCGGTGTCGCCCGGACGCTCTCCCCCGCCCGCTACCGGGGCCCCGCCGCCGCCGCCGCTCTCGAAGAGCTTACGGGCTCGGAAGCGGTTCGCGCCGTCTCGGCCTCGCTGAAGCGGAAGCTCGAAGGCTACGACGCGGTCTCCGCGACCGCCGACGTCATTCTGAGAGAGCTCACAGGTAAGGGGTGAGGAGCCTCGCGGCTCCGTCTCGTAGACGGAGCGCAACGCTTCGCTTCTCCATCTCCGGGAGCGTGAGGCGCCGGGATCGAGCGATCTTCGAATCCACGAGGTCGTTCATCCGGCGCGCCAGCTCCCGATCGTAGCATTCGACGTTGAACTCGAAGTTGAGCTTGAGGCTCCTCGGATCCCAGTTGGTCGAGCCGAAGAGCGTCCAGTAGTCGTCCATCACCGCGATCTTCGAGTGGTCGAAGGGAGTGGGGGGCGAGAGCCAGACGCGGCAGTCGTGCTGGAGCACCTGCTTTACCTGTCCCCACATCGCCCAGGTGCCGAGCCGCAGGTTCCCCTTCTCGGGAATCACGATGTCCACCTCGAGGCCGCCGAGCGCCGCGGCGTTGAGCGCGTAGACCAGAGGGAGGTCGGGAAGGAAATACGGCGTCACGATCCGGATCGAACGTCTGGCGCTCGCGAGAGCTCCGAGAAGCGTGAACGTGAGCACGTCGAGGTCGTCGTCCGGCCCATCGGCGATGCCCCGCGCGATCGAGCTCCCCACGGGCGAAAGACGCGGAAACCAGTCCTGGCCCCACAGCGATTCCGAGGTCGTGAACTCCCAGTCCTCGGCGAAGATCTCCTGAAGGTCGCGGACCACCGGCCCCTCGACCCGGAAATGGAGATCGACTCCGGGGTACTTCGGGTTGTCGGCGAGAACGAACTCCTCGCGGATGTTCATTCCGCCGGTGAAGCCGATGCGCCCGTCGACCACCATGACCTTGCGATGGTTGCGCAGGTTGAAAGAGGGAAAGAGGACCGTCGAGAACCGGGGCGGGAGAAAGAGCGCTACCGGAACCCCCCGCGCTTTCAGCAGACGAGTCACGGGCGGTCTCGTGTACCGGGCTCCCACGGCGTCGATGAGCACCCGCACCGCGACTCCGCGCGCGCGGGCGGCGCAGAGCGCCTCGACGAAGCGCTTGCCCCAGCGATCGTTGTCGAAAATGTAGGTCAGAAGAGAGACGGACTTCTCGGCAGAGGCGACGGCCTCGAGCATCGCGGGATAGGCTTCGTCTCCGTTGAGAAGGGGGCGGACTCGATTCCCGTCGAGGAGCGGTAAGCTCGTGATCTTCTCCACAAGGTTCGCGACGGCCGCGGCGTCCGCGCTTCCCCCGAGAATCTCTCTGACCTCCGTCGGGCGGAGCCAGCCCGGGGGAAGAGGACGCATGGTCCGCTCGCGCTCGCGCCTCAACGCCACCGCTCGGCGGCGGATGCGGTTGATGCCGATCAGATAATAAAGGAGGGACCCTACGAGCGGCACCAGGACGATGACCGCCACCCAGCCGATGGCCGCCCGGACCTCATCCTTATACAGAGCCGCGTGAACGGCCGCGACCACGGCGGCCGAAACCACGAGGGTGCCGCCGAGGAGGACCAGCTCCGGCGGGATGAACTCGGGCATTCGTCGTCGGCTTCCTTTGAGGCCGGGTCGGGCCGGCGGCCTGTCCACACAAACGGACGCCCCGTCCTCGAGCCGATCGGCCGGAACGAGGGCTCATGATACACAAGCCTACCCATCAGGGGCGAGGAAGATGGAACCCCAGTAAATTCCTGGATTTGCAGGCAGCCCTCGCGGCTCCCACCGGAATGGCTTTGGCCCTCCTTTTGCACATGCGTTACCATGAAGGAACATCCCATGAAACGCCTGCTCCGCTTGGTCTTCGCGCTCCTGGCCGTCGTCTTCGTGCCCCTCCTCGGGAGCGGCCAGGAATCCGGCTCAGAAGAGGCCAAGAAGAAGGGCGAAACGGCTTCGCCTCCGTCCGAGCTGACCAAGGTCGAGACGAGCGAAGAGCGCCGAGAGGGGCTCGACCGCAAGCTCGATTCGTCGCTCTCGGAGTTCGACGCCCTCATCCTCAGAGAGCAAGAGATCCTCGAGCAGAGGCGCGAGGCTTCCGCGGCGGCGGGCGGAGGGGGCGGCGCGGGCACGGCGGAGGTCGGGGACGGCGGCGGTGAAGAAGGTGGCGAAGGGGCCGAAGGTGGAGAAGAAACCGAGGCCTCGGAAGCCCGGGGCACGGGCACATCTCCCGATGACCCTTCCGGCGAAGAGGTTGCCGCGGAAGAGGGCGCACGCCCCGAGGGCTCTGAAGCCGAGACCGGCGAGATCTCGAACGGACGGATCCCCCCGGACGTCGGTGACGGGAGCGACGACGACATCGTCGCCGGGCAGCTTCGCGAAGCGGCGATGAAGGAAGAAGACCCCGAGCTTCGGGAAAAGCTATGGGATGAGTATCGCGCGTACAAGTTCGGAGAGAAGAAGAAGACCGAAGGATGATTCGGGAGGGGGTCATGGCGAAGATGGTGCGGGTAGTGGTTCTCTCGTCGGCTCTTGCTGTCCTGTCCGTTGCGCCTTTGGCTTTCGCCCTGGATGACGAGCCCGTCGAGGCGCTTCAAGCGATCCAAGAGATCCCCGAGGACCGGCTTCTCGACGTCGGCATTCACATCTTCGACGCCGGCATCCCCGATGACGAGTCCAAGAAGCTCGTCCTCGAGGAGAAAGGGGTGTTCGAGGAGATCCGGAAGTCCGAGGCGCGCTGGATTCCGATGAACTTGAAGCGGACGCTCGAGTCGACGGGCTACTGGGGAGCGGTGCGCATGGTCCCCTCGGCCACGAGCGTCGACGTAATCATCGACGGCGCCATCGTGGCCTCGACGGGAAAGACGCTCGAGATCGACGTCGTCGTTTTCGACGCCACCGGACGGAGCTGGCTCAGCAGACGCTACAAGCAGGAGGCCGACCCCCTGGCCTACGAGGAGGAGTCGACCCAGGAGCCTTTCCAAAGTCTCTACAACCGCATCGCCAACGATCTCCTGAAAGAGAGGAACGACCTCGAGTACGAGGACTTCGCCGAGATCGGCAGGGTGTCCGAGCTGAAGTTCGCGAGCGACCTCGCTCCCGTGGCGTTCCAGGACTATCTCGCCGTCAAGAAGGGCCGCTACTCCCCCGCGCGGCTTCCCGCCGAAGGCGACCCGATGATGGCTCGCGTCTCCGAGATCCGCGAACGCGACCACATGTTCATCGACACCCTCAACGAGTACTACGCCGACCTCTACTCCAAGATGGAAGTGCCCTACCGCGGGTGGCGATCCAACAGCTACGAGGAGCAGCTCGCTCTCGACGCGCTCAATCGCGCCGGAACGTGGAGGACGATCCTGGGGGCCGCCGCTGTCATCGGCGGAGTGATCGCTTCGAGCAAAGGCTGCGAGAATCGACGAAGCCAGTCGTGCGGCTGGTCGAACGCCGGCGAAGTCGCGGTCCTCGGCGGCATGGTTGCCGTCATGGACGGGCTCGACAAGTTCGCACAAACCAAGATGAACCGAGAGGCCCTGAAAGAGCTCGCGGGCTCGTTCGACTCCGAGGCTCAGGAGCTCCTCTTCGACGTCGAGGGTGAAGTTCTCCGGCTGAAGGGCTCCGTCGAGACGCAATACGCGAGCTGGCGCCAGATCCTGAGAGACCTCTTCGCCGCGGAAACCGGCATTGCTGCGGATCCCAACAAGTCGTGAGAGTGGGATGGAAGACCCTGTCGGCATTCGCCCTGGTCCTGGGGGCGGGAGTCGCGGTCTTCACCGTCTTGCCGCGCTTTGTGAGCGAGCGCCCCGTTGAGGATGTAGAGGAAGTTCCAGAAACACCTCCGAGCGCAGTCGAGGCTCCCGAGATCGCCGAAGCGCCGGCGGACGTTCCGGAGCCAGCGCCTCTCCCTCCGGTGGACTCTCCCGTTGAAGTCGCACCGGGAACAGACGTGTCGGAAGACGCCTTCGCCGCGGCCATGACTGAAGGTCTGAGCGCCCTGAAGAACGAGGACTATGCGATCGCCCGCGAGGCGTTCGAGCGGGCGAAGTCGCTTCGACCCGAGGCGCCCGAGGTCGCGAGTGGACTCTCCCAGGTGGAGGAGGGCTTGCGAAACCGCGCCATCGAAGGCCATCGCGATCGCGGCCTCGAGCACGAACGTCTCGAGAGCTGGCGCGCGGCCGAGGCGGAGTACGATTCCGCGCTCGCGCTCGACGGAAGCCTGCGCTTCGCCCGCGAGGGCAAGAAGAGGAGCTCCGCCCGCGCGCTCCTGCAGGAGATGCTGGACTTTCAGATCGGCCATGCCGAACGGCTCTCCGATGCCCGGGCCCTCGAGGAAGCGTCACGACTTCTCGACGAGGCGAGTGGCGTCGAGGAAGAAGGCCCGAAGCGGCGGGACGCGATCGCCAAGCTCGAGGCGCTGGTCGCTTCCTACTCCCGGCCGATGGAATTGCGGATCGTTTCCGACACTTTGACCGACGTCACCCTCCAGCGCATCGGGCGGCTGGGGAAGTTCGACCGGAGGGTCCTCGAGGTTCGCCCCGGCCGCTATGTCGCCGTCGGAAGCCGCGCGGGGTTTCGCGATGTGAGGGTAGAGTTCACGGTCGAGCCGGGAAAACCGCTCGCGCCCATCCGGGTGCTCTGCGAAGAGACGATCTGAGCCATGGACTTCTTCGTCGAGGACGGAAAGAACCTCCACCGGTTCGATGCGCGACGTTTTCCCCTGACGATTGGGGGGCGTGAGTCCGATATCCAGCTTCCCTTCGCTTTCGAGGACGCCTCGAGCGAGCCCCTCGCCCGACTCGGTTTTTCGAGCGGCGAGGTGTTCGTCGAGCCCGAAGGGGCGAGGGTGACCGTAAACGGAAACCCGGTCTCGAGCTCCTACTGGCTCGCGCCCGGCGACGTGGTCGGTATCGGGAGCTTCGCTCTCGAGGTGGTTGCGAAACCCGGCGCCCTGGGGCTGCGGGTCCGGGCGGAGCGGGAGGCGACGACCGACCGAAGCTCCGTCAAACCCGTAGAGCCCATCGATCTCGAGCCCAGCTTCGAGAAGCCGCCTACCCTGGGACGGGGACCCCGGGTGCCCGCGCTCTGGTTCCTAGCGAGCCTCGCCGTCGTCGGGCTCGTGGCGGCGTACATCTTCAGCTCGCGCCCCGTTTCGATCGAGATCACGCCTTCGCCCGATCGGATGAACGTCGAAGGCACGGTCCTCGACTTCGAGCTCCGGGGCCGATACCTCCTGCGACCGGGAAACTATCGCGTGGTCGCCGAGAAGGCAGGGTATCGAAAGCTCGAGAAAGACATCGAGGTCGGAAGAGACGCGGAGACCATTTTCCGGTTCGCCCTCGAGAAACTACCGGGTCTTCTCTCCGTTTCGACGAAACCCGACGTAGCCGCCAATGTCCTCGTCGACGGACAAAGCGTCGGCTCGACGCCCCTTCCCCCGATCGAGCTCTCCGCCGGCGAGCACGAGGTGGTGGTGCGCGCCGAGCGGTATCGCGAGTTTCAGACTCGCGTGGTCATCGAAGGCCAGGGAGCTTTCGCGACGCTCGAAGTGGAGCTCGTCCCTCTCTTTGCGGTGGTCACCTTCGTGTCCGAGCCTGCGGGGGCGACGGTGCGAGTAGGTCAAGAGAGGTACGGGCCGACGCCCGTGACCGTCGAGCTTCCCGAGGGCGAGCACGGATACGAGGCGCTCCTTCCCGCCCGAAAGTCGCAGCGAGGCCGCATTCGTGTGGTGGGAGGCGAGCCTTTGACCGTCGCCATCGGGGCGCTCTCTCCCGCCGACGGACTTCTTTCGGTCTCGAGCCGGCCGGACGAAGCGAGCATCATCATGGACGGCGTCTACCGCGGGCTCACTCCGATCGAGATTCCCTTGACCCCGGGCGCCCCTCACCTCCTTTCAGTCTCGCGAGAAGGTTACGAGACCGAGACGAGGGAAATCGAAGTCACCGCCGGAAGCCGCGAGACTCTGAGCCTGGATCTCGCGCCGCGCCTCGGTGAGATCGAGGTCGTTGCCGACCCACCGGACGCCGCTCTCTTCGTGAACGGCGAAAGGCGCGGCGCCGCGCGCCAGGTTCTTCGCCTTCCCGCGGTCGCCCATCGAATCGAGATTCGCAAAGAGGGCTACGAGAGCTTCACTGTCGAGATCACCCCGCGGCCGGACTTTCCACAGACGATCGAGGCAACGCTAGTGAACTCCGCCGCGAGGAAGGAGACCGAGGCGGCGAAGCCGCGAGTTTCGACCCCTTCGAGCCACGAGCTGGTTCTGGTGAAGCCCCGCCGGTTTCAGATGGGAGCCTCGCGGCGGGAGCCGGGCCGGCGCGCGAACGAAGGGCTCCGCGAGGTGGAGATCACGCGCGCGTTCGAAATCGGCACTCGGGAGGTGACGAATCGTGAGTTCCGCGAGTTTCGCGCGGCACATCGCTCGGGCGCGGTTTCGGGCCATAGCCTCGAGATCGACCACCATCCCGTGGTCCGGGTGAGCTGGGAGGACGCGGCGGCCTACTGCAACTGGCTGAGCGAGAAGGAGGCGCTTCTGCCCGCGTACGTCGCGAACGGCGGGAGCTTCGCGCTCGCGTCACCACCTACCACGGGCTATCGCCTTCCGACCGAGGCGGAGTGGGAGCTTTCCGCGCGGTACGCGACGGGGACGGCGGCGAAGTATCCATGGGGAGAGACGCTGCCGGTGCCGCCGGGCTCGGGGAACTTCGCCGACCTCTCGGCCGAGGGAATGGTTGCGACCACGATCCCGAGCTTCGACGATTCCTTTCCCGCGACCGCGCCCGTCGAGAGCTTCGCCGCCAATGCCCTCGGGATCTACAATCTCGGAGGCAACGTCGCGGAATGGGTCTCGGATCACTATGAGATGTCGCCCGCGGCCTCCGCGACCGATCCGATCGGACCCGGAGCCGGCGAGTTCCACGGCATCCGGGGAGCGAGCTATCTACACGGAAGCGTGACGCAGTTGAGGCTCACGTTTCGAGACTACGGAAAGGAACCCCGGCCCGACGTCGGGTTCCGGATCGCGAGGTGGGTGGAATGAAACGATGGATATTCTATACGCTCGTAGCTTCTTCTCTGATCGCCGGTGCCCTCTGGGCCTCTTCCGCACAGGAGCCCAAACCCAAGGAGGAGCCGGATCTCGAAGAGTTCGAACCCACGGAGAAAGTGCCTGCGGACAGCTCGGTTTCCTTCCCTGTCGACATCTAGCATGAAAAAATCCTACCCCGTCGAGTTCGTCTACCAGACTCTGGCGCTCCTCATCGCCGCCATCGTAATCCACGCGTTCTACGTCGCCGTGGTGTGGCCCAAGACCGAAGCGATCTTCGCCGAGCAGCGCGTCCGGATGCAGGCCGACTCCGACTTCGTTCCCGCGCCCTCGATCTGGGTCATCATCCGGGACTACGAGCAGGAATCCTGCTTCGTCCTCATGGCCTGGGCGCTCGCCATCATGGGCTACAAGGGCCTGGTCGCGATCCGCGAAAGAAGGCTCCTCGAGACGGAGCTCATCCCCGTAGCGCCGGGCACGAGGATCCTTCCCGAGGACGTGAGGGAGTATGCGCGCCCCATCCAGGCGCTGCCTGCGGCGCAGCAGCGTTTGCTCCTTCCTCGCTCCATCCTCTCCGCTCTCCACCGTTTCGGCGCCACCCGCAATGTCCAGGACGTCTCGACCACGGCGCACACCGTCTGCCAGTCCGAGGCCGAGAGGCTCGACTCCGAGCTCTCCATGATCCGCTACATCGCCTGGGCCATCCCCTCCCTGGGATTCATCGGCACGGTGCGCGGCATCGGTCTCGCGCTGGCGCAGGCGCAGAAAGCGGTCGAAGGCGACATCAGCGGGGTCACCGAGAACCTGGGCACGGCCTTCAACTCGACCCTCATCGCGCTCCTCCTCGGCCTGGTTCTCATGTTCCTCATCCACCAGCTCCAGCTCCACCAGGAGCGGCTGGTGCTCGACACCGAGACCTACATCGACGAGCACTTGATCCAGCACCTGCGGGTCTCCTGAGGTATGCCCCGGCGGAAGGTCGAGTTCTTCAGCCTTTCGTTTCTCGACGTGGTGTGCTGCGGTTTCGGCGCGGTCATCCTGGTTTTCACCATCCTCAACGCGGTTTTCGGTGGGAGCTATCGGCCGGTCACGGACGAGCTTCGCGGCGAGGTCGACAAGCTCGAGGAGGAAGTGCTCGAAGGTCACCAGGACCTGGTGGAGCTCCGCAACTCCGTGCGGGAGACGGCGCACGAGAGCGTCCTCGCCTCCGGTCTGTCCCGACGGCTCATCGAGACCCTCACCGAGGTGCAGGAAGAGCTCGCCACGTACGAGGCCTCGACCCTCGCCAAGCGAGAGCACGTCGAGAAGCTCAAGACCGACATCAAGACCCTCGAAGAAGAAATGAAGCGCCTTTCGGCCGCGGCCCCCGCCGAGGAGACCCCGGGGGATCGCCTGCGATCGTTCGTGGGAGACGGCGATCGGCAGTACCTCACCGGCCTCAAGGTAGGGGGCCGGCGCATTCTCATCCTGGTCGACACCTCGGCCAGCATGCTGGGAGACGACGTGGTAAACGTGGTGCGCCGGCGCAACCTCGCCGACCCCTTGAAGCTTCGCTCTTCCAAGTGGAGGCAGGCGGTCGCGACGGTGGACTGGATTACGACTCAGTTCCCGCGGGAGTCGAGCTTCCAGATCTACGGTTTTTCCGCCGACGCGTCGCCCATCGTGCCCGGGACCGACGGGCAGTGGCTCGATGCGGGGAACCGCGAGGTTCTGGACGGCGCCGTTCTCCCACCGCGCCGCTGCGTCAAAGCGCCTGGCCAGGGTGAAGGTGCGCGCTTCACCGACCGCGACGCCGGAACCATTCACCGCCCATGCGTTGGCGGTACCCCCGGAGAGGCCGGGGAGTGCCA
>Ga0209619_10003145_pt1 | contig 11887 bp, 5 predicted proteins | sample Rifsed16ft3_FD_184011 | JGI IMG/M metagenome (GOLD analysis project Ga0209619, IMG submission 184011) | Soil microbial communities from Rifle, Colorado, USA - sediment 16ft 3 (version 2) | ecosystem: Environmental > Terrestrial > Deep subsurface > Rock core/Sediment | place: Rifle, Colorado... | reverse complement strand
CCAGGGCCTCATCCATTGGGACAAGGGCGTTCCCGTATCTGACAATCCCTTTATACCCATCCAGGGCAATCTTGAATGCCTGGCCAAGGCATATCCCTATATCCTCAACGCTGTGGTGGAAGTCTACCTCCGTGTCACCGGTAGCTGAGACCTTGAGGTCAAAGAAACCGTGCCTTGCAATATGGGTGAGCATGTGATCAAAGAACGGTATCCCCGTTGATATGTCATGTTCCCCTGAGCCGTCAATAACAAGCTCAAGCTCCACACCTGTCTCCAGGGTCTTCCTCTCAATCTTTGCCTTTCTCATAGAACCTCCAAAATTATAGAGACGCAACATGTTACGTCTCTACGTGATTATCATCCCCGCATACCCCACCACCTGCTCGTAATCCCCGCTTGTCTCCCCTGATGTGGCATAATCAACAAGTTCGGCTTTCTTGGCCCCAAGTTCCTTGCAGGCTATGAGCATGATGGTTGCCGGGATCACGCCGCACATCGTTATTCTGTGGTCTCTCACTGTCTTCAGCAGCTCTTCAGGCTCAAGGGCCAGTACCTTGTCAATCGCCTTTTTGTCCTTTTCCCTTGCTGATTTATCCGATTCATAGTGGGTCATATCAGATGATGCAACTATCAGGACAGGCTCTTTAAAACCCTTTACTGCCCTGGCAACTGCATGAGCGATATCCTGGCATATCGTATAGTCCATACTCATCATTGCTATCGGAACGATTCTTAAGTCCTTCCTGAAGTGCTGGAGAAAGGGGATCTGCACCTCGATGGAATGCTCGCGAAGGTGTGCAAAGTGGTCGTCCCTGAGATATTTGGAATTTTTTATAAGAGATTCGGAAAGGGTGGTGTTTATCTCCACATCTCCTCCAGGCATGTGCCATGTGCCGGAACACATAACCGCCTCAGGCTCACCAAGGCCTGTATGATTGGGGCCGACTATGATTACATCCTTTGGTATGTTAATCCTGGAATATACACTCCCGGCAACCTTTCCAGAATATATGTAACCTGCATGGGGAGAGATGACGCCAAGGGCATTCTCCCTCTTGACCTCTTTTGTGTATGAACTGACCTCTTTTTCAAGGATGGATGGATTTGCTGGGTAGAACTGACCGGCAACTGCAGGGCTTCTGACCATCAACTACCTCTTTTTAGTGACCACTGGCCGAAGGCTTATGGTCATTCGATTTCTATCAGTGTCTCGTCAGGGTTTACGCTGTCGCCCTCTTTGACGTATATGTTCTTAACTAAACCGTCAATAGGGGTATGCACCTCGTTTTCCATCTTCATAGCCTCAACAATAAGCACAGTGTCACCTGCGCTTACCCTGTCACCGTCTGAAACCTTGACCTTGACCACCCTTCCAGGCATTGCCGTTGTCACATCACCCTTCTTCCTTGCCTTTGGCCTTGATGAATGCACGCTGGTCTTTGCCTCTATCGCACCTGCATGGCTTGGCACAACCTCCACAAGGGATTCTATCATGACCTCTTCAAGCTTGCCATCCACCTTCAGGAAGAAGGGCCTTACACCCTCAGACTTATGCCCTGTACCTGCAACCTTAATATGGTACGTCTCGCCGTGGACTGTTATCTTGAATTCGCTTGACGCCAGGTGTTGGGCCTGCCTTGGGCTCTCCGCCTTCTCCTCAACTTCGACTCCAAGCGATTCCGGCTTCAGCTTCCCTGTTTCCCTTTCCTCGAAAAACTCCAGGGCAATGCTTGGGAAAAGGGCATACGAAAGGACATCTTCAATCCCTTTCCCTTTTCTGCCCAATTCACGCGTCAGCTTTTCAAGCTCAGGCTCCAGCAGGTCTGCCGGTCTGCATGTGATGAACTCCTCTTCCCCTATGGCCTTCTTTCTGACGGCCTCATCAATCGGCGCCGCTGGTTTACCATAAAGCCCCTTTAGGTAGTTCCTGGTCTCACTGGTTATCACCTTGTACCTCTCGCCGGTAAGGACGTTCAGTGTTGCCTGGGTACCGACTATCTGGGATGTTGGTGTAACAAGAGGAGGGTATCCAAAGTCCTTCCTGACCCTCGGCACCTCATCGAGGACATCCTTCATCCTGTCTAATGCACCCTGCTCCTTAAGTTGAGATGCAAGGTTCGATATCATCCCTCCGGGTATCTGGGAGATCAGGACATCGGTGTTTATCCCTGTATACTCGCTCTCAAATTTTTTGTACTTCTTCTTTATCTGCCTGAAATATTCCGCTATCTCGGAAAGGGCCTTAAGGTCTAACCCGGTATCATATGGTGTCCCTGCCAGCGCCGCAACCATCGGCTCTGTCGGCGGCTGGGATGTACCTGAACCAACCGGAGAGATAGCTGTATCTATTATGTCGCAACCTGCCTCAACTGCCTTTAAATAGGTCATTGATCCCATCCCGCTTGTCTCATGGGTGTGGAGATGGATAGGTACCTTCACCTTTTCCTTCATCTTTGAAACCAGGTCAAAGGCGTCAAAAGGGGTAAGAAGCCCGGCCATATCCTTTATGCAAACAGTGTCGCATCCCAGCTCTGCCAGCTTAACAGCCATTTCCACGAAGACCTCATTGCTGTGAACAGGTGAGGTTGTATAGCAGACAGTGCCTTCAGCAACAGCGCCATGCTTCTTAACGGTCTTTATCGCTATCTCCATGTTACGGATGTCGTTTAAGGCGTCAAATATCCTGAATACGTCCATCCCGTTATCAACAGATTTTTCTATGAACTTCTTCAGGACGTCGTCCGAATAATGCCTGTATCCGAGGAGATTCTGCCCCCTTAATAACATCTGAAGCCTGGTATTTTTTATGACCTTTTTTAGACTCCTGAGCCTCTCCCAGGGGTCCTCCTTCAAAAACCTGAGACATGTGTCGAAGGTGGCGCCACCCCATACCTCAAGAGACCAATAACCTATCTGGTCAAGCTTATCTGCTATCGGAAGCATATCCTCTGTCCTCATCCTTGTTGCAAGGAGAGACTGATGGGCATCCCTTAAGGAGGTATCTGTAATCATAACCTTCTTTTTGTTGTTGGTCTTCTTTGGCATCATAACCTCGAAATTAGCTAAGGATGAGGGATGAAGGCTGAAGGATGAACTAGCCCTTCTCGTTTCATCCCTTATCCCTCATCCTTCATCCCTGTTTTTAAAATCCTTCATGCGCTGCGATTGCTGTTGATATTGCCAGAACCATATCAAGAGGTTCCCTGTAATCATCGTACTCTAAAAGCTGGGGGTTCTCATCTATGAACCAGGTATCAAACTCACCTCTTGCAAACTCCTCATTTTCCATGATCTTATGGAGAAAGGGAATGGTAGTACGTACCCCCCTGATAACATACTCGCTAAGGCATCGGCGCATTCTAGCCACCGTCTCATCCCAGGTCATCCCTGTGACTGTCAGCTTGGCCAGCATTGAGTCATAAAAACCGGGTATAACATAGTCCTTGTAAACCGCCCCGTCTACCCTTACTCCGATCCCTCCTGGAGAGTAGTAGGCTGTTATTCTGCCTGAGTTGGGGAGGAAGTTCCTCTTCGGGTCCTCGGCATTTATCCTGCACTCCATGGCAAAGCCCCTGATAGAGACATCCTTCTGCTCTATCCCGAGAGGTTTTCCGGCAGCTATCTCTATCTGCTTCTTTACTATATCTATCCCTGTGACCGCCTCTGTTACGGTATGTTCCACCTGGATCCTAGTGTTCATTTCTATGAAATAGAAGTTCCTCTCCCTGTCCAAAAGGAACTCTACGGTACCTGCATTTGTATAATTCACCGACTTTGCAGCCCTCACCGCTGCTTCGCCCATTCTTTCCCTGAGCTTCTCGTCCAATATCAGAGATGGGGCTATCTCTATCAGCTTCTGGTGCCTCCTCTGGATTGAGCAGTCCCTTTCTCCAAGGTGTATCGTGTTCCCGAACTTATCTGCAAGGATCTGGAACTCTATGTGATGAGGTCTTTCAACATATTTCTCTATAAAGACTTCGGTAGAGCCAAAGGCCCCCTTTGCCTCGCTCTTTGCTATGGATAGAGCGCTCAGGAGGTCTTTCTCATCCCTTGCTATCCGTAGCCCTCTTCCACCCCCTCCGCCGGTTGCCTTTACCATAACCGGATACCCAATCTCGCGGGATATGGATACAGCCTCATCATCGCTCGCAATGCTACCGTCACTTCCCGGGAGCACTGGTACTCCGGCCTTCTTTACGCTTATTTTTCCGGCTATCTTATCCCCCATGAGGGAGATTGCATTGGAGTCCGGGCCTATGAAGGTTATGTCGCTCTTTTCACAGAGTTCCGGGAGTCTGGCATTTTCCGCAAGAAAGCCGTACCCAGGGTGTATGGCGTCCGCCCCTACCTTGCGTGCAAGATCTACTATGCGGTGGATATTGAGATACCCCTCCACAGGGCCAGGGCCCACCATATAAGCCTCGTTGGCTTTCTTTACGTGCATGGCTTCCCTGTCAGCCTCAGAATATATACCGACCGTAGGAATCCCCAGCTCATTGCACGCCCTTATTATACGGGTGGCTATCTCACCCCTGTTTGCTACCAGCAGCTTCTTAAACATGAGATGGTTAAAATACTGTATATTTCCCTGTAATGTCAAGGAGAAAAGGTTTCCATAAACCAGCTGATTATATATAAGCCGGCAACCGTATAATACCGATTCTCATTCAAATAAAGACATTTGAATGCTCAGGTATAACAACAAGTAAGCTTTTATTAGGCTCAATAGTAGATGTTTGAAAGCAACTTGGTATAAGCCGTCATAGACTTCAGAATGGCGGGAACGGCATAAGGGGCCGTAAAAGGCTTAACCAGAAAAGCACTGGTTATTCCTTAACGGTCCCTAAATAAAAAAAGGGCAGGTCAAAGACCTGCCCTTTTAATGATTATGTTGCCGATGGAGTTATAATCCTCCGGCTCCCTCATGGGGCTTCATAAAGCCGCCTGCTCCGCCCTGGCCGGCTTCAAGCTTACGCCTTGCAGCCATGTCGAGGAGTACCCTGTCCTTTGCGAACTTGCCCTGCTCGTAATCCTTGATCTTGAGAGCCTTCCTGGCGGCCTTTATAAGCGCCACTGTCCTGTCAAATATGGCGTCCTCAGTGTCAAGGAACTCAAGGGAGCCCTGAAGCTTGTCGAACCAGTCATCCCTCATTATCTTCTGCACCTTTGAGCTTCCGCCTATGATGGAGTCTCCTCCGAAGATGACAGGAACGCCTGATGCTGCGAAGTAGACACCTATGGCAAGGGCCTTTTCATGCATCCATTCGGCGCATATACCGACACCCGGCATCCCTCCGATATCGTCACTCAGACCACCCTCTTCCGCCATGGCTGATAGGACGGTCAGTATCCTGGAGTTGTCAACACATGAACCCATGTGTAGTACCGGCGGGATACCTATAGCCTCGCAGACCTCTCTAAGCCCTGGTCCTGCTGCCGCCATCATCTCAGGAGTAAGGTAACCCCTCTTTCCGAAGGCAACTGCGGCGCATCCGGTGGAAACCACGAGGATATCGTTTTCTATAAACCTCTTTACCAGGTTTATGTTCATCTGGTCCTGCGTGAGTCTTGGGTTATTGCAACCGACCATGCCTACAACGCCCATGATACGGCCGTCTATGATCGCATCGTTCAGAGGCCTGAAGGAACCCCTGTAGTGTCCACCCTGCATATATTCAATATACTCATGGGAAAAGCCCACCATAACGTCGTTTCTGTAGTCCGGTATGGTGTAGGCCTTTCTGTTGGGATAGTTGTCAATGGCCATCTTGACGATCTCTTTCGCAATATCAATGGCCCTGTGTTCATCGTACTGTATGTGTGTCGCCCCAGGGATATGGGCCTTTATCGATGTCGTAATCAGCTTTGTATGGAAATGGCTGACTGTCTTGGCCAGGGCCTCCATTACGCACTGGACGTCAACTATCATTGCCTCAACGGCCCCTGATATGATGGCCAGTTCCTGGTTGAGGAAGTTCCCGGCAGAGGATATCCCCTGTCTTACCAATATCTCGTTGGCAGTGCAGCAGATACCTGCCAGGTTTATGCCCTTTGCGCCCTTTGATTTGGCATATGCAAGGATCTCGGGGTCTTCAGCAGCCTCAACGATCATCATTGAAAGGGTAGGCTCATGCCCGTGAACGAGTATATTCACCTCATCAGACTTCAACACTCCAAGATTAACCTTTGCCCTAACAGGCTCAGGTGTCCCGAAAAGGATATCTGATATGTCTGTGGCCAGCATAGCGCCGCCCCACCCGTCGGTCATTGAGGTCCGAAGGGCAGAATCAAGAATTGATTCAGGGTCCTGGTCAACGCCCATGCCGGTCCTGTGCATGGTCTCAACTATCTCCCTGTCTATGCCCCTCGGAGTAAGGCCGTACTTCTTCCATAACTCCCGCCTCTTCTTTGGAGCCCGCCTGATATAGGTAAGCTCACCATTCTGGCGCCCCCAGTCGGAAATAGCGACATTGGCAACATCCTCTGCTACCTGCTCCGTGGTCCTTCCGTCAACGGCTATATCCATTATCTTTGCTACCTTGAGGAGCTTGTTTACATCCTTTATCTTGAATCCGTGCGCCTCCCCCTTTGCAGTCGCGAGAAGGGTAAAGGCAAGGTCTCTTCCGTGGTCTGAATGAGCCGCTGATCCGGCAGCTACCCATCTGGCGACTCCTCTTGCTGCTATGGTTGCAGCTGTAGCTCCGCAGATACCCACCATCTCTTCCTTGTTCTTGCCGACCATCCTGCAAGGTCCCATGAAGCAGTGCTTGCAGCACATGCCTTCACGCCCAATGGGGCACGGCTTCATGGCCTCCACCCTGTCAAATGATGTTGAAATCCCCTCTGCCCTGGCTTTTGCCAGCATCTCTTGAGACGCCGGGTCTATAGATTTATCTGCTAATTCCATGGTTTCCTCCTTTTTCTGTAGAGGAGAGGCTATACCTCTCCCAAAAGGGCAACCCCCGGGGTTGCCCCTACATTATATTATTGACGGCATGCTCAGAGCCGGGTGATTTACCTTAGTAAGATGAGCTACTAACTCCTCGCTCTCGGTCGCTATCGTCTCGTCTGCAATCTGATCCGGCAGGTCTGGGAAGCCGACCTCTTTTGCCCTTTCGTAAAGTTTGTCCCCCAGGAACTGCTTGAGGGACTTCGGCATCCACACAATACGCGGGAATCCGCCGTCGGCTGTCAGGAACTTGCGGCTTGTAATGAAGTACTTACCAATGCCCAAAAATCCTGGGGTCTGAGCTCCGCCGCCCACTGTTCCCGCAAGGGAGGAAAATTTCATCCCGATGGGGGTCATCCCTGTAAAGCCCCTGTCAACGATCATAAAGCCATTGGCCTCAGGGACAACAGCCACAATGCACTCGAAACAGCCGCAGGAGGTCATAGGGTTGGTCATTATGGAATATGCGCTGAAGGTCTCAAGGGTCTGGTGGGACTGTGCCCAGAGATACTTGTCAACACCCTCCCAGCGGCCGTTGACCTCGTCAAGGGTTTTCCCCTTTGGAACAGGCTGATTTCCTCCCGTCGGATCAATCTCGAATGCAGCCTTGGCGTCAAGCCATGACACTGCGCCGCAGAGACCGAGCCTCTCAGGGGAAACAACGCAGAGATGATTTGGCGCAAAGGACTGACAGAGAAGACACGAATAGAAGGTATCCGTAGTCTCATCCTTCATATTTGCAATCCTGTCGTTCCTCTCCATATATATCTTTCTCGCATCTTCAAGAAGGGTGTTTACCTGGGCCTCGTCCACATACAGAGTCACCTGGGCCTTGTCGACGATGGCAGGGAACTTTGAAAGGACCATGTTCTGGAGGATCACTCCTATATGCTCAAGATTGAACCCGTCTCTATGGGCGTTGTTGCTTATCCTGAGCCATATTATATCCCTCTGCCCCATGTGCCATATTCCCTGGGCAGCATTTATATAGTCATGCAGCTTACGTTCTATAACAGGCTCGAAGTCAGGCTGCATCTTGCGGCCGGCAACGTCCACTACTATTCCAAGGGGAAGTGCTCCGCCCTTTTCAATTATCTCCCTTGTCTTGTCTGTGAGGCCTACAATCTCGACCTTTCCGTTTTCTACCTCATTCATCTCCTTGGTTCTTATCAGTTCAAAGGCAGGCGTCTTGTTGCCTCCAGCCTCGATGAAGGTGTCCTCCTTCCTGATCCTTTCGCCCTCAAAGGCCTGGCCGAAGGCGACAGGGATAGGGGGCTTCTCCATGGTAAGCTTGACACCCCTCACTTCTATACAGGTCTGTATGAGCTTGTCCTGATCCAGTTCCTTAACAACATGCTCGTATGTGCAAACACCGCGAGGCCTTATCTCAGGCACATCTGTGTCGCATATGGCAGGGAAGCCCATGTTTATGGCGCCGGCACCTGTCGCCCACTTGAGGTCATCCATTGGGCCAAGGGCAAGGGCGAACGCAAATACCCTGTTCTGGTTGTACTTCAGAACCTTCTTGAAGTCACCGCCCTTAATACCTCCAAAGGTCAAGGCTGACCTGGCCGCCCAGTTAAGCGCGTATATGGTATGCTCCGTTTCTGGCCCAAGAGGGACTATACGGGTCTCCCAGCCCATTTGAACGCCTTTCCTGTGAAGCTGCTTTGTAACAGAGTCCCCCTTCTCGTTGTGGCCGGAGAGGAAAGTAAGGACGTTTCTCTGTTGAAGCTCCATTACGATCTTTACAGCCCTTTCCTCGCTTTCCGCCGCGCCGATTATTGCGGCAAAGCCGGGCATGCTGCCGTCCACCAGCTGGAAGCCAAGGTCTCTGAGGATGGTATCTGTGATAAAGCCGTTGTATGTGAAGTCCATCTCCTTGTCGTAATAAGGCTCCATCTTGTAAATATATCGGAGGGCCATCAGTACCTCTTCCGCATAGAGGGTTGCCATACCTGCGTCCAAGGCCTCGCCAAGGTACGGCTTATAAATGGACTCATCCGGTTCAGAGTGCAGGTGAGTCTTGGCCAGGGCTACGCTCTGTCTCATCTCGCCCAGGGTCTTGATCGCAATCCCGGTCATAGAAAAGTACATCGGAAGGTGATACCCTGTGTCCGGGAACTCAAACCCGAAATCCTGCCCCTTCTCAGCTATCGCCTTGTTCAAAAACTGTTCGGCCTCGCCAACAATCTTGTTTGATGCGCGGAAGACCGCTGATGCAATTATCTTTGACATTTAACCCTCCTGCATGATTGTTCTATTGCAGCAAAAAAACCTTTTTAGTGCTTTCATAATTACATATAAATTGTATACAGTATACAATATGAAGTCAAGGAGAAACTGGGTGGTAAATCTTGGTTAGAATAATGAAAGATTTCAATCCACCAAAGAGGCTAATATCCTACGGTACCAGCATGCAAAGAGTAATGTAGTTTCTTAATATCAAACGGCCGATTTGGTCGCGGAATTGTTATCGTTAATTCGAAGTGTCAAGAGGTTTCTCCTACCCTTTTTATTGAGTGGGTCGGGCTCAGCTGCCGTCAAAGTATACTTACTGATGCCATAGAAACTGGTATAATAAAAAAGGATTGAATAAAAATTATCTTGACAATAGATTGTAACCACAATATATTGTGGTTAATTGTAAATGAGACACAATATACAGGATGTCTTAGTTTTGTAACATATTGATTTTAGTAGGGTATTGGGTGTTTTGTATACAAGGAGGTCCTGTGTGGAAGAGTTAGCTGGACGGATAAGCAAAAGTGGGCATATTGGTGGTGCATACATGAACCTTCCTGTTAAGACAAAGAAAGTAAAAGAGCATAAGCAGCAGCTGAGCCTCATGCCTAATGCAATGAAGGTACTGGAAAAAAGGTATCTCAAAAAGGATGAAACCGGGAAGCCGGTAGAAACGGCAGAGGAGATGTTCAGGCGTGTGGCCAGGAATATCGCATCTGCAGACCTCCTTTACGACCCAACCGTCAATATAAAGGAGATAGAGGACGAGTTTTACGCTGCTATGACAACTCTTGAGTTTCTTCCAAACTCGCCTACCCTTATGAATGCCGGACGCGAGCTGCAGCAGCTCTCTGCCTGCTTTGTCCTTCCGGTTGAGGACTCCATGGAATCGATATTTGAGACCATTAAGAACACTGCCCTGATCCACAAGAGCGGCGGCGGTACCGGTTTTTCCTTTTCGAGGTTAAGGCCCAGGAACGATACCGTTGCCTCAACCAAAGGTGTATCCAGCGGCCCCATATCCTTCATGATGGCCTTTGACGCAGCCACGGAGACGGTAAAGCAGGGAGGGACTCGAAGAGGCGCCAATATGGGAATACTGAGGGTTGACCACCCTGACATCATGGACTTTATCATATGCAAAAAAGAGGGTGATAAGCTCAACAATTTCAATATATCCGTCGCAATAACAGAAAAATTTATGGATGCTGTTGAGAAGGGAGAAGATTACGAACTTCTGAACCCCAGGACAAAGCTGCCCTGTGGCACCCTCCCTGCGAAGCAGGTCTTTGACCTGATCACCGAGATGGCCTGGAAAACAGGGGACCCCGGGATTGTATTCATAGACAGGATGAACAAGGATAACCCGACCCCGGCGCTGGGCGAGATCGAGGCTACAAACCCCTGCGGCGAGCAGCCGCTTCTACCATTTGAATCCTGCAACCTCGGATCCATAAACCTGACAAAGGTCGTTGAGGACGGGAAGATCAACTACGAAAAGCTCTCCTCCCTTATCCAGACAGCTGTGCATTTCCTGGATAATGTAATAGACATGAACAAGTTCCCCCTTCCCCGCATCAAGGAAATGACCCAGGGTAACAGGAAGATCGGCCTCGGCGTCATGGGGTTTGCGGACATGCTGATAATGCTTGGGATACCGTATAATTCCGAAGAGGCAGTAAAGACGGCAGAGGAGGTTATGGGTTTCCTTCAGAGTGAATCAAAAAAGGGATCCCATGAGCTGGCTATGAAACGGGGGGCATTCCCGAACTTTGACAATAGCATATATAATAAGCCGGGGGCGGCAAAGCTGAGGAATGCCACAACTACGACCATTGCTCCGACAGGCACTATTAGCATAATTGCCAGTGCGTCCAGCGGGATAGAGCCGCTTTTTGCCATATCATATGTGCGGAATGTGATGGACAACACCGAGCTCCCAGAGGTTAACGCCCTGTTTGAGCAGGTGGCGAAGGAGGAGGGGTTTCACTCCGACGCCTTGATGAGGGAGATCGCCAAGCACGGAACCGTTCAGGACGTGCAGGGTGTGCCGGAAAAATACAGAAAGCTCTTTGTTACCGCGCACGACGTCTCTCCTGAATGGCACATACGCATTCAGGCTGCCTTCCAGAAATTCACTGATAATGCCGTTTCAAAGACAGTTAATTTCCCCAACAATGCAACCATTGAGGATGTTGAAAAGGTGTACAGCCTTGCCGCAAGGCTTGGTTGCAAGGGTGTGACCATATACCGGGACGGGAGCAAGGATACGCAGGTGCTCTATGCAGGCGACAGCAAGCCGAAGAGTCCATCTGCTGTGAACGCAGAGGAGCCTGAGTTCAGACTGAACATAACCCCGCGGCCAAGGCCGGAGACGACAGTTGGGACAACCCAGAAGATATCTACAGGATGCGGAAATCTGTACGTCACTATAAACGAGGATGAACACGGGCCGTGTGAGGTGTTTTCGCAGATGGGTAAGTCCGGGGGATGTGCATCATCACAGTCTGAAGCGGTCAGCAGGCTGGTATCTCTTGCTCTCAGGGCAGGCGTTGCTCCTGACGCCATACTGGAGCAGTTAGCCGGCATAAGATGTCCAATGCCCCACTGGCAGAGCGGCGGCATGGTGCTTTCATGTCCCGACGGGATTTCTAAGGTTCTGAAGAGGTACCTTGGCAACAGGGGGATGCTCGA